>JFJP01041258.1_pt1 | contig 10024 bp, 7 predicted proteins | sample 431651 | NCBI WGS metagenome assembly JFJP01 (sample SAMN02602958, study PRJNA72255) | Microbial mat metagenome, whole genome shotgun sequencing project. | biome: fresh water; feature: sink hole; material: water; isolation source: purple microbial (photo- and chemosynthetic) mats found in...
CCTCCCTCCTTCCCAAATGACTTGACAAACCTGTGTACACCAAAGCAAGCCAGTCATACACGGACATTTTAAAACAGCAATTCTCTCTCAATTCGAACCAACAGACCCACAATACTGAAAATAACCGACCCCCTTGCAAACGGCAGGCAACCGTAATTGACTATGATTCCGACCAGTCAGCAAACTCCCCTCTCTCTACCCCAACAATAAACCTCTCCACCAGCGGCTCTTGCCACTCTACAGTGATGGCAAAAGCTTCCCCCAACCCGGCAACCACTACGGTCAACTATGATGCTGAACTACTGTCCATTAAGACAGAACTCAATTCGCTTTGGGCCATTATCACCTCGGCAGTAGAACAAATCAAAAATGCGATCACATCTATGACACAGTGCCACCCTTCTACCAGTGAAATGGAGACTCCGACTTTGAGCAATATGGAGACTGAAGTCAAGCATCCCCCAGCAACCACATCAGATCTTTCAGATCTCATTGCAGGCCTAAAACACAACATCGCCACCAAACTGGATATCTCCAACCTTATTGTCGACCTCAAGTTGGATATTGCACTCATAAAAAGCCATAGTTTGGAGAGTCCTCAAAACTCCAAGCCCCCCTCCTTCCCGTAGACTTTTCTACGTGATTTCTAGTAGGTTCATGACCGACACTGACGATACCACCATGGCGGACGCCGCGACCGCCGACATCCCGTTTAAGACTGTGACACGCGCGAACAAGTCCAAACGACTCAAAGCTACCCCGGTGCAAAAAGAAATAGCCGACCGCACTCACGCCTTCACGATTTGCGTGTATTTCCCGCCACCGCGGGCCAACGCTAAATTTAACCCGATTAGCAGCATGAGATCCTTCTTCTCTGAAGTTCTTAAGTACGAACCGACCCTCGTCGTTGCTAATCAAACGAAAACCGAACAGATCGACCTAGCTAAAACTCCACTCCCTACAAATGAAGACGATTTCAAAAAGTACTTTGTGGTAACAACAGATAACCGTAGTGGTTTGCACAAGCACCACCTGATTGTCGGGTGTAACATGCTTAGCGAAAGAACCTTCCGCGACATCAAATTCGATAAGACCAAACCTCAATTCCTCGAGTGGATGAAGAAGGAAAAGATCTTCGTTGAATCCGATAATCTTGGCTTTAGCAAAACGACAACAATCGGATACCTTACGCAACTCCACCCTGATTTCACGAACCGAACCACCCTCACGGCACTTCTCCACTCTGCTCTTGAAGACATTGTTATCGACGCCAAACTAGCAGCCGAGCTCGATCCCACACTCCAGAACCTCCAACAACAAGCTCAAGCGAATGGAGACTTCTTCAACCCCGAGACCCCCCGTTCGAAGTATATAAAACGCGAATCAGCCACGGCCGAGACAAACAGAAGGTGTCTACGGATATCATCGCAATCAAATGTGAACAAGGAAAAGCCAAGCTGCTCAAGGAGTTCTATTCACAACTCGCCTCGCCGGAGCATTACGTGAAACAAATTGGAATTTTTGTCCCGACTGGAGCTGCTCATTCGCTCGGCGCCGAGAACTACGCAAAATTACTGAGTGATAATAACGCGTTTCTCCAAACGGTACTCACGATCCCGATGGGAGATTTCCCACATGAAACCTTGGACATCCCTTTTTCGATGGATGCAAACATGGACATTGATCAAACCACGCTCGCCGACGCGATTATGGAACAAGAATGGTGCTTAAATGTCGAAAAAACATCAACCAACAACAAAGTTCTTGTAACAACGACCAAAGCACACCTCGAAAAAGCACGCACGTGGCTCGACATAACGCTCCCAAACCACTATCAACAATATGTTGCCGACAAACTGGACGTCACTACGATAAAATGAATGACGCCGCGCCGATTAGACAAGCCAACTGTCACGGCTGCATCCACGGCCTATGCCGACAAACTGAAACAACGCACGACCGCACACAAAGCAAACACCTCAACTCCAACGCTGATCACAAAACCACCCCGATACAACAAATTTCAACCCGTCGATGTTACATTTAAAGAGAATGATTTCCCGCCGTTGAAAGAGACCAAAACAAAATCGAAACAAACGAATCAACAAAAGACGACCGCGACCACCACACTGAAAACTACTACAACTGCAACCATCAACGAAACACCGTTCGACTATAAAGCCGAATTGAATCGCCTGTCCGAAGAAATCGAACACAGCCTCAAGAAACAGTTCGAAGCTCTCTTCAGCACAATGGAACAAAAAATCGACGACCTGGCAAAGCAAAACGAACATTATCGTCAAGAACAAAAACTGCGCTTCGAGGACCAAGAAATTGTTAATGCAACAGTAACCAAGCAACTCACCTACCTCGTCGACAACATGAAAAACATCCTGAAATACGCGACACCGAACACTCCTTTGGCCCACCCATTGCCCACCGGCAATGGGATGTCATAATGAGTCCGCGCCGAAAAAACCCAGCCCCTTCCCTCCCAGTACCGAACTCCAACACGTCACCCAGCACACCCCGATTCCACAATACCCAACGCACACCCAACCGTCAGACAACAATCTGGCAGTTTATTCAACATCAACTCCACTTAAACCGCCCACCAGACCTCACCACCGCCGATAGAAACGATGAGACGGATCACCAGTCACATCCCCTAGATACCCAAGCTACTACTGAAACCCGCAGCCGATCACCTTTACCGCGGTCGATCCCACACTCGCAATCAAGCACTATGACAACGACGACACTCGATAGTCTCGACAGTACACGAAATACCCCTACCCCCAGGCTCCTGAACACCACACCGGCGAGTATCGACGTGCAAGAAAGGTGTTCCACTCACCAAACACCACTCTGCACCGATAAACGGAACGAAGGATGGGGAGACCTTTACCACTACGCGAATCCTCAACACCATTTCAGGGTGGTATCCAAAAACGTAAGCACCCTAAATCCACAATCCCTCGACATGGTGGCAATCGCGACTGAGCTGTCATCAATGCAAGCCAGCATTTTCTGTGCCCAAGAAACGAACACAGCATGGACACCTACGACACTTCAGGCGTTCAAGAATCAATGCAGGGCTGTCTACCCCCATCACAAACTCGCAGTTTCTTCCAGCAAGGAAAAGAATGATGGATGGTTTCAGCCAGGTGGTACTGGCATTGTTGCGCTGGGAGCATGGACGAGCCGTGTCATTGGATGGGGCCGTGACGAAACCCTCGGCCGTTGGTCTTACCTTGAAATGGTAGGACAGAACAACACACGCGCCATCATAGTTTCCGCCTACAGAGTATGCCCACAAGAATTTGACGCCACTACAAACACGTCTACGGCACAACAAACCCGGCTCCTTATGCAACAAGGTATACAGAACCCTAACCCAAGACAACAATTTATAACCGATCTTATCGCACAAATACACCAATGGAGACAACAGAAGAAGGAAATTTTAATCAGCATGGACGCCAATGAAGACACGGATAACCCCCAGTCAAAAATAAATCGAATTTTCGCCGAGACTGATCTACTCGATATCCACAACTACCGGCACCCAACAACTAAGAAACCTGCTATGCACCAACGCGGAAGCGCACCAATTGACATGATGCTCGGCACGGCCCTCTTCGCAGCAGCCACCACAGCCACTTGGATGCTTCCCTTTAGTGAACTGCCTCTCCTCAAGGGCGATCATCGGCTATTAGGAGCGGATTTTCACCCAGGCATCCTGTTCGGAAGCACTCCCCTTTCACCGGCCACAGGAATGGTACGCGGCGTTAATAGTCGACATGAACAACACGCTCTCCAATTTTGCCAACATGCAGTAAAAAAATGCAACGCACACCAACTCGCAGAACGAGTGGCTGCGCTCCTCCCTAAAACCTCACTAGAAGCTCCGGATGTGATCGAGCTGGAAGCCATAGACGCAACACTAACCAAGATACTGGTCCAAGAGGACAAAAAGTTACGACCCCTAAGCTCAGTACCATGGTCTCCAGCAGTACAACAAGCCTACCTCCTTCACCGTTTTTGGACGTTGACTCGGGCAGCCAAACGCAATGAACGTGACCTATCTACAGCGCTTCAACGCATCAAGGATAGACTGGATCCAAATGTTATCGATCTGAACCCAAATGTTTCTCTATCCACAAAACTACGACGAGCACAGAAAGCACTAAGAAAGGCAAAAAGAGAGGCAGATCACCTACGCCAGCAACACCTCGACAGCCTATTGAATGAAGCGATCGCAGCGAACCATGAGAAACGTTCCAAAGCTTTGAAATATTTGATACGAGCCGAAAGAAATCGACAATGTTATGCGAGATTCCGCCATCACACGAAGCCCAAATCGGCAGGTGGCCTAGCCTTTGTAACAGTCACAAAAAGCGACGGTACACAACAACCACTCCTGGATCGAGCGGAGATTGAAGACACGCTGTTAGAGTACAGTAGAACACACTTTGCAACAGCGGATGGGTCCCCTTTTACGTGTGACCCTCTTAGTCGATTACTACAATACGATGGACTTACACCTTTCGGGGACTTAGTACATAAAGGCAGTCCAGTAATCGCCGAATACCCACTCAACGCGCAAACGACAGCAATCCTCCAAAACCTCAGGAACAAAATTCAGAATCCAGATAAAGCAGGACACCCCCTCGACTACGAAATGCTTATGAACGGAATAAAAAAATGGCCAGAAAGAACCTCCATGTCTCCATCGGGAAGACACCTAGGAATCTATAAAACACTTCAGAAGAATGTGGAAAAGAAAAAGAAGAACACGCACGAGGAATCCGAAACCGATGACACCACGGGGTTGCTCCGGCAGGGGCGCGACATCCTATTTCTCATATTTGACATCATGACACTCGCGTTAAAACACACGTACCCCCTGCAAAGATGGCGAAACGTGTGGACCATGTTTATCGAAAAGGAAATGGGAAATCCGGACATCAATCGCTTGAGATGCATCATGCTATTTGAAGCGGACTGGCAACTTCTTTTGAAGTGGCACTCATCCTATGGCTTCCTTCCAGCAACGGAACGAGCTGGCCAACTTGCACAAGAACAAGGCGGAGGCAGGAAAGGCAGAAGCGCTATCGACCAAGCAACACAACAAATCGTGGAAACTGAGAGCTTACATCTCAACCAAAGAACGGCCATTGATCTATATTTAGACCTGAAGGCGTGTTTCGACATGATGATCGAAGCATGCCACAACCTTGCATGTCGACGACACGGCGCTGACGTAGAATATCTACGACTCCATGCACGAACTCACCAGTTGATGCGATATTACGTGCGACACAAATTCGGAGTCTCTACAGAGTACAATACGAGCGAACAACACCCCTGGCATGGCGCAGGACAAGGAGCTGCGGATGCCGCTCTCCGATATATTGTACTATCAGATACGCTTATCGATGCCTACCACACACAAGTAGCCCCAACTCTGATGGTCGACCCAACAGCAACGCTGGAAGTGCTTCGAAGCCTTAAAGCCTTCATTGACGACGTAGTCCTACACGCGGCCGATCCCACTACAGGACCGATCAACGACCTCATGATGACAGCACAGAACCAACTACGTTGGTGGAATCAACTGGTACGAGTGACCGGTGGAGCACTGAACCCAAAAAAATGCTGTGGGATGCTCTACCAGTGGGCGCCTGACAATAAAGGAATTCTCCGCCTATGCCAATCGGAAGATCGGAACCCAATTACGCTATCCGACGACACACAAGCACAACCGATACATGTTCTCCCTCCCCATGAAGGAACAAGGTACTTAGGCCTGTATATCACGACGGACCGCAACACGAAACCCATGGAAATACACATATGGGAGAAAGCTCTTCTCTATACGCAAGCTTTCCAACGAACACCGATGAATCGTCGCGAGGCCGGCGTCCTGTATCGCTCATGCTTTATCCCGGCCTTAACATACCCGTTCCCTGCGACATGGCTACCGGACCAGTTCCTGGAAAAGATTCATCGTTTATCCACCTCGACGATACTTAATAAAATGGGATACCACCGCACACTTCCACGAACACTAGTATTTGCACCACGAACCATTGGCGGCGTCGGCCTCAGCAACCTCCAATACGAAATGGAGGCTCAGCAAATCCTGATCTTACTCCGACACCTCCGAGCCGACACTACCCTCGGACGAAGCATGGAAGTACTGATTCGACAATACCAACTCTGGGCAGGATTCAGGCAACACATTCTCACAGACACGAGCCCCTGTATCTGGATACCGGACCGATGGCTGTCACGAATCCGACGCACGCTCAATACGTACAACATCAAAATCAACTATGACGCATGGACAATCCCACCTCTCCGAATCTACGACGTATACATCATGGAAGCAGTGGAAGAACTCGGCTTACCGAAAACTCAGCTCGAACAAATCAATGCATGTCGGATGTTCCTGAGAATTACGACACTTGCCGAAATGACAGATCACACAGGTAGTTTCCTACTACCCCAAGCTTTACTCGCGAAAATGACTGAGCACCCGGCAGGCCTTGAGTCTATCAGCACTTCGACTCTTATGTGGCCAGCGATTCATAATCCGACCAAAGCCACGTGGTCATTATGGACAAAAACGATATGCACACTCTTCACAGGTACCCCCAACGGCACGCAACTACGCCATCCTCTTGGCGCATGGACTAGCGAGTTCCAAAAACACCGAGAATGGAAATGGAGAATGCCGACGATGGACCGCCTACTTAACCGACGATCCGATGTGGCAGCCATTAGAAGTGCGATCTTAACAAAAACCCAACGACTTTGCCTGACCTTTTCCCTCACTATTCCGACCAACCAAGAATTTAAAGGAGTGCCAGTTACACCGCATGACGTGCAGCACCGACTTATCAGAAAGCCGATCCCAGTTCCACCACCAACTTCTACGCCAATCATGTCCACAAAGGCAATTAAATCCTTTGTGTCCCAATTTAGAGAATCCCTGCAACCATGGCAACGACCGCTATTTGGACCCATCAAAAAATACCAGAAAACGACGACCCTCAATGAACTATGCAACAGGAACAGCTCGATCACGCTGGTTAGCGACGCATCCGTACAAAAAACGAAACAAAGCGGATTTGCATGGATAATAACGCACGAAGACAGAAAACTCTGGGAGGGCGTAGGCCTTGCACCAGGTCACGCTGAAGACATGTACTCTGGACGAGCGGAAGCATTTGGGGTTTTGGCGGGTCTAACCTTCCTCAGCTACTATGCCTCCTGCTTCCCAACGACCAATTACCACCAAGCACACCTCCATTGTTTTTGCGATAATCAAGGAATAATTACCAACGTTACCGAAATGCGGAACGCAACGACAAACCGACCGAATGATACAACGGCCGACGACTACGACGTTTACGTGGCAATTTGCAAGACAGCGACACAATGCAACCAAATAAGGACATCCTTCCAACACGTTAAAGGCCACCAAGACAAAGACCCAAACAGGCCGCTAACACGAGAAGAGCAACTTAACATCGAATGCGATGAAAAAGCTAAACGATACACAAAATCAACACAACGATCCAGCACAGCGTGCGGCAACCCCAGGATCCCAGCGGCACAACCCCACTTAATCATAGGCAATAAAACGATCTGCAGGGATGTTCTCACCGCCCTACGACAAGCTGCCTCAATCCCTCCATACCGCAAGGACATGATAAAGAAACACAACTGGACAACACGTGAATTTGACACAGTAGACTGGACTACAGTCAAGTCGGCATTATCCTCCTTCCAATCGGAAGACCAAAGACGAATCATCCTGTTTATCCATGAGAAACTACCACTACGTGCATCCAAGGCCCACCCGCACCACGGCTCTAAGCTATGCCCGTCATGTCGGCGAGAACCGGAGGAAGCCAAACACGTACTAGAATGCAGCAACCCGGAAAGAAAGAAACTGTTCTCGGACCTTAAGACTACCCTTACGAGATACGCACAGAAGGTACATCTCCACCCATGCCTCTTCACGACTCTTTGGCTGGGCTTAGCCACGACACGGACAGCCACCCCCTACCCAGCTATCGAGGATGAAATCCCTCCCACGATCCAGACAGCGATCCAATCCCAAACTCGAATAGGATGGCGACAACTCTACTACGGACGTGTTGCCAATGAATGGGCCCGGACAATTGACGAACTCCACCCGCAGCTCAAAGAAACGGGTGCACGTATCATATTACACATCGTAAAAACAATATGGAACTATTTCCTTGCCATCTGGAAAGTACGAAACACCCATCTCCATCAAAACGCATCGACGCTAGATCAACCAAACTACAAACAGGCGGCAGAGACACTATATGCGCAGAGACACAAACTATCCGCGAGAGTACAAGAAGCTCTATACAAAAAACCACTCCAGGACATCCTGGAGCTATCACCACCTCGACTCCAGCAATGGGTAATCAGAGGTTACCAATACTTCACAAAGCAATTAAAAGCAGAAAAACAACAGGCCATTATGGGCACTCCCGACATACGTACATTCTTCCGACACTCAGCTCAGCAACCCGACGATCTCCACCCCCCTTGAGATGACCCTGTTACATCGCACCAGTGTGGGTCTTCCTTGTAATCCGAGACATAGAGAGATAACACTTAAACGCTGAGTTTTTTTGTTCTTTGGGTTCATTCGTTTCAACTGCCTCAGGTCGTGTCGTTTCTGTCTCATGGGTTCCGAATTGTAATGCTCGTAGCTTGCGCGTTAGCCATTGAATGTCTGTGTCGTGGAACTGTACATGCCTAGCCGGTGCAGGGGCTGTACCCGTTCTCACTGTGCTCCTTGTAGGGATTGTACGTTGAACAACATTGGTAGTGATCACATTCGGAGTCGGATTCGTGTTCGCATTGTTCACATTGGTAGTCGGAGTCTCTATCCTCCCTACTTTATCATGCAAGACATCCTCATCGTTATCTAGTAGTATCGTAGTCATTGGTAGATCATCGACCGTTGAAGCACCAGCTGTTGTCATAGGTTTAGTACCGGTGGTTTGCTCAAAGATCTTCATCACTTCTGTTGGATTGGTTCGTGTCCATGCAGCCCAGCATACGTCTCGAGTAAGACGGACATGATTGGTTACAGGGTTGTACATGCAGTACGTGTCGCCACTATGGTCATCAGCATACCCCACCATAATACACTTTGTGGACTTATCTTCCCACTTTGTCTTGATCTGTTTCTGAATGGTTACATAGCCAGCTCGGCCAAACTCGATCAATTGCCCCGGGTGAAGTTGCCCTGGCTTTCCATCAAAGAGGTCATTGGGTACTCCCTTGACTTGTTGGTTCCACGCCATATTAGACAGTTTCGTGGCCGCGGATTCTGCTTCAGCCCTTAACAAATTCTGGGCCATTTTTGTTAGTCGTGCCGCCAATAGCATGGCATACGCACAGTCACAGTCCATAGCTATTTTACGCTCAACAATACCGTTTTGCTGGGGCGTATTTGGTGCCGTGTATTCGATCTGAATCCCATGCGCCTTACAGAACTCGGCCAGTTTCTTGCCTTGTTCTCCAGCATTGTCACACCTTAAGTATTTTACGATTATCCCTTGTCCCTTCAAGGAATCCAGATGCTTTCATAGAATCTCGTGTAATTGATCTTTTGTTTTCATATGCGCATCCCAAGATTTCCACGAGAATTGATCTACTATCTTCGTGTTGTACTGAGTACCGCTGATAGAAGGCTTGAATGGGCCCGTTGTGTCCAGGTATAAACGTTCGCCGGCCGCAGTTGCCATGCATTCCGTAGTCTTCTTCATATTCTTTGCTCTGGCCTTCGCATGTGAGCATGCGTCGCATGGTTCCATCTTGCCAGTCAGCTTGATTCCGTAGTGGGCCATTGTCTTTCGGATGATGATAACAATTCTACAGCGGAAGTGACACTCGAACTACCAGCAAAAATAATTTCTTTCCCGTACTGCGGCCACGGGTGAACCCCGTAGGACCTCGTCGA
>JFJP01022282.1_pt1 | contig 10023 bp, 6 predicted proteins | sample 431651 | NCBI WGS metagenome assembly JFJP01 (sample SAMN02602958, study PRJNA72255) | Microbial mat metagenome, whole genome shotgun sequencing project. | biome: fresh water; feature: sink hole; material: water; isolation source: purple microbial (photo- and chemosynthetic) mats found in...
ACTCGTAAAACCGCTTTTCAAGCGGTTTAAGCGATTTGAAAAATCGCTTTACGGTCTGAAAAGACTGATCTTTGAAAGCGAATTGGTATTACTTCTCACTGAAAAGCGTCTGCCTGATCCATTGAATGCCGAATTTCAACAGTTCGCTCTCATCGCTTTTGATGACAGCCAGCGTCTCGGAGTCTATATTCAGGTTGACGATATTGTTTTTGAACGCATCCAGATCATAGCAGGCTGTATGAAAAAAATGTCCGGATTTAATATCCAAAGGCCCGGGACGGAAGCGATTTTTCAGACTGATGATCTCCATGAGCAGATCATTCATTTCATTGTAAATTTCAACATCCTGATTTTTTATCCATTCCCTGACCGTCCAGACCTTGTCCTGATGAAATCCGAGACAGTGCGGTTCTTTTATCAGCACATACTGTTCGGTAATTTTGCCGGTTTCACGGGACCGGGAAGCCACACGGGCAAGGGGATAGGTCCGGCAGGATGAGGGACGGTCTTCATAAACGCTGCATCCCCGGGGAGTGACAAAGGGGCATCTGAGTTCCGAAGCATGACCTGTTTTGAGTGTCACCACCGGAAAGCCGGATTCGGGACCCGTGTGCCGGGTCGTGTATCGCTCCAGAAAAAGCCCTGAAGTAATGCCCAGCCGGTTTTTCAGACGCAGAATATCATAAGGCGTCAGAAACTGGTTCAAATCCCGGCAGCATTCATTGAAACATGGCAGATCTGCCGAGCATGAAAATCTGAACGTATCATTCAGGGAAAGGGGAATCATCTGATCTTCCATAAATTCAATCCTTAATTTTTATGTTAAGTTTATGTTATACTGATCCGCTTTTGGTTTTTTTGCCGCAGACGCACACAGACAGATATCCGAAAACGGAATACACCATAGCTGTAGAACGGGTTTCAAACCCGTTTTACAACTGCTGAGAAAATATGCCGTAAAAAATCAAAATCGGATTATTATATAATAGACCTCTTTCAAAACTGGGATTTGCCCCATTGATTTTATTGGATAAAAATTGACTTTTGAAAGAGGTCTAATAACATGATGTGCAACTTTTTCCGAACCGCAAAGGGCGCAAAGATTCCGCAAGGTTCGCAAGGATAAGTCTTTGCGTTCTTTGCGTAACCTTTGCGGACTTTGCGGTAAAAAAGCGGTAAAAAAGTTGCACATGGCGTTATAATACCAATTCGCTATCAATATTAAAAATCCTCAGAGTCTGCGGCTTCCGCTCAGAAATAAGGAAGACGGCTTTTATTTTCTGACAGCGAATTGGTTTTACTGTATTTTGTAAAGCGCCCGGCTTAAAACAGAATCTATTTTCAGCTTGGGTCGCTTTGAAGCGATTTGCAAAATCGCTTTACGATCTGAAAAGACCGATCTTTGAAATCAAATTGGTATTAAGCCCGAAAATCCCCCCTTGAGGGGGGCGCAGGGGGAGAGGTCAGGGGTTCGGGGTGAGAGGTCAGGGGAAGTTCCCCCTCTGGGACCCCTGACCTCTGACCCCGAACCCCGGCGCAGACACCCCCCTCAAGGGGGGATTCTGATTTCCCCGCCGTCAATCTGAATGGGATTGACGCGGAGTGCGGAAACAGGAAGAACCATAATTTTCAATCAAAAGGTTATATTCTATCAAAAGCATATTCCGAATACAATCTTTAAGTTGCAAAGCCTGCAAAAAAGAAGCGCGGGGGAATAAAACTAAAATGTGATAAGCGTCTTCAAAAGTTCTTGACAACACGAAACGATAGATGATATATATCGCCTTTGTTTATATTCAGAGTACATGATTGATTTTATAAGTATTCCAAAATTCAGAATTAATATTCTGCTCCCCCCAGCGGAGCGGTGTGCGAAATAAATATCTGTTATCTGTTGACAGCCGGTTTGAAGGACTGTTGCCGCAAGGATTTGAGGAAGGGAATCGCTGAACAGGCATAGAACAGACTGTGCGGTCAAAAACATGGACATTGACAGAGATGTAAACGGCGCACGGGAAATTTTTCTCCGTGCTTCGGGAGATACACCCTCACTCAGTTAAAGTTTTTGAAGGTTATTGAGCTTGTCGAAATAGCTTGTCGAAACAAAACTGAGTGTGTATTTGTTAATAAACAGAAGTAGTTGTTAGCAGAAACGTATTGGAACAGTAACTTATTAACGTAATCAATTGTGAGGAGGGTATTTAATGCCAAGTTATGTAATTGCTGAAAAATGTGACGGCTGCAAAGGCGGGGACAAAACGGCTTGTATGTACATTTGTCCCAATGATCTCATGGTTTTGGATCCCAACGCGATGAAGGCTTACAATCAGGAGCCGGATCAGTGCTGGGAATGTTTTTCCTGCGTGAAAATCTGCCCCACCCAGGCAATCGAAGTCAGAGGCTATTCTGACTTCGTTCCGATGGGAAGCAGTGTTATGCCGATGCTGGGTACCGAAGATGTTATGTGGACCTGCAAATTCAGAAACGGCGTTGTCAAACGGTTTAAGTTCCCCATCCGTACAACCCCCGAGGGTCAGGCCAATGCTTACAAGGCGCTCAAAGGAAAAGACCTTGAAAGCGATCTGCTTTCCACAGAAGAATCGGAAGGCAGAAAGATGCCGCAACCGGTAGCAACTGTTTAAGCAACCGTTTAAAGCATCAGAGGCTTGACGCCGAAGATACGGTTTTATGTCATTTTGTAAATTGAAAAGTGTGAAAAACAAAAATTCAGGAGGAAAGAAAATATGGCATTACCAAATAAGCCGATGGGTGAACTCAAAGCCGTAAAGGACCCGGAAGTTGTAGAAAAAGAAGTTGATATTTTGATTGTTGGCGGCGGTATGGCTGCATGCGGCGCTGCTTTTGAAGCAAAAAAATGGATGACCGACAAACAGACCGTTCTGCTGGTTGACAAAGCGGCAATGGAAAGAAGCGGTGCTGTTGCTCAGGGCCTTTCCGCTATCAACACATATATCGGCACCAATACGCCTGATGATTATGTCCGCATGGTCCGCAATGACCTGATGGGAATTGTCCGTGAAGACCTGATCTTTGATCTGGGCTGCCATGTGGATGATTCGGTTTATCTGTTTGAAGAATGGGGACTTCCTGTTTGGAAAAAAGACGCAAAAGGAAAAACGCTGGACGGGAAAAAAGGTCTTGAAATGGGCAGTCTGAAATCCGGTGCCCAGCCTGTCCGCACCGGCAAATGGCAGATCATGATCAACGGCGAATCTTACAAAAGAATCGTTGCCGAAGCTGCCAAACTGGCAATCGGCGATGAAAACATCCTTGAGCGTGTTTTTATCGTCGAACTGCTTCTGGATGCCAACAAGCCGAATCAGATTGCCGGCGCTATCGGTTTCTCCACACGTGAGAACAAAGTTTATATCCTCAAATGCAAAACCATGCTCATCGCCTGCGGCGGCGCTGTCAACATTTATCAGCCCCGTTCGGTCGGCGAAGGCAAAGGCCGTGCATGGTATCCGGTATGGAACTCCGGCTCTACCTATTATCTGGGCATGAGAGTGGGTGCGGAACTTTCCATGATGGAAAACCGTTTCACCCCTGCCCGTTTCAAAGACGGTTACGGTCCTGTGGGTGCATGGTTCCTGCTGTTCAAGGCGAAAACCCTGAACGGTCTGGGCGAAAACTATGCTGTCGGCGACGCGGCAAAGAAAGAGCTTGCGAAATACGCACCTTACGGAACAGCAGCGATTACGCCGACCTGTCTGCGTAACCACCTGATGCTCTGCGAGATGAAAGAAGGCCGCGGCCCCATCATCATGGATACCGTGACCGCTCTGGCAGAACTCGGCAAGACCATGGACAAGAAAGAACTCAAGCATCTGGAATCCGAAGCTTGGGAAGACTTCCTTGACATGACCTGCGGTCAGGCAAACCTTTGGTGCGCCACGAACACCGAACCTGAAAAGAAAAATTCCGAAGTTATGCCGACCGAACCGTATCTGCTCGGTTCTCACTCCGGCTGCTGCGGTTTCTGGGTTTCGGGTCCGGATTTCAAATGGGTGCCTGATGCTTACAAAATCAAGGCTGACAACGGCAAAATTTACAACCGTATGACGACAGTCAACGGTCTGTTCACCGCCGGCGACGGCGTCGGCTGTTCCGGTCACAAGTTCTCTTCCGGTTCACACGCCGAAGGCCGTATGGCTATCAAACAGATGGTCCGCTATGCCAAAGATCATGCTGATTTCAAACCCGCTCTGAAACCGAACAAAGCCGAACTGGTTGACATTGTGTACAAACCGGTAAGGACTTTCATTGCAAACTGCGCTTACACCACGGCAGTCAACATCAACCCCAACTACATCAAGCCCGAAGGCATGATGTACCGGCTGATGAAAGCCACGCATGAATACGGCGCAGGAACAGCAACGTATTACCTGACGACCAGCAAGAATCTGGAGATCGTGATGGAACTGCTCCAGACCATGCGTGAAGATGCTGAGAAACTGGCAGCGGGCGATCTGCATGAACTGATGAGATGCTGGGAAATTCTGCATCGTATCTGGACGGTTGAATCTCACCTGCGTCATATTCAGTTCCGCAAGGAAACCCGTTATCCCGGGTTCTACTATCAGGCAAACTATCCGGGACAGGATGACAAAAACTGGTTCTGTTTTGTCAACTCCAAGTTTGATCCCAAAGCACAGAAATGGGATACGTTCAAGAAAGATTACATCAAGATTTTCCCGGATAAATAATGAAAGAGAGGTGAGGGGTCAGGGGTGAGGGGTCAGAGGCGCAAAATTCTGCGCCTCCGCCCCTGACCTCATACCTTTTTTTCAAACCAACATACCTCCAAGTGTCGCCAGATGCTTGGAGGTTTTTATTAAGTGAGAATTGAGAAATAATTTTTCAATTTTCAATTCTCAATTCTCAATTCTCAATAAAAGGAGGGATAGCATGACAGTAAACAAAAGCGGAAGCATCCTGGTTGTCGGAGGAGGCATCAGCGGTCTGACCACAGCCATCGAGGCGGCGGAGGTGGGATATGAAGTTTTTCTTGTCGAAAAAAATCCTTATCTGGGCGGCAGGGTTTCACAGTTGAATCAGTATTTTCCCAAGCTTTGTCCCCCGAGCTGCGGGCTTGAAATCAATTACAGAAGAATCAAAGACAATCCGAGAATCAAAGTTTTTACGCTCGCGGAAGTGGAAAAAATTGAAGGAACAGCCGGTTCATACAACGCGACGATAAAAATCGCCCCCCGGTATGTGAACGAAAACTGCACCTGCTGCGGCGACTGCGCTGCTGCCTGTCAGACCGAAATTCCCAATGAATTCAACTTCGGCATGAACAAAAGCAAAGGCGCATATCTTCCTTTTGAAATGGCTTTTCCTGCCCGTTATGTGATTTCTTCCCGGATTCTGGGAACAGAAGATGCGCAACGCTGCAAAGCTGCCTGCAAATACGACGCTGTTGATCTCGGCATGGAGGCAAAAACTGTCACCCTCAATGTCGGCGCTGTGGTCTGGGCAACAGGATGGCAGCCTTATGACGCCGGAAAAATAGACAATCTCGGGTTCGGGAGATATTCAAACATCATCACCAACATGATGATGGAGCGTCTGGCATCTCCCAACGGACCTACGGGCGGCAAAATTCTGCGCCCCTCGGACAGCAAAGAACCTGCGAGTGTCGCTTTTGTTCAGTGTGCCGGATCGAGAGACGAGAATCATCTTCCCTATTGCTCCTATATCTGCTGCATGGCTTCTCTGAAACAGGCAACCTATATCCGGGAACGATACCCGGAAGCGAAAATCTATATATTTTACATTGACCTCAGAGCGCCCGGCGCCCGCTATGAAAAATTTTATCAGAAAATCAAAGCGGACAAAAACATCATTCTTATTAAAGGCAAGGTGGCAGAAGTCAGTGAAGACCCGGAGACAAAGAATGTCACGGTGGTCGCTGAAAACGCGGTTACAGGTGAAAAAATCAGGCAGGCCGCAGAAATGGTTGTTCTTGCCACCGGTATGCAGCCCACAGCAGCAACCGTGAAACTTCCCGCAGATTTGAAATACACTGCGGACGGTTTCATCATCAACGATTTTGACAAAGGCGGCATGTTTGCGGCAGGATGTGCCAACAAACCTGCGGATGTGGTATCATCGAACCAGAACGCTACGGGCATGGCACTGAAGGCGATCCAGACATTGAGGAATTGAGAATTGAGAAATGAGAAGTGAGCCCGTCTTATTAAAAACGATTTCTCAATTCTCAATTCTCAATTCTCAATTTTCAAACAGGAGGAATGATGGATAAAAAATACGGTGTTTATATCTGCACAGGCTGCGGCATCGGGGATACCCTTGATATAAAAGCGTTGAGCAGTGCGGGCAAGAAGTTTCCGGTAAAAACGCATCCTTTTCTCTGCGGAAAAGAGGGCGTGGAACTGATTAAAAAAGATATTTCGGCCGAAGGCACCAACACGCTGGTCATTGTCGGCTGTTCCCGGCGGGTCAATTTTGACGTGTTCCGTTTTGACGGCTGCATTACCGAGCGGGTCAACATCAGAGAGCAGGTGGTCTGGTCCCATCCCCGGTCCGAATTTCCCGCGCTCACGGAAGATCAGAAAGATGACGGCGAACATTTTGACAGAGTTCAGATGCTTGCCGAAGATTATCTGCGAATGAGCTTGGCAAAAGTCGAAAAAATCAATCTTCCCGAAGCTTACAAGCTTGACAATCTGAGCAGAAAGATTCTGGTGATCGGCGGGGGCATCACCGGTATTTCTGCGGCGACCGACGCGGCAAAAGCCGGATATGATGTGACCATCGTGGAAAAAGCCCCTCATATCGGCGGATACGCGGCAAAAGTGCGGAAACAACTGCCTTTGGAAAACCCGTATGAAGATATTATTCAGCCGGTGATTCAGGCAAAAATTGATGAAATGGAAAAATATTCCAAAAACATCTCTGTGAAAACCGACACCGTGGTTGCCCGTATCGCAGGACAGCCCGGAGATTTCACGGTAACGCTGAAAAAACCCGGTGAAAAAACCGAATTTGACGTGCCTTTTCCGCTGCCGCCGGAAATGAAAGTGGATGAATCCGGCAAAGAGCTGGATGTGGAAAAACTTCGTGAGCGTTATCTGGAATACAATCAGGGCAAGAAAGACATTCTGACTTTTGATCCCGCGGGCGAAAAATTCGGCGCGGTCATTCTTGCCGCAGGCTGGCGTCCCTATCAGCCTGAAAAAGGCGAATTTGCCCATCTCGGTTTCGGCGAACTGCCGGATGTTGTGACCAACCATCAGTTTGAAGAAATGGCGGCAAAAGGCAAAATCACAAGGCCTTCAGACGGCAAAGAAGCAAAATCGGTTGTTTTTATTCAAAGTCCGGGCAAAAACGAAGACGACAGCGATTTTGCGTATGCAGGATCGGTGACAAGTCTGGTTTCTCTCAAGCAGGCAACATATATTCGGGAAGATTATGAAGACGGAAAAGCATATATCTTCTATCAGCACATGCGGACCCCGGGACTTTCCGAGAATTTCTACAAAAGCGTTCAGCAGGATCCGGGCATTTTCCTGACCAAAGGCAGCGTGGTCGGCGTGTCCAAAAACGGCGCTGGTTTAGTTGTGGAAGCCAACGACACGCTTCTGGGCGACAAGATCAAAGTCAAAGCAGACATGGTGGTTCTGGCAACGGGTATGGTCCCGGTCACAGTGGATGATCCGGTGGTGAATCTGGCGTATCGTCAGGGCCCTGCATTCCGTGATATCGGTCTGTTTAACGGATACTGCGACTCGAATTTCATCTGCTTTCCTTATGAAACCCAGCGGACAGGCATTTATGCGGCAGGCTGCATCCGCCGTTCCATGACGATGGAAGAATGTATCGAAGACGCTACAGGCGCGGCATTGAAAGCGATTCAGTGTCTGGAATCGGTCAACAGAGGCGTTGCGGTTCATCCCCGGTCCGGCGACATGACTTTCCCTGATTTCTTCTTCCAGAGATGCACCCAGTGCAAACGCTGCACAGAAGAATGTCCTTTCGGCGCGCTGGATGACGATGAAAAAGGAACGCCCAAGCCGAATCCCACCCGTTGCAGACGCTGCGGCACCTGCATGGGCGCATGTCCTGAGCGCATCATCGGCTTTGCGGATTACAATGTTGACAGCATCGGTTCTATGGTCAAAGCCGTCAAAGTGCCTTCCAGCGATGATTATTCCGAACCGCCCCTGCGTTTTCTCGGATTGGTTTGCGAAAACGACGCGTATCCGTCTGAACAAACTCAGCTTTTCTGCGGATGTGCGTTTTATTCCGGTCAGATGTCTCGGTTCCGTGAACGTGATCTGGATCAAAGATGCGCTTTCACAGGGCATGGACGGCGTGTTCCTGCTGGGCTGCAAACACGGCGACGATTATCAGTGCCATTTTGTGAAAGGAAGCGAACTTGCAGACATCCGAATGAAAAAAATCGGCGATGCGCTGGCAAGCCTTGCACTGGAAATGGAGCGGGTACGGCAGTTTCAGGTTGCAATTGACGAATACGACAAACTTCCCGGAATCATCAACGGTTTTGTGGCAGAAGTGGAAGCGTTGGGTCCCAACCCGTTCAAAGGATTTTAATTATTGAGAAATGAGAATTGAGAATTGAGAAATAAACACTTCCTATTTCTCAATTCTCAATTCTCAATCAAAGGAGGTTCCATATAATGGCGGATAAATATCTGATTGAGCCTGATGTGGAGTTTATCAAGGAGATTCAGAAAATGGGCGGGGATACGCTGAAAAAATGTTTTCAGTGTGCGACCTGTTCGGTGGCATGTCCGATTTCCCCGGACAACAGGCCCTTTCCCCGAAAGGAAATGATTGCCGCATCCTGGGGGCTGAAAGACCGGCTCGTGGGCAACGGCGATATCTGGCTGTGCCACAACTGCGGCGACTGCACCGCGCTGTGTCCCCGGGGCGCAAAACCGGGGGATACGCTCGGCGCGATTCGTGCGTATGCGGTTACGGAATATGCGGCACCGAAAGCCCTTGGCAAAATGGTGAATGATCCCGACAAATTCCTCGTTCTGCTGCTGATTCCGGCTGTGATCTTTCTTGCACTCGGCATTGTGCTGAAAATTTTCGGCGTGAACTGGCTGAACTTCAGTCCGGGCGGCGAAGAAATTGTTCACGGCAAATTCTTCTCCACATGGCTCGTTGACCTTATCATGGTTCCCACGTCCCTCTGGGTGGTGGCGATCTTTGCTTTGGGTCTCAGACGATTTCTGGGCGACATGCACGAAAACGCATTGAGAGAAGGCAAAACCGATAAGGAAAAAATTGATGCGGTGGAATTTCTGAAAGCATTGTGGCGCGTGCTGCCCACGATTCTCAAACACAAGAAATTCTCCGAGTGCGGCGAAAATCAGGAGCGGGCTACATCGCATCTGATGGTGTTTTACAGTTTTATCGGGCTGTTTATTGTTACCGGTATTTTCTTTGTGGCATTGTACGGGCTTCAGATTCACGGACCTTATTCCCAGTGGAATCCGGTGAAATGGTTAGCAAATGTCTCCGGCATCGCGCTGGTGATCGGCAGCGCCCTGATGATAAAAGAACGCCTTACCAACAAAGAGCAGACAACGGTTTACAAAGACTGGTATCTGCTGATCATTGTGATGGGCGTGGGTCTCAGCGGTATGCTCACGGAAGCCACCAGACTGGCGGGGGCAGCAGGGCTTTCCTACACGCTGTATTTCATTCACCTTGTGTTTGTGTTCAACCTGTTTGCATTTCTGCCTTTCTCAAAGCTGGCGCATCTGGTTTACCGGACCGTTGCCATGGCTTATGCGGAATACGGAAACAGAAAATAATTGTAAAGTAAAGCGGGTTTTAAACCCGCTCTGCCTCGGATAAAGTAAAGCGGGTTTTAAACCCGCTCTACTTCGGATAAAGTAAAGCGGGTTTTAAACCCGCTCTGCCTCGGATAAAGTAAAGCGGGTTTTAAACCCGCTCTGCCTCGGATAAAGTAAAGCGGGTTTTAAACCCGCTCTGCCTCGG
>JFJP01030388.1_pt1 | contig 10023 bp, 8 predicted proteins | sample 431651 | NCBI WGS metagenome assembly JFJP01 (sample SAMN02602958, study PRJNA72255) | Microbial mat metagenome, whole genome shotgun sequencing project. | biome: fresh water; feature: sink hole; material: water; isolation source: purple microbial (photo- and chemosynthetic) mats found in...
CCGTGTGGGTGGCCGGGCAGGAATTGAGCCGGTTGAGCGACGCCGGGCGTGGCCGGTTGCGTAACCGCTGGCTGGGCTTCATTTACCAGTTTCATCATTTGCTGTCGGAGTTTACGGCGCTGGAGAATGTGGCGATGCCCTTGCTGATCCGCGGCGAGAAGTCGGCAGATGCGGCGGCGCAGGCTGCGGAATTACTGAGCCGGGTGGGTTTGGGTCAACGTCTGACGCATAAACCCGGCGAACTGTCCGGTGGTGAGCGGCAACGGGCGGCGGTGGCGCGGGCGCTGATTACTCAACCGGCGTGTGTGCTGGCCGATGAGCCGACCGGTAATCTTGACCGGCACAGCGCCGAACAGGTGTTTGAACTGATGTTGGAATTAAATCGGGATCTGGGAACGAGTTTTGTAGTGGTCACGCACGATCGAGAACTGGCAGCGCGGATGGATGCGGTCTGGCGACTGACCGATGGGGTGTTGCAAGCGGAGAATGTCTGATGACGACGCTACAATCACGCTATGAAGGTTGCCTGTTAGGACTGGCGGCGGGCGATGCGTTAGGGACGACCGTCGAGTTCAAAGCGCCAGGCAGTTTTGCTCCCCTGACTGATATGGTCGGAGGCGGGCCATTCGGGCTGGAAAAGGGGCAGTGGACTGATGACACGTCTATGGCGTTGTGCCTGGCGGAAAGTCTGATCACCTGTCGCGGTTTCGACGCCCGCGATCAAATGGAGCGGTATGTTCGCTGGTGGAAGGAAGGTCATCTGAGCAGCACCGGCCGCTGTTTCGACATCGGCAATACGGTTTACCAGGCTTTACAGCGCTACCAGCGCACCGGCGAGCCTTTCTCGGGTTCCACCGATCCCTACGCTGCCGGGAATGGTAGTCTCATGCGTCTGGCTCCGGCTCCGCTGTTTTCCGCCGCTGACCCGGAACACGCCATTCACTGGAGTGAGGAAAGTTCCAGAACCACGCATGGCGCAGTGACGTGTGTGGATGCGTGCCGATACTTTGGGGGACTGCTGGTGGGTGCGCTTCAAGGGGTTTCCAAAGAGGAATTGCTGTCCCCCTGCTATACACCGGCGGTGGGCGTCTGGGAGTTCATCCCGCTCTGCCCCGAAATCGAGGTGATTGCGGGGGGATCCTTCAAGCGGAAAGAACCACCGTTTATTGTCGGCAGTGGCTATGTCGTCGAAGCGCTGGAAGCGGCGCTGTGGGCATTTGACCGTTCCTCCAGTTTTGAGGAGGGGTGTCTGTTGGCGGTAAATCTGGGGCATGACGCTGACACTACGGGAGCGATTTTTGGACAACTGGCCGGCGCTTATTATGGCGTTGACGGGATCCCGCAGACCTGGCGCGACAGCCTGGCTCAGGTAGATCTGATTCGGGGATATGCCGGGCAGTTGCTGATGTTGGGCGAAAAGAGGTGAGAAACCATGGCGATCCTCAGCGTTTCCCATCCGGCAGAAACGGCAACCTGTGTGATGTGCCATGCCCCCTTATTTCCTCATCAGGCGCACATCAGTAAGCTCTGTCACCGTCCGAATTGCCGCTGGCAGTATTCGCTGTTGCAAAAGAAGCACCAGGTGTGTCGGGTCTGCGGTCGTCCACTGTCCATGCAAGAGTGGACATCGGGGATTTGCGCTGCCCCGGACTGTCGGCGGGTGGCGATTGCTCAACAACAGGCCGATCAGTTTCGGCAGCACCTGCTGAACCACTTTGGCGTTGGTGAACCGGATACTTTCCAATTGGCCGTCATTCCCGCCGCGGTTCACCGGATCTCCCGGTTGCCCGCAAAGCGTCGGCGTGAATTTCGGGATTACCTCAAGCCATTGATCGACCGTGCCGTAGCCTTGCCCGCTGTCCCTATGGTTGAACCGGACTCGACGATGGAATCGGCGTCGATGCAGGAGGCTCGATTGAACGCAGCATCAGGTAGCGCCTGCGCCTGTTGTCAGGGTTCCTGCTGCCGGGGCGGCGCATATACCCACGCTTATTTAGGCGTTGAAACGTTGCAACGCTATGTGGCGGCGCACCCGGACCAGCAGCCGGATCAGATTTTGGCGGCTTACCTGCGGTATATCGGCAAAGAGACCTGTGAGGGAAGCTGTGTTTATCAGCAGGCGGATGGATGCAGTTTGCCCCGCGAGATGCGCGCCACCATTTGCAACAATTTTTACTGCGGGGGATTGCGGGAGTTTCGGGCGAAGGCGGCGGCGGCTGACTCGGTGCGCGGTTTCTTCGTGGCGACGACCGACGATGAGATTTGTCGTGCCGCCTTGGTCGATGGAGAGCAGATGCTGATGATGTCAGCACCTCGCGTTCGAGAGCAGCCATGCGTTGCTTAAGTTGGGCAATCTGGTCGGGGTTCATTTTTTTAGCGCCAACATCAGCGGTTCACGCCGACACAACGGCTTGGTCATCAACACTTGCACGGTGCCAATGGCTCGTTCGCGGAACCCGCCCTCGCAGTAGCACAGGTAATAGTCCCACATGCGAATGAAGGTCTCGGGGAAACCGAGCGCCTGCACCCGATCCAGATTGCCCAGAAACCGCTGCCGCCAGTGGTGTAGCGTCGTGGCGTAATGAGCACCGATATCTTCCAGATGGAAAACCCGCAGATCCGTAACACGGGTGAGCGTTTCAGCAATGGTGGTGATCGACGGGAGGAAGCCGCCGGGGAAGATGTAGTGGCGGATGAAATCCACTTCGCGCCGATATTGATCGTATTTCTGATCGGCGATCGTAATGGCTTGCAAGAGCATCATCCCGCACGGTTTCAGCAACTGCGCACAGGTGCGGAAATAGGTTTCCAGGTGCCGCTCGCCGACCGCCTCGATCATTTCAATGGACACCAGCTTGTCGTAATGGCCGCGCAGGTCGCGGTAATCCTGGCACAGCACGGTAATCTGCTTCTCCAGTCCGGCCTCCCGCACCCGCTCGCAGGTTAGCCGATACTGTTCCTGGGAAATCGTCGTGGTGGTGACCCGACAGCCGTACTGTTGCGCAGCATGAAGCGCAAACCCGCCCCAGCCCGAGCCGATTTCCAGCAGGTGATCGTCCGGCTTGAGGTCCAGCTTGCGGCAGATACCGTCCAGTTTGGCGATGGACGCCTCGCGTAGTCCGATCTCCGGGGTCGGGAAGATGGCCGAGGAATACATCAGCGTTTCGTCCAGAAACAGCCGGTAGAACTCGTTCCCAAGGTCATAATGAGCGGCGATGTTGGCGCGGCTGCCGTGAAGGTTATTGTCGCGGCGGGCGTAGAGCCACCGGAACAGCGGCATCATCAATCGGGTCAAGCCGTGTTCCAGACCCAGCAGCGCGTCCTGATTGATGACGAAGATGCGTACCAGACTGGGCAAATCATCGCAGGACCATTCGCCGTGCATATAGCCTTCGCCGACGCCGATGCTGCCACGCAAGGCCAGCCGCTGGTAAGCATTGGGGTCATGGATCGTGACGGTGGCGCGTAACGGGCAGTCGGCGCTGACCTGGCCGAAGGGATAGGCACCATCCGCATCGACCACGGTCACGCAGCCCTGCGTCAACTTCTCCAACCGCTGGAACACGGCGCGTCGCAACCAGCGCTCACTCCAGTGTGGCTCGCTCGTGGACATGGCGAGAGGGGACGACATCACCGATTCAGAAGACATGACTTAATTCTCCGTGGGTTTTCCAGATGCCGGGGGATGAGCGAACACCGGAATGCGTTTCAGGAACAGCCGCAGCGCTTCCCAGTGAATGGTAGCAATCACTTTGAGGGTCATGAACGGGAAGCGGATCAGCAAGCCCGCCAGGTTACGGCCGTCGAGCGGTCGGTGGCGGAGACTGAGCGTCGCATCAAGCATCCGGGAGGAGCCTTTCAAGACGTCCAGATGGACGGCCAGATGCGAGCCGGGCGGGGTGGAATGCCAGCCGTAGCGCAAATCCATCGGCAGGAATGGCGAAACGTGCATCGCTTTCTGAAATTGGGCGCGCTGATTGCCGCTGTTTTGATCAGCCACATCCAGCACATAGCCGATTTTCTCCCCCCACGGCGTGTTACGAACCTCGGCCACAAGAAAATCCAGCGTTTCACCATCCGGTTTGAAACAGTAATAGACGCCAATCGGGTTCGTGTAATAGCCGAAATAGCGCAGATGGGTCAGCAAGCGGATTGGACCTTGAGGCCGGCGTCCGGTCTGCTGCTCGGCCAGATCGCGCACATAGGTCTCCAGCGGGATCGCGGGATCGCCGAAATGATCCTCCCGGCGAAACCAGGCCAATGCCGGTCGCTGGGCTGACCATAACCAGCGACCCTTGAACGCCGTGTCCAGTTCCGCCAGGTCGAGATAGACCATGAACAGGTTGTAGCGGAATTCATGCCGACGCGGGAAGAAGCGCCGATGCCGGACATGACCCACATAGAGGCTGCTGTGCAAGTGGATTTTCTCCTCCGAGCGTAGAATTTTTGTCTAATAATATTAGACATTATTTTTACATGAGGGTGGGTCTTTGTACAAGACTTATTCAATATTTGGCGCGAACGGTGAAGGGACTCTCGGGCACGGTCAGGATTTTCTCATAGACCGTTATTTTTTCGGAGCGCACTCACGCCACCAACCGCTGTTCCTGCAAACCCTGCCCCACCGCCAACCCACTTTTGACCCCATCCTCATGGAAGCCGTAGCTCCAGTAAGCGCCGCAGTACCAGGTACGGTTGATCCCGCTGATCTCATCGCGGCGACCCTGGGCTTTGACGCCGGCCTCGGTGAACACGGGATGATGGTACGCGGTGCGGTAAAGAATCCGGGCGGGGTCAATGAGTTCGCTACGATTGAGCGTCAGGCAAAAAGTCTCCGGCGCGGTCAAGCCTTGCAGAATATTCATATTATAGGTGACGGCGACCCGCGCTTGGGGTTGCGCCGGCAGATGGTAGTTCCAGGCCGCCCAGGCGCGCTGGCGACGCGGCAGCAACCGGGTATCCGTATGCAACACCGCTTCGTTGTACTGATAGGGAATCGCGCCGAGAATCTCCCGCTCCCGAGAAGTGGGATCAGCCAGCAACCGTAACGCCTGATCACTGTGGGTCGCGAAGATCACTTCATCAAAAAATTCCACCGGCCCCCGCTTCGGTTTGATATGCACCTGCTGGGGATGGCGGCGCACCCAGTCTACTGGGCAATTCAGCCGGATGCGGTCGCGGAACGGCGCAGTCAGTTGCTCAACATAACGGCGCGAACCGCCCTGAATCACCCGCCATTGGGGCCGGTCGCTCACACTCAGTAGCCCGTGATTTTTGAAAAACTGCACGAAGAATTGCACCGGCATCTCGCCAGTCACCTCCGGTTCCGCGGACCAGATGGCCGCCGCCATGGGCAGAATGTAGTGTTCGGTGAATTCCCGGCTGTAGTTTTGTTCCCGCAGATAGGCATTCAGGCTGATATGACGCGACCCGTCCAGCAATGCCGGTGCTTCCCGATTGAAGCGCAGGATGTCGCGGATCATCCGGTGAAACGAGGGGCGGAATAAATTGCGGCGCTGGGCGAACAGGGTATTCAGGTTCTCGCCGTTGTATTCCAGCCCGGTGCGCTCGCAATGCACGCTAAAGCTCATCAGGGTCGGCTGCGAAGCGACGCCCAACTGGTTCAGCAGGTCGATGAAGTTCGGATAGGTCCAGTCATTGAAGACGATGAAACCGGTATCAATCGCGTAAGACTGTCCGCCGGCTTCCACATCAACAGTATGCGTATGGCCGCCGATGTAGTCGTTCGCCTCGAAAATCGTCAAATGATGCTCATGGCGCAATTGCCAAGCAGCGGTCAACCCACTGATTCCCGTGCCGATGATAGCGATTTTCATGTCCAGTTTTCCCCAATCACAGACGGTTCTTGATGGCGCGGATGACGCTGCCCAGCACCGGAACCCGCTCGTAGATAAATTCCCCCATGTCGAAATAGTCGCGGTGATGATGAACTCGACCGTCATCGAGAAATTGCAAGTGACTGACCCCGCGCAGTTCCAGTTTTTCACCAGCCCGGAACCGGCTATGCTCGAAGAACATCGTCCACACTAACACGCCTTGCTGACCTTCAATCACTTCAGCGTCGAACGTGAAGTAGCAGGCAATGACGCCCTCGTACAACCGCCCGTAGTAATCCCGCAGCGCCGGCAGTCCAGTCAATGACTGCACCGGATCACGGAATTGCACGTCTGGCGCGTAGATCTGCTCCAGCAGATCCAGATGGTTCTTGTCTAACTGGTTAAATGTATTCTTGAAATGATCGAGCGGTCTCAACATGGTCGTCCTCCAACAAGCACCCAGTGGGTTCAAAATATTAGACATTATTTGTACATTATTGCTAATATTTGCACAAGAGCTATTCAGCTATTTTCGCAAACACGGTGGAGACAAAAATCATGGCGGCGATTGCGTTGTTAACGGGAGCCAGTGGCGGGCTGGGTCAAGCCGTGGCGGCAGAGTTACAGCAAGAGGGTTGGACGGTGGCGCGGGTCGGGCGCAGTGTGGAGCGATTGCGTGCGCTCTACGGGTCTGAGGCGCTGTGCATTGAAGCCGATGTCTCCACGCTGGAAGGCGCAAAGGCAGCGGTAGCCGATTGTCAGCAACACGTCGGCTTGCCTACCGCGTTGGCGCATTGCGCGGGGACGACCCTGTTATCGTCTCTGCATCGTACCACTTCAGAAATGTATCGAGCCTGTCTGACCGCCAATCTCGACAGCGCCTTTTTCACATTGAGTGCCTTTGTGGATGCGCTGCGGGAAGCGCGGGAACCGGGCGCGGCGGTATTAGTGTCGTCCGTCGTGGCGCGGATCGGGGTGGCGAATCATGAAGCGATTGCTGCCGCCAAGGCCGGGGTGGAAGGATTGACGCGGTCGGCGGCGGCGACCTATGCGCCGTCCCGGATTCGGGTGAACGCGGTGGCACCGGGCATCATGGACACGCCCGCAGTGGCGCGGATCATCGGTAATGATGCCAGTCGCGCCGGGGCAGCCAAGCAGTATCCGCTGCCGGGTATTGGCAATCCGGCAGATTTGGCGCGGCTGATGGCGTGGCTGTTGTCGGAGAAGGCGGGCTGGATCACGGGTCAGGTGTGGGCGATGGATGGTGGATTTTCCAGCATCCGGCCGTTGGTGCGGTAGGCGCTGGCCGGGCGCAATGTGCTCACGCTGAAATCAATCAGGTGACCTGAGTCAAATGCGCCTCGGAGCGATAGCTTTTCTGCTGGGCATTCTGGTATTTCAGACCCTGCCGGAGTTGCCGAATCGACACTGGACATGGTTATTGCCGGGTGTAGTACTCATTCTGCTATTTATTCCCCGATTACGGCTTCCGGCATGGGGGGTAATGGGATTTCTGTGGGCGTTGCTGTTAGCGCCGCCCATCGCCGTATTGCCAAAGGCGCTGGAAGGCGCGGAAGTGGCGGTGGAAGGCTGGATTGCGACGATTCCGGATCACGAAGGCCGCAGTGTTCGTTTTGAATTCGAGGTGGCGGCGATCAGGAGTAAGGAGGCTGAGGCGGCAGTGCTGGTGGGACGTCGGTTGCGCCTGTCGTGGTGGGATGAGGCGCAGGCTGATGCGGATGAAAAAGACATCCCGGAGGATGCGCGTTCGGCGTTGCGAGTCGGCGACCGCTGGTTGTTTACGGTGCGGTTGAAGAATCCGCGCGGGTTGCTCAATCCCGGCGGGTTTGACTATGAGCGCTGGCTTTACGCCAAGGGCATTGTTGCCACCGGCTCCATCCGTTCCCAACCGCCGCCGCAACGACTGGCCGAAGCGGAACGTTATCTCCTGGATCAGTATCGGCAACGAGTGGCTGACCGGTTCGCCGAGCAGTTGCCGGGTAATCCCTATGTTGGCATTCTGATTGCCTTGGCGGTGGGCGAGGAAGGTAGCATTACGCCGTGGCAATGGGATACGTTCAACCGCACCGGCGTCGGCCACTTGATGTCGATTTCCGGTTCGCATATCAGCCTGGTTGCGGGAATCATGTTCGCGCTGGCCTGGGGGTTCTGGAGCCGGGTGCCAACTCTGGCGCTCCGCTGGCCAGCCACGCGTGCGGCGGCGCTGGTCGCGCTACTCGGCGCTGGCGGTTACACCCTGCTGTCCGGCCTATCCGTACCCGCGCAGCGCTCGTTTCTGATGGCGGCGGTAGCGATGCTGGCGCTGATCGCCATGCGCCCCGCCGCGCCTGGACGGATCCTGGCGCTGGCGCTGCTGGTCGTGCTGGCCATCGATCCGGGGGCACCATTGCGAGTGGGATTTTGGTTATCCTTCGGTGCAGTGATGGCGATTTTGTACAGCGTCAGTGGCCGCTGGCGGGATCGCCGACTTTTCGGCCAGACGGTCGGCCTGCAATTCGATATCACCCTGGCGTTATTGCCGCCGACATTGCTGTTCTTTCAGCAATTTCCGGTCTGGTCGCCGCTGGCGAATTTGATCGCGATTCCCTGGGTGGGTTGTACGGTGTTGCCACTGAGTTTGCTGGCGGCGCTGGCGACGCCGTTTAGTGCTGGGCTGCAATCGGCGGCGCTGGATCTGGCAGCGCTGACCATGGAAGGACTGTGGCACATTCTACGCTGGCTGGATCAATGGCCGGGGATGGTGCTGTACCGGCCTGCGCCGCCACTGTGGACGCTGCTGTTTTCACTGCCGGGTATGGCGTTGTTACTGGCCCCACGCGGATTACCGGGGCGCTGGCTGGGATTACTCCTGTGCCTGCCGCTGCTGTGGCCGCCAGCGGTAGTCCCGGCGGTCGGCGGATTCTGGTTCACGCTGCTGGATGTAGGGGAAGGGCTGGCGGCGGTGGTGAAAACCCGTGAACATACGCTGGTTTATGACACGGGTCGGCGGCTGGGGACGACGCTGGACACCGGGCGGGCGGCGCTGGCACCCTTTCTGCGTTATCAGGGTGCGGAGCAGGTGGATTTGCTGATTGTGAGTCATGCCGACAGTCAGCATGTCGGCGGGGTGCGGTCGTTGCGGGAGTTGATGCCGATGGCGCGCATTCTGACCTCAGCGCTGGATCAGACGCCGATCGATGGCGCTGAATGGTGCCGGGCCGGTCAGGCGTGGGAATGGGATGGCGTGCAGTTTCAGATCCTGCATCCGCCGCCTGCCGGGTTCAGCGGCGATGAGGCGTCTTGTGTGCTGAAAATTGAAGGTCAGGGCGGGCGGGTGTTGTTGCCGGGCGATATTGAGGCCGGTGCGGAAATGGCGCTGGCCCGAACCTATGGCGCTGGCTTGGCGGCTGAGGTGCTGGTGGCGCCGCATCAGGGTCGGCGCAATCTGTCCACGTCGGCTTTTCTCGACGCCGTGCAACCGCGCTATATTCTCTTTGCCACGGGCTATCATAACCGCTATGGCTATCCACGGGCGGACACGGTGGCTCGTTATCAGGGGACTGGAGCGACGCTGCTGGATTCCTCTTATCAAGGCGCGTTGACCTTCCGGTTGGAGCCTGGACAGTCGCTGGAGCCGGAACGCTATCGACGGGAGGAGCGCCGGTACTGGACTGCGCCGTGATCCTTCCTACCTGTACAGAGGAGGTGTGGCGTGGGGCAACGGCGGGCTTTGCACCGGACGCCGTTTTCACGATTGTTGGTGGTCGGATCAACCATAACTTCGATAAAACACTTCTGCGGTGAATTTCATAAATTCTTCGGTCTGATTCGGACTGCGGCTGATAGCCTGTCCGGGTTCCAGTCGGGCGACTTCAACCTGTAAATCCTTGGCAGTTTTGCTGCTGCACCCGAGAATGTCCTGCAGGGCGCTGGCGGATACGCCGTCGCATTGGAACAGGTAAGTGAACTCCAGCAGTTCCTGGAAGTTGAAGAACTTCTGCTGGTAGTCATTGGGCGATTGCGAGGCGAAGAACACGACGATGCCTTTGGAGCGGCCTTCGCGGATGATGCGCTGGAGAAAGAGATTGCGCTGGCTCAGATAGTTGTGGGCTTCGTCGATGACCAGAATCGTGCGGATCGTGCGCCGGTCGTCTTCCACCGGGCTATCGGGTAACAGCGCCATTTC
>JFJP01006127.1_pt2 | contig 10022 bp, 10 predicted proteins | sample 431651 | NCBI WGS metagenome assembly JFJP01 (sample SAMN02602958, study PRJNA72255) | Microbial mat metagenome, whole genome shotgun sequencing project. | biome: fresh water; feature: sink hole; material: water; isolation source: purple microbial (photo- and chemosynthetic) mats found in...
CGGATGCGCCTGCCATCGGCATCAATGTTTTTCAGAACCGCGACGTGGTCAGGGGCGTAAACAGCGCCCAATTGATGGGCGGTTTCCTCAATGTAGGCCGGAATGTCCGAGCCGCAAAGGCCGCTGCCAGTGGTTCGATTCAAAGACTGCCTTTGAGTTGGGTTCATCGTGTTTCCGGCTGTTAACATGAAACCGAGTTTGTCCCGCTGCCTGCTTTTTCGTAACGGAGAACTACCGGAGATGTCGCCCGGCCAAACCGCAAACGCTGACGTGCATTGGCAAAAAAACCACAGCCTTGTCACCAGCGTGTTCGCCAGCACCAAACAGATTGACAAAAAAACACCCGATAGAACCATGATCGATGTACGCCCAGGTCTTGCCCGCTTGCTTGCCGTATTGCCACTGTCTGCCGAGGAGGGGGAGATTCGGGAGGTCATCAAAGAAGCCGACCTGATCGACCGCCTGGGCACCGGACCGGGCGAGCTTGAAACTGGATCGGCAGTGGCCTTCACCCGAGCGCTTTTTGAATCATTGGGGTTGCTCGATCAGCAACTGCTAAGCACTGGCCAATGGGCGTTTGTGTCATTCCCCGCCTCATTGGCTGGACGTTCGCTGCTGGCAGCTTTGTCAACGCCTGGTCAAACACTGGTTGAGCCGCACTATTGGCAACAAGGTGCCTTCAGACCCAAGGGCGCGGTAGAGGAACAACGGCGCTTGTTGCACGAGCTTGAGACGCGGCGCGTGCGCTTTCATCCGGCCCAGATCGCGCAGCCTATTCGCACCGTGCATGTGGCCTGGGGCGTAATCAAGATAGGCGGGAGATTCCTCATGCATTTGCGCGAAGACGACAAGCGGCCACACGAAAAGAACTTTGTCCTCCCTGGAGGGCGTCTCAACCTCTGCGATTTGCCGCCTGCTGCACAAAACCAGTCGTCTTTGCGCGACCTGTTTGAGATTGACTCGGCGCTGGCTGCCCAATCACTGACGCGCACCCTGGTGCGTGAACTTGAAGAGGAATGTGGGCTGACAGGCGGCCATTACGTCGTTGGCGAGTCGCTGAAGCTGCCACCGCATGTGCAGGTAGAGGGCGCCAGAAACAACCACGCGTTGAGCCAATACAACCTGGTTGTCTATCCGATTCAGTTGACCGAGGACGGCGAACTTCAGTTGTTGCAAGCTGAATACGACGGCGCAAGTCAATTTGCGTGGTTCACCTTGGAGGATTTGTTTCAGCCAAACCGCAATGATGGAAAACGCGCCTTTGTCGATGCGCTGATTCAGACAAAAGGGGTCAATGTACGCAACTGGTTTGCCCAGTTGCCCGATTCTTCGGCCATGGCGTGGAGCCACAGCGTGGAAACCGACGCGATGGACCTGCCGAAAAAAGCGTGCGACCCGGTTTTGATTGGAAAAAGTGGCAAAGAATCGCCGCGCGCAGCAGACCTTGACGCAACCGAATGGGGCCTGCTGCTTTTGCTGGCTTGGCATGCCAGGCAACTACAGGTCAAGCCAGATGCAGGGATCGTCTGCCTGCTTGGCAACGGCTGGGTTCGGCTATTGACACCCGAGGCATGCCTGTCTGCCAGCATTTTGTCAGCCAAATTGAGCGCCGCCGGGTTGCCAGGCATCAGACTGCGACGTGAAACGTTTTGCCGGCTGGATATTGACCCGCAGTATCTGTTTCTGGACAGAACGCTGTTTCATTACGAACTGCCAGACGGTGACAAAGAGCAGCGCATGACACTGCGTTTGCACAAGGTTCACACCCTTTGGGGCGAGCTATGCGATGCCAGCGTCAGTATGGACTTGTCGCGCAATCTGGTGCGTATCGTGCGGGCGATTGAGAGTGGCGACGACCCCACGAACAGGTCAAACATCAAGTCGGGTGATGTGGATCGGCAAATCCGCTCCGAATTCCAGAAAGTCAGACGCATTGGCCTGCGGAAATTCATCTACAACAGTCAGGGGCGCTATCTGCTTGCGGTAAGCCGGTCGCCAGACGATGCGAGTTTGCAAAGCTTGGCCTGAAAACCGGCACAGCCAACAGGCGCGACGAGGTTTGACCAATCAGCGACATAGTGAATTCCGGTGGACGTTAACCATCTGCACCTGGCTGCTGCGTTGCAACGGCAGTGGCGAAGTTTGGCCGCTGGCACTTTCACCGGCAGGACAAGAAGAAGACCCCACATGACAAACGATTCAAACCCAGCTCGCGTGATCATCCGCAGAGCGTAGGAACATCGCGGGAAAAAGTATGTTGGCTATCGAACATAAGCCAGGCGCTGGTCGGGTATCCTGATCACTAAACCGATGGTGCGCATGCGGAAATTTATAAGAAATTGGCCTGTAGCGCATACTGAGTGTGCGTCAGAGGCTATCAAAAATAGCTATCTGCAAGTGTTTGAAGTGCGTGGCGCGGGCTGGCAGGCAGCCGCAGACAAAGACCGCCCAAGCCTTCTTCGCCGACCATTGCCAAGGCGCTGGCAATCGGCTTGTCGCCCAACAAATAGCCCGATGCGGTAAGTTGATCAAGCAAAGGCTTGATAGCTGGCAGTAATTCTTTCTGTTTTGCCAGTACCAGCACCCCCATGATGCCAATGCTTGTCACGCCGAAGTTTTTGGCCATGCGTCGCCCGGCATTATCGTCCATCAAGACAGCACACAACACAAGAATCAGCTCGTCTTTCTCGCTGTGGCTGAGTTGATTCAAATCGGGGAGTGATTGCATTGCTGTGGATTGTCGCCTACCGCTCACTGGGGCTGAGTAGTTACGTAAGGACACCCGAGCGGTGGCGGTTCAATCACTGACGTACCGCAGCGTGGCCTCTATCCTCAAAAACGGCCTCGATCGCCAGCAAATCCTACCAGCAACTGCGCCTAGCGTGACACCCCTGCACGACAACATCCGTGGACCAGCGTATTTCCACTGAATGCATCGGCGGCTATTCGCCAGTGCCCCTAAAGAACAGTCAACCAATGACAGCCATGAATTTCCAAATCAAGCACCCACCTGGTGCTGCAACATGTGAACTCACCATGCACCTGGTGCTCCAGTTCGGCGCTACAGCGCGGATGAGTCACTGTGGCCCAGAGTGCGACGGCCAGATCTCGTTGCGAGCCATCAAGCCAGGCCAACAGTGCGTCCGTGGTCTTGATTCGCGCGGCCTGGCGCACGCTCGCGCCATAACGCTGCTCCAGTTCCCGCTGCATGGATTCGGCAAGCTGGCTGCGGCTGCGACACTCGCCAACCGCACCCGAATGCAGCTCGTAGTCTTTGTCAATATTTTTGCCACTGCCGCGAAAGTTCTTTTCAACAACCCGGCGCAGCACCGCAGTCGGCAGACATACCCCGACCACCGGGCAGTGCATCTTGCTTTCAAGTTCCCATAAACGGCGTCTGCGCGACCCCGGACTGGGTTTAACACCCATTTCAGCCGCCGGTGTGGTGTGGCCTGGGGTGGATACGATGGATGTTGCGGCGTGTTGGCACATGGTTCAATAGATGGATGGGGGGAGTTGGGGCGGAAAATAGCGCACAAACACAAGGCCAGCGCTAGGCGCTTAGTGCAGATGTGCAATCGGCATACACAGCGTCAGGCAGCCGACTCGAAACGCAGCATCAATCGCCGGGTGAGCGCCGTACTCCTGGACGTGATTGAGCAATGCGCAGTGGCATCGCCGGCTATGCCACAGGGTTGATTGATGCCAGATGCCAAGATGCGGGGTTTGCTGAAGGATGGCCAACAAGGTTTGGTAGGTTTCAGCCAGGCAAACAGCAGCGGCATCGGGATTGTTGCTGTCGAGCAGTTGCTCGGCCATCAGCAAGCGACCATCGACAAAGCTTGAAAGACAAGCATCGGCTGAAACACGCGTGCCGGCAGGCGACCCGTCAGGGGTCATGCCAGCCATCAGCAAACCTACTGCTCGGGCATGCGAACTGACAGGGTCGGTGTCTGTGGGCGTTTTGGCCAACGGCGGTGTCAGGCAGCCTTGCCATGTTGGCCAGCGCAGCTCTGAAGAAATCGCGCGGCGAGCGGGTGTAAATGCATTCATGGGTTTGCCCTCGGGGTTGTGTTGAGATGTCACTGATGATAACGATTCGCAACAACAAATCAATATTGATGCGAATAATTCTTATTTGTTACAATACCGATCCGATTAGCTAGTCCGGCCTCACGGGCTCAAAAAACAGCTGATAGATCGTTTTATTACTCACCCATGAAAGCCATTGCCCCATGAAATCACGCCATTTGCTGACCTGTGCTGCCTTGCTGGCTTGTACCCTGCCTGCCCTTGCTGAAGAAGTGGTGGTGTATTCCGCCCGCAACGAGCAGCTGATCAAGCCGCTGTTTGACATCTACACCCGCGATACCGGCGTGCAGATCAAGTTCATCACCGGCGGCGAAGGCCCGCTGATGGAGCGCCTCAAAGCCGAGGGTCAAAACACCCCCGCCGACCTGCTGCTGACGGTGGACGCCGGTAACCTGTGGCAGGCTAGCCAGCAGGAATTGTTGCGCCCGATCAGCTCCCAAACCCTGAACGACAACGTACCGGCCCACCTGCGCGATCCTGGCAACAGCTGGTTCGGCCTGTCGGTGCGGGCGCGCACGCTGGTCTATAACACCACCAAAGTCAAACCCGACGACCTAAGCAGCTACGAAGACTTGGCTGACCCCAAATGGAAGGGCCGGCTGTGCCTGCGCACTTCCAAAAAGGTTTACAACCAGAGTCTGGTGGCGATGATGCTCACCGAGCACGGCGAAGCCAAGACTGAAGCCATCGTCAAAGGCTGGGTCAGCAATCTGGCGACTTCGCCGTTTCCCGATGACACCAAGGCAATGGAAGCTGTGGTCAATCGCCAGTGCGATTTGACGGTAGTCAATACCTACTACTTTGGCCGCCTCATAGAAAAAAACCCAAACCTGCCTTTGGCCATCTACTGGCCCAACCAGAACCATAGCGGCAAGGACGCCGGGGTCCATGTGAACATCTCTGGTGCCGGTGTCATTCGCCATGCCAAGAACGTGGCCGGAGCCCAAAGACTGATCGAGTGGCTGTCGTCAGAAAAGGCGCAAAACCTCTACGCTGACGGCAATATGGAATACCCAGTTAACCCACGTGTCAAACCCGACCCACAAGTGGCTGCCTGGGGCAGTTTCAAGCCAAACCTGATCAATGTGAAAGAGGTCGGCCGTCGGCAGGCCCAGGCCGTGAAGCTGATGGACCGCGCCGGTTACAAGTGAATAGAACTGTAGTGCCTTGCACGACAACCCTGATTGTGTGGCCAACATGCTTCGCGCACCCTGCGCTGAAATCCGGTTGGCCGTCAGTTGTTCGCATGGGCGCTGGCCGTGCGACCGCGCCAGCGTCATCAGCCGACACCGTTTTTTATCAACCCACAGGAGAACCCAATGGACAGCAGCAAAAAGCAAGCCGCGATCGACGCGCTCAATCACATCATGGAACTGGAACTGGCCGGTGTGGTGCACTACACCCACTATTCGCTAATGGTGTATGGCTTTAACCGGATTCCCATCGTGTCGTGGCTCAAGGCCAACGCAACCGAAAGCCTGGACCATGCACACAAGGCAGGCGAATTGGTCACGCTGATGGGCGGGCATCCGTCGCTGAAAATTGGTGCGCTGCTGGAAACCGAGCAGCACGACACCGGTGACATCTTGCGTGAAAGCCTGCAACACGAGCAAACCGCACTCACCGCCTATTACGATTTGCTGCGCATTGTTGAGGACAGCTCAGTGCTGCTGGAAGAATACGCCCGGGAAATGATTGTGCAAGAAGAGCTGCACCTCGACGAGGTCAACAAGATGCTGCGTCGCCCAGGTGACATGGAGACATTCAAGGTCTAGACCAGAAAGCGTACCAACAGAAAAACCGCACACCAGGTTCATTTTTATGAAAAAATGGCTTGTAGCCCTTATGGATAAACCGCTAGCAGCTATACATAATATAGCTTTCTAAGTGTCCGAGTTGCAATCGACGCCGTATGCGGACAGCGTTAGCGCTCCAGCGCGGCGCGCAGGTCGGCTTCGGTGCTGACGTAGCTGATGCGTTTGACCCCGCTTTGGTCGAGTTCGATCAAGGTGACGGCATCGGTCTGGCGTGGCCAGGCGGCCAGCGTGGCCTCATCGAGCGACACACCTATCGGGTAGGGCATTTCCTTTAGCGCGGGCAACGCGAAGGTGCGGGTGATGAAGCCGGGCATCTTGCTCATGTCGGCCAGGTAGAGCGCATTTTTGCGTGTCAACTGGTCTTTGGGCAGGGCTTGTAGCACGGTTTGCATAAGGTTGGAGGCCTTGCGCCCGGCCGCGAAGAACACCAGGCGTGTGCCTGCGGTGATCTGCCAGGGCTTGTCGTGCTGGTCTTTCAAAGCCAAGGCGGGCAAGGGCTGGCCGACCGCCACCGCCAGCGCACCCTGTGCGTTGGCATTCACCGGCGTTGCCGCCACGCCAGCAAGCAGGAGCGCGGACAGGCCGGCGAGAAAAAAGCGCCGTGACGGTGGCGCAGAACGGTAAAACAGTGTCATGGGCAGCATTCAGTGAGCATGAAAAAGCAGGGGCGACGGCAATGCCGCCCCTGCGCGGTGTCACAGCTTACAGTGACTTGGTCGAGTAGTACCAGTCGGTCGTCTCATAGCCTTCGCTGGCACGGGCTTCAGCGGCTGCGGCGGTTTTGGGTGGCGGCACGATGACCTTGCAGCCAGGAGTCCAGCCTTCAGGGGTAGCCACACTGTTGGCATCGCTGGTTTGCATGGCATCAAGCAAGCGCACAAACTCTTCAATGCTGCGGCCATTGCTCATCGGGTAATACACCATGGCGCGCAACACGCCTTTGGGGTCGATGAAGAAGGTGGCACGCACGGCTTGCGTGTCGGCAGCACCCGGATGAATCATGCCGTAGGCACGCGCCACATCCATCTTGATGTCTTCGATGATCGGGAACGGAATGGTCACGCCAAACTTTTCCTTGATGTTGCGCATCCAGGCCAGGTGCGAGAACAGGCTGTCAATCGACAAGCCGAGCAATTCACAGTTCATCGATTGAAACTTGTCGAAATGTTTGGCAAAGCCAATGAACTCGGTGGTGCACACCGGTGTGAAGTCAGCCGGGTGCGAGAACAAAATGAGCCATTTACCTTTGTAGTCGTCCAAAGTGCGCGGGCCAGAGGTGGTGACCGCTTTGAATTCTGGGGCGCGGGCGTTGAGTTGGGGGAAGCTGGTGGTGGTTTCCATAAAAATCTCCATGTTTAAAGGCTATTGAAAAAATAAATCGATCAATTTGTTCGATGGATGAATTCTAGGTACCTTAGGGGGTATGTGGCATTGGATGTTTCAATGTGCACGATAGCTTCAGACTCTTTTGACGGCTTTTTGCTTGCGCTTTATCTATCAACAGCCGCACATTGCCGCTAAGCCAGTACAACTGGTCATTTGTGCCGCATATTTGCGTTGGCAGGGTTGTGGGTGGTCAAGCATGGCAAGTTGATGCTATCCAGCTTGCAAGACGATGGGATTTGCCGATCAGATAGATAGCTACAGTCAATTACATCAAAAACATGAATATTGTTAATCTATGGCTTTCAACCCGCAAAGAAGCGCACGGTTGCGTTTCTTGAATCCTTGGTTTGAAGAACCTGAGTTTGTGCAAGAACGACTGGCCAAGCAAACCCGGCTCAGCGCAGCGGAGAAGCAGGACTTGAAACTGGTGCAAGACCTGCTGCTGGGTACGGTTCAGCTTGATATTGGCAAATACACAACTGGTCGTTCACCGCCAGGGGCCACAGATTGCTGGTTGCTGGCATACGGCCAGGTCAAAGATGCCATCGTGATGACCGATGACCTGGGCAATGCATACCCTGGCCGCAGATGCCGGGCTCGAGGTTTGACACGGGTTCGAGTTGCTTGCCAAGCTCCGCACGGCGGAGATCGTGGACAACAACCTCGTTCGGGAAATCTACGATGCGCTGGAGCGCAACGGCGATATGACAGAGTCCTGGCATCAGGCCAAACACACGGCGTTTGTGCGGATTTTTGGTTCCTGAACTCACCAAGTCAATTGCTGACCCGTGTCGCCCAAAGAAAAACCCCCAAGCAGTGTTCGCAAATGCGCTTCACCGAAGGGGGCCGTGTTGGCGCACTGTTAACGCCAGCGGCACGGTCGTACCACCCCGGCTGCGATACTTGACTCATGAACTCGCGCCACAGCCCATCCGCCACCCACCAGCCCCCCTGGCGCATCGACGGCTGGCGGCTGTTCGCCTGGACGGTGGCCACCTTGGTGCTGGTGCCGGTGGCGGTCAGCTTCTCGTCCTTCACCCAGCTCGACAGCAGCACGCTGGCCCACCTGGCCGAGTTTGTGTTGCCCGAGCTGGTCGTCAACACCTTCTGGCTGCTGCTCGGCGTCGGCCTGGGGGTCAGTGTGCTGGGTGTGTCGCTGGCCTGGCTGGTGGCGATGTGCGAATTTCCAGGTCGCCGCGTGCTCGACTGGGCGCTGCTGCTGCCGCTGGCGCTGCCCGCCTATGTGACGGCATTTGTGGCGATTGACCTGCTCGACTTCAGCGGCCCGCTGCAAAGCTGGCTGCGCCACGGCTGGGGCATCACTGGCTTGCCCGAAATCCGCTCGCGTGGCGGAGTGATCGCGGTGATGTCGCTGGCGCTGTACCCGTATGTTTATCTGATTGCCAAAAACGCCTTTGCCACGCAAGGTGCGATGGCGCTGGAGGCGGCGCAGTCGCTCGGCCTGTCGCGCACGCGCGGCTTTTTCAAGGTGGCGCTGCCGATGGCGCGGCCCTGGATTGCCGCCGGAGTGATGCTGGCGCTGATGGAAACCCTGGCCGACTTTGGCACCGTGGCGGTGTTCAATTACGACACCTTCACCACCGCCATTTACAAGGCCTGGTACAGCCTGTTTTCATTGCCGGCAGCGGCACAGTTGGCCTCGGTGCTGATTGTGTTTGTGCTGCTGGTGGTGGTGATGGAGCAGCGCTCACGGGCGCAAATGCGCTTCAGCGCGGTGGGCCGCAGCGCCACCTCGCGGCGCATCACCCTCACGCGCGGGCACGGCTGGCTGGCTTTTGGCTACGCGGCCTCGGTACTGCTGCTGGCGTTTGTGATTCCGGTCGGGCGACTGCTGCTGTGGACCTGGCACACGGCGGCCCGCGATCTCGATGCGCGTTATTGGTCTTTTGCCCTTCATTCCCTGATGCTGTCTGCGCTGGGAGCTATGCTTGTTGTAGTAATTGCATTGCTGCTGGCGTATGCCGGGCGGCAGCGCCCCGGCTCCGGCATGGTCTGGACGCAGCGCATCGCCACGCTGGGCTATGCGTTTCCGGGGGCGGTGCTGGCGGTGGGCTTGTTCATTCCGGTGGCAGCGCTCGACAACCTGCTGATTGGCTGGGGACGTGCCTGGTTTGGCTTTGCCGGCACGGAGATCCTCAAGGGCACGCTGCTGGTGATGCTGCTGGCCTACCTGGTGCGCTTTCTGGCGGTGGGTTTTGGCCCGATCGACAGCGGCTTGCAGCGCGTTACCCGCAACGTCGAAGAAGCCGCGCGCAGTCTGGGCTTTAGCGGTGCCCGGCTGCTGGCCCGTGTGCATTTACCGATGCTGCAAGCCAGCCTGAAAACCGCTGCCGCGCTGACCTTTGTGGACATCATGAAAGAAATGCCCATCACCCTGATGACGCGCCCGTTTGGCTGGGACACGCTGGCGGTGCGGGTGTTTGAGATGACCTCCGAGGGCGAATGGGAACGCGCTGCACTGCCAGCGCTGGCGATTGTGTTGGCAGGTACCATCCCGATCCTGTTGTTAACCTGGCGTAACAGCGCCGCACACACTTAGGCCGGACTTGCCGGGTTTGAACAGCCTTCGTCGCGAGGGCGCGACTCCTACAAATTCGAACAGGCACCGGCTGTTGTTGATAGGGGTAGAGACGGAATGACCCGCCCCTCCCTCCGAACCGTGCGTGCGGTTTTGGCAAAACCCCAAGTCCGCCCGCACACGGCTCT
>JFJP01006596.1_pt2 | contig 10022 bp, 9 predicted proteins | sample 431651 | NCBI WGS metagenome assembly JFJP01 (sample SAMN02602958, study PRJNA72255) | Microbial mat metagenome, whole genome shotgun sequencing project. | biome: fresh water; feature: sink hole; material: water; isolation source: purple microbial (photo- and chemosynthetic) mats found in...
TGACCGTCAATGAAGCGGGCGGCTTCCATGCTGAGGTCGTCGCTGAAGATCGCACCAGTAAAACCCAGCTGGTGGCGCAGGATGTCCTGCAGCCAGCGCGCCGAGAAGCCAGCGGGCCGGGCATCGACCTGGGCATAAATGACGTGTGCCGGCATCACCGCCTCCAGGCTGGCCGAGAGCCAGCCGTAGGGCGCCGCGTCGTCTGCCAGGATGGCTTTCAGGCGTCGCGCATCCACCGGGATTTCCAGATGCGAATCGCCCTTCACAAAGCCATGGCCTGGGAAGTGTTTGCCGCAGTTGCCCATGCCGCTTTGCTTGAGCCCCAGCATCAGGGCTTGCGCCAGCAGCGTGACCACGCGCGCATCCCGGCCGAAGGCGCGGTCACCAATCACCGAACTGCCGCCGTGGTCCAGATCGAGCACCGGGGTGAAGCTCAGGTCAACCCCGCAGGCGCGCAGCTCGGCACCCAGCACATAGCCCGTGGCGGTGGCTGCGTTACAAGCGCGCAGGGCCGCGGTTCCCGCCGGTTCGCTGGCTTGCTCGGGCTGCATCCACATCGCGCCCAGCGCGGCCATCGGCGGCAGATGGGTGAAGCCGCTGGTGCGAAAACGCTGCACCCGCCCGCCCTCGTGGTCCACCGCAATCAGCAGATCGGCGCGCACCGCCTTGATCTGGCCGCACAGCCGCGTGAGCTGCACGCGGTCCTGCCAGTTGCGGCCAAACAGAATGACACCGCCCACCAGGGGGTGCGCCAGACGCTGCCGGTCTGCCGCCGTGAGCGAGAGACCGGCCACGTCGATGATCAACGGTGCATGGTAGTTCATGGTCACAGGATCTCCGGGCTGGACGCGGAGGAATTCAATGGCGCTCGACCACCACGAAGCTCGCGGCGTAGTCGGTCTCGTCGGTGACGGTCACATGGGCGCGCAGGCCCTGGGCATCAAACCAGGCTTTCAGCTCGCCATGCAGCACGATGTAGGGCATGCCGCTGGGGTGGTTCAGAATTTCGCAGCGCCGCCAGCTCATCGGCATGCGCATGCCCAGGCCAATCGCCTTGGAAAACGCTTCCTTGGCCGAAAAGCGCGTGGCCAGATAGCGCACACCGCGCTGCGGCCAGCGCGCGCCGCGCCGCTGCCAGACCGCCCGCTCGGCATCGCCCAGCACCTTGTGCACAAATCGGTCACCCTGACGCGCGAGGGTGGCCTCTATCCGGCGGATGTCGCACACATCGGTGCCGATGCCCACAATCACGCCGCCTCCACCAGCGCTGGGAGCCTGCAACGATTAGTCATGCGCCAACGCCATGCAGTGGTTGTACGCCTCGACCGTGGCCGCATAGCCCATCTCGAGCGCGTCGGCGATCAGCGCATGGCCAATCGACACCTCGCTGACCCCGGGCACGGCCCGAAGGAATTCGGTGAGGTTGTCGCGGTTCAGGTCGTGGCCCGCGTTCACGCCCAGTCCCGCCGCGTGCGCTGCCTGCGCCGCCGCAACAAACCGGCCCAGTTGCGCGACACGCTGGGGGGTGCTCCATGCCGCGGCGTACGGCTCGGTGTAGAGCTCCACCCGGTCCGCCCCCGCCGCCTGTGCCGCGGCCATTTGCGTGGGCTCGGGATCCATGAACAGGCTCACGCGCGCACCCAGCGCCTTCGCCTGGGCAATCACCGGCTTCAGGCGCTCGGCGTCTGCGGGGAAGCTCCAGCCGTGGTCGCTGGTGAACTGGCCCTCGCTATCGGGCACGAAGGTGAGCTGGTGCAGCGGCAAACCGCGCGCCTGCACCTCGGCGGCAATGCCCATGAGGTTGTGAAACGGGTTGCCCTCGATGTTGAATTCGCGATCGGGCCAAGCCTGCATCAGCGCGGCCAATTCAAACACGTCGTGCAGCCGAATGTGGCGCTCGTCGGGCCTGGGATGCACCGTAATCCCGCGCGCGCCAGCCTGCAGACACAGCGTGGCCGCTCGCAGCACCGAAGGAATGCCCAGGTGGCGCGTGTTGCGCACCAAAGCCACCTTGTTCAGGTTGACCGAAAGGGCCATGGGGTCACAAGGGTAGGTTCGGCGGGGCTTCAAGCTCGGACACGCGGCGCATGGCCTGCACATCCAGCATCAGCTGGCGGGTCTGAAACACCCGGACGCCGCAATGGTAGTGCAGCACCGCCCGCAGCTGCGTGCGCAGGGCCACCAGCGCGGAGGCACAGGCTTGCAGTGTGGCCACCAAAGCGTCTGGCGAGCGCAGCGCAGTCGCCAGATCGAGCCACTGCTGGCCGCTCAAACGGTGGGCATCGTCGCCGTGGGCCAGGCGCAGACCACTTTCCGGCACGAGCACATAGAACGCCTCGGGATCCAGCGGCGCCAGCGAGCTGCCCTCGCGCTCCAGATCAGAAAGAAACCCCACCTCGCGCAGCAACAGCAATTCGAAGGCGCGCAACACCACCGCCTGCACGTCAGCCCGCTCAGCCAGCAACTGCACCGCCAGCGCGTAGTGGTCGAACAGCCGCGGATGCGGGTCATCGCGCGCCAGCAGGCGCATCAGTAACTCGTTGAGGTAGCTGCCCGAGAGCAGCGCTTCGCCGGTGGGCATCACATGCCCGCCCTGCCATTGGGCCGACCGCAGAGCACGCACCTCGGCCTCACCGCCCCAGCTCAGCAGCAAGGGCTGCAGCGGCAGCAGCACCGGACGGAACTGCGAGGTGGGCCGCTTCACACCCTTGGCCACGATGGCAATGCGCCCTTCGCGCCGGGTGAACACCTCCAGGATCAGACTGGACTCACTCCAGTCGTACCGGTGCAGGACGAAAGCCGGCTCCTCGTGAAACCGCTTGCTCATGGCTGACTGGCTGACCCGGGCGGAGTCAGGCCGGCTTTGGGCCCGTGCCCCGGGCAGCGGCCAAGCATGGCGATTGCAGCCCGTTCACTCGTAACCGAACGAGCGCACCCGCACATCGTCGTCTGCCCAGCCCGATCGAACCTTCACCCACAGCTCTAGGAACACCTTGCAATCCCAGAGCTTCTCCAGCTCCTGCCGCGCTTCGGTGCCAATGCGCTTGAGCTTCTCGCCTTTGTCGCCAATCACCATGCCTTTGTGGCCATCGCGCTCGACGACGATGGTGGCGGCGATGCGCTTGAGCGCGCCTTCTTGCTCGAACTTGTCGATCACCACGGTGGAGGTGTAGGGCAGCTCGTCACCCGTCAGGCGAAACAGCTTCTCGCGCACCATTTCGGCCGCCATGAAGCGCTCGCTGCGGTCGGTGAGCTCTTCCGGGGCGTGCATCCAGGGCTGCTGCGGCAGAAAGGGCTCGCAAATCGCAAACAAGCGCTGAATGTCGCGCTGGTTCTTGGCCGACATGGGCACAAACTCGGCAAACGGGTGGCGTTCCTGCATGCTGCGCAGCCAGGGCGCAAGCTCCCCGCGCCGGTGCACCAGATCGAACTTGTTGGCCAGCAGAATCACGGGGATGTTGCTCGGCAACAGCTCAAGCACCTTGGCATCGGCCGGGTTGAACCGGCCCGCCTCCACCACGAACAGCACCAGATCCACCTCGGCCACCGCGCCGAGCACGGTCTTGTTGAGCGAGCGGTTGAGCGCATTGCCGTGGCGGGTCTGAAAGCCCGGTGTGTCGACAAACACAAACTGGCTCGCGCCCACGGTGCGGTAGCCGGTGATGCGGTGGCGCGTGGTCTGCGCCTTGCGTGAGGTGATGCTGATTTTCTGCCCCACCAGGGCATTGAGCAGGGTGGACTTGCCCACATTGGGCTTGCCCACAATGGCCACCAGACCGCAGCGCTGCTGCGCCGGATCGACCGGCTCGGGCTCGGTGGCGGCCAGCGCTGCGCTGCCAGGTTCGGCGGCATCGCCATCGCTGGGGCCGGGCGGCTTGCCCAGGGCGCGCGCCAGCATCGCGTCGAGCTCGGGATTGGCGGGCACCGGAACGGGCGCAGCGGGTGTGTTGGATCGGGACATGTCGACTGAGTGAATGAGAACGTTGTGCTGTCGGGCCACAGGCGGCCGTTGGACTTCAGCGGCGGATGGGCGTGGCGGTGTTGAGTTGCTGCAGCATGGCGGCTGCCGCCGCCTGCTCGCCCGCGCGCCGCGACGCCCCAATGCCGCGCTCGCTGGTACCGGTTTCGGCCACCGTGCACTCGACATCGAAGGTCTGTTTGTGGGCCTCGCCCAGCGTGGCCACCACGCGGTACACGGGGAGTTTCATCTTGCGCGCCTGCAGCCATTCCTGCAACTCGGTCTTGGGGTCTTTGCCCATGGCGCTCATCTCTGCGCTGAGCTCCACACCGCCGTAAAGCCGGCGCACCAGCGCCGCGGCGGCCTCAAAGCCCGCGTCGAGATACACCGCGCCGATCACCGCCTCCAGCGCGTCGGCCAGGATCGAGGGACGCTTGTGCCCGCCCGAACGTTTCTCGCCCTCACCCAGCCGCAAGGGCCGCGCCAGGTCAAGCCGGGTCGCAATCTCGAACAGCGTCTCCTGCTTCACCAGGTTGGCGCGCACCCGCGACAAATCACCCTCGGGCAGCTGGTTGAGTTTTTCGAACAAAAGACCCGAGATCGACAGGCCCAGCACCGAGTCGCCCAGAAACTCCAGGCGCTCGTTGTGGTCGGCAGAAAAACTGCGGTGGGTCAGCGCCCGCTCCAGCAGACGCGGGTTGGCAAACACGTGATCCAGGCGCTGTTGCAGCGCCAGCAACTCGGGACTCAAACCGAACAACGGGCCGGGGCGCGCTCGGATTCAACACTCACTGGGAGCGGCCCTGGTAGCGCAGCACCAGATAGGCGGGGCCGGCCAGGTGGATGTCGCGCTCGTAAGCGTAGGACACCACCACCTTGTTGCCCTCTTTGCCCACCTCGAGGTCTTTGCCTGAGATGGAGTTGATGTTGTCGATGGTCGCCGCCCTGTCAAAGATGCTGCGCACCTCGGCCACCGTCTCGCCAGCCGAGGCTTTGTCGACCGCCTTCTGCACCGCCATGTACTCGACGTAGGTGGGCACTGCCTGCGCAAACACCACGCCGGCCAGCGCCAGCAAAATGCCCACCACCAGCAGACCCACGAATGTCAGGCCCCGTTGCTGTTTTCTGTTTGTCATCTGATTGCTTCTCCTGCCTTAGCGCCAGCCTGTGTTTCGACAGGCACCCACCGTTTACTGGAACGGGCCAATGCGACCCAGATCGCCAAAATTCATCCAGACAAAAAACGCCCTGCCCACGATGTTCGCATCGGGCACAAAGCCCCAATAGCGCGAGTCCAGAGAGTTGTCCCGATTGTCACCCATCACGAAATAATGACCCTGTGGCACTTTGCACACCACGCCCTCAACCGTGTAGCTGCAGTTGTCCTTGAAGGGAAACGCGCCGGTACCGGGCACAAAACCCGGTCGGTCTTCGTCGTTGAGGGTGTTGAACTGCCGGTCACTCAGCGTTTCGGTGAACTGCTTGGCGTAGCGCATGGAATCGCCGTCAAAGAAATCGGGCTGGGCCTCGGTGGGCACGGGCTGGCCATTCACGCTGAGCCGCTTGTTCAGATAAGCCACTTCATCGCCAGGCACACCGATCACGCGCTTGATGTAATCCAGGCTGGGCTGTGGCGGGTAACGAAACACCATCACGTCGCCACGCTGGGGCTCGTGGTTGGACAGCAGCTTGGTGTTGAACACCGGCAGACGCAAGCCGTAGTGGAATTTGTTGACCAGAATCAGATCGCCCACCCGCAGGGTCGGGATCATGGAGCCGGAAGGAATTTTGAAAGGCTCGAACAGAAAAGAGCGCAGCACGAACACCGCCAGGATCACCGGGAACAGGCCAGCGGTCCAGTCCAGCCACCAGGGTTGTGCCAGCAGCTGGCGGCGCGCTGGTTCGATGTCGCCATCCACCTCGCTGAAACCCTGCTTGAGCAGCGCTTCTTTGCGGCGCTGGTGTTCTTCCACCAGCCGCTCGGCGGCCTGCTTGCGCCGCGGCAGAAACAGCAGTTTTTCGGCCACCCAGTAGATGCCGGTGACGATCACCGCCAGCATCAGCAGCAGGGCGAAATTGCCCTCGACCGAACCGGTGTACCAGGCCACCGCGTAGCCGGCGAACGCGGTCAGGATCACCGCGGTGATCGAACCCATGGCGGCGCCCATCAGTCTTGCACCTGCAGGATGGCGAGGAATGCCTCTTGCGGCACTTCCACCGAACCGATCTGTTTCATGCGCTTCTTGCCCGCTTTCTGTTTTTCCAGGAGTTTGCGTTTGCGGGAAATGTCACCGCCATAGCATTTTGCCAGCACGTTTTTGCGCAGCGCCTTGATGGTTTCACGCGCGATCACGTTGCCACCAATCGCGGCCTGAATGGCCACATCGAACATCTGGCGGCTGATGATCTCGCGCATTTTGGCGGCCACCGCACGGCCCCGGTACTGCGCCTGGGTGCGGTGCACGATGATGGACAAGGCATCGACCTTTTCGCCGTTGAGCATGATGTCGACCTTCACCACATCGGACGCCCGGTACTCCTTGAACTCGTAGTCCATCGACGCGTAACCGCGGCTCACCGATTTCAGCTTGTCGAAGAAGTCCAGCACGATCTCGCCCAGCGGCATGTCGTAGGTCAGCATCACCTGCTTGCCGTGGTAAGCCATGTTGAGCTGCATGCCGCGCTTCTGGTTGGCCAGCGTCATGACCGCGCCCACATACTCCTGCGGCATGTAGAGGTGCACCGTCACGATGGGTTCGCGGATTTCCTCGATGCGGCCCACATCGGGCATTTTGGACGGGTTCTCCACCATCAGCAGCTCACCACCCGGCTTGAGCACCTGGTAGACCACGCTCGGCGCGGTGGTGATCAGGTCTTGGTCGAACTCGCGCTCGAGCCGCTCCTGCACGATTTCCATATGGAGCAGGCCCAGAAAGCCGCAGCGGAAACCGAAACCGAGCGCCTGCGAGACTTCCGGCTCGTACTGCAGCGCGGCGTCGTTGAGTTTGAGCTTTTCCAGCGCGTCGCGCAGCGCGTCGTACTGGTTGGCCTCGGTCGGGTACAGACCCGCAAACACCTGGGGCTGCACTTCCTTGAAACCGGGCAGGGCCTCGCTGGCGGGCCCGAGGTTGTTGGGCAACTTTTTCTCCAGGGTGATGGTGTCGCCCACCTTGGCCGCCTGGAGTTCCTTGATGCCCGCGATGATGAAGCCCACCTCGCCCGCCTCCAGCGACTCCCGCACCTCGGTCGCCGGCGTGAAGACGCCCATGCTGTCAGCGTTGTAGACCGTGTTGGTCGCCATCATGCGAAAGCGCTCGCCCTTGAGCAGGTGGCCGTCAACCACGCGAACCAGCATCACCACGCCCACATAGGCGTCGTACCAGCTGTCGACGATCATGGCGCGCAGCGGTGCATCGGCCTTGCCCTTGGGCGGCGGAATGCGCGCTACCACCGCCTCCAGAATGTCATCCACGCCCATGCCGGTCTTGGCAGAGCAAGGGATCGCGTCGGTGGCGTCGATGCCAATCACGTCTTCGATCTCGGCCTTGGCGTTTTCCGGATCGGCGTTGGGCAAGTCCATCTTGTTGAGCACTGGAACCACCTCCACGCCCAGGTCCAGTGCGGTGTAGCAGTTGGCCACCGTCTGCGCCTCCACGCCCTGGCTGGCGTCCACCACCAGCAGTGCCCCCTCGCAAGCCGACAGCGATCGGCTCACCTCGTAGGAGAAGTCCACATGGCCGGGCGTGTCGATCAGGTTGAGGTTGTAGACCTGACCGTCGCGCGCCACGTATCGGAGTGCCGCGGTCTGCGCTTTGATGGTGATGCCGCGCTCCTTCTCGATGTCCATCGAGTCGAGCACCTGCTCACTCATCTCCCGGTCCGACAGGCCACCGCAGCGCGAGATGATGCGATCGGCCAACGTGGACTTGCCATGATCGATGTGCGCGATGATCGAAAAATTGCGGATGTGATTCATCAGAAAAACGGACCAGACAAAACAGACAATCGCGCCGCACCGCAGGCCGGCAGGCGCATAAAAAAGGGCGCGTCAGGTGGTGACGCGCCCAGAACCAACAAGCAATGGCAACTGCATTCGTTGGGGTTTCATTTTAGGCAAAAAGCCTGAAACCCACACCCCGGAAGGCCTGTTTGCGCTTTGTCGCAGGGCGGCAACAAGAGACTTATACACAGGTCATTCACAATATTTACACAACGCCGCCGACGATTCTGTGGGCGATCTGTGCACAGTCCGCTGAGGTTTCGCATGGTGAATACTCAGCGGTACTTTCCGCACCAAATCGCCAGACAACCTAGTGATTTTATCGAATTCGATCACCACTGGCCGAACCAAGTGGGCGGTCACTCACTTCACCAATCGATGGACGGCACCGCCGAAAACGCTGCCGCGTGTCGCAAAACGACCAAAGGCCAAAAGCCCCCAGGCTCCCAACGGGAACCCTGGGAGCCTGGCGGCAGATCTTCAACGGGCGGGGCGAATCACCGCGTACTGCGCCCACTCGCCGCGGCGGAACAAGACGTTGATGGGCTTGGTCTTGTCCAGCCTGGCGAGCGCCGCCTCAAACTCCTTGAGGCCCGCCGTCTCGCGGTTGGCGATTTGCACAATCACATCGCCCTCCCGCAGTCCGGCGCGCGCCGCTGGCCCTTCAGCGGCCACCACACGCACGCCACCCTCGACGCTGAGTTCCTTTTTCTGCGCCGCGGTGAGCTCGGCCAGCGTCAGCCCGATCGAGCGCGCAGCGCCGCTGACCGGCTCCTTCGGAGCCTGCGGTGCCGCGGCACGCGGCTCGGCGCGCACCGGCTCCAACTCCGCAACCACCACCGACAGGTTGCGCTCGCTGCCGCGGCGAAACACCGTCATGCTGCTCTTGGTGCCAGGCTTGGTGTTGCCCACCAGACGCGGCAGATCGACCGACTTGTCAATCGACCGGCCATCAAATTTCACGATGATGTCGCCCGGCTCCACGCCGGCCTTGGCGGCGGGTGAATCGGGCTCGACCCCGCGCACCAGCGCACCACGCGGCGCACCCAGACCGATCGACTCCGCCACGTCTTTGTTCACCTGATCGATCTGCACACCGATGCGCCCGCGGGTCACACGCCCGCTGGTCTTGAGCTGATCGGCCACCCGGGAGGCCTCGTCGATCGGAATCGCAAAGGAAATGCCCTGGAAACCGCCCGAGCGGGAATAGATCTGGCTGTTGATACCCACCACCTCACCGCGCATGTTGATCAACGGCCCGCCCGAGTTGCCGGGGTTGATCGCCACATCGGTCTGGATGAACGGGAGGTAGTCGCCGGTGTCACGCTTTTTCGCGCTCACGATGCCGGCCGTCACCGTGTTCTCCAGGCCAAAGGGTGAGCCAATCGCCATCACCCATTCGCCCACACGCAGCCGCTCCACGTCGCCGATCTTCACCGGGCTCAGGCCATTGGCCTCGATCTTGACCACCGCGACATCGGTGCGCTTGTCAGCGCCGACGATCCTGGCTTTGAACTCGCGCCCGTCGGGCAGCGTCACGAGCAGCTCGTCGGCACCGTCGACCACATGGGCGTTGGTCATGATCAATCCGTCGGCGCTCAGCACAAAGCCCGAGCCCACGCCCCGGGGCTGCGCCTCGTCGGGCGAGCCGCGGTCTGGCCTTGGACCGCGCGGCACCGCGCCCGGCGGGAGGGGTATGCCAAAGCGCCTGAAGAACTCAAGCATCTGCTCGTCGGTGCCCGGTGCCGTGCCAGCACCCGGCTCGGCCTTGGCCCGCTCCAGCGTCCGGATGTTGACCACCGAGGGACCCACGAGATCCACCAGATCGGTGAAGTCGGGCAGACCACGCATGTTGGGCGCGGCCACACCGCCCACCGGGGCCTGGGCCAAAACCACCGAGGGCGCCAGCGCACCCACCGACACCGAGGCGGCCAGCACCGCCACACGCGAGACATTCAACCAGGAGCGAAGCATCATGGTGATCCTTTGGGAAAACATCAAAACAAACAAGTAAAAAAACGGGCCAGGCTGCAACCCGCAGCCACGTCAGCGCGTGCGCTCCAG
>JFJP01011998.1_pt1 | contig 10022 bp, 5 predicted proteins | sample 431651 | NCBI WGS metagenome assembly JFJP01 (sample SAMN02602958, study PRJNA72255) | Microbial mat metagenome, whole genome shotgun sequencing project. | biome: fresh water; feature: sink hole; material: water; isolation source: purple microbial (photo- and chemosynthetic) mats found in...
TATCGGGTTTTTCTGCCCTTGGTAAGGCGTTAAACGGAGAAAGATGGGGAAGAAAGGGGGCGCGGGCGGCTATGCCGCCCGCGCCCCCCTTATCCCAAAGCCTCCTCAATCTTCCTCTAATTCCCGTACTTTGCTGCGCCTTTTTTTGGGCTTAGAAAGGGAAGCTTCGGGCAAAGGAGTCGTTACCAACTGCTCTTTGGGCAAGACTCGCTCAAGCGCCTCCATGATTGCGGCATTTTCCTCCTGCACTTTCGTGGCTAAAGTTTCAAGATTCATACTGCGCCGTTGACGCAGAACGAGGGGAGCCATCCGCCCGACATCTTCCAGCGTGACTTCGCTGCGAAAATCGGCGGCGGCTCTGGCTCTGGCCGCTTCCAAAAGGGCAATTTCGGCGCGATGGGAAGGAATTTTGAGGTCTTGAATCAGGGCTAAAGTAGCCAATTCTACCTGGGGCGAAATCGTAACGTGGGGCAAAATTTCACGGGCAACTTCCACTTCGGCCCGCAACTCTTCGGTCTGTTCGGCGTAAAGCAGCCTAAAAGCGCTGGGGCTGGCCCGAAAGGCTTGAGCGCGGTGGTAAATGTCGAGGCGCAAACGGCTATCTTCCAGCGGCGCAACCCAGACTCGCAGCCCAAACCGATCCATAATCTGGGGGCGCAAAACCCCTTCTTCAGGGTTCATTGACCCGATTAGCACAAATTGGGAAGCAAAAAGGCGCGTCATCGGCCCTCGCCGCACCAGTGTGCGGCCTTGCGCTGCCGCATCCAAAATTACATCAATCACTTCGGGAGCCAACAAATTGATTTCATCAACATAAAGCAGATTACGGTGCGCTTTGGCTAAAATGCCTTCCTCCAGGCTGATATGCCGCTGTTCAAGCGCAATCCGTTCATTGATGCCCCCAACCACGTCTTGAATCCGCGCATTGAGCGGCAATTCGACCAGCCGCATGCGGTTTCGCGCCAGCTTCGTTTGCCCTTGCTCATCCAAATCCTCATATTCGACGAGCGGAAGCAAATCTACTAAACTCCGCACGGCTGTCGTTTTGCCCACGCCATACGGGCCACTCAAGAGAACCCCACCAATTTGCGGGTTGATAACCGCCACAATCAAAGCGGTTTTGAGTTCGGCTTGCCCAACAATCGCCAGCAGCGGAAAGGGCAAAATTTCCGCGCTCACAACATTTCCCCGTTCCAGGTGCAAGTCCAAATGGTTGCTGCACCGGGGCCAAGCTGGAGATCAACCGTAAAATCAATTTCGGGGCTGGAGAATAACTGGAGGGCCATTTGGCGGTCAAATTTTACGGGAACACCTTTTGACATAAGCAGCAGATGCCCAACGAAAAGGTCTAAAAGTTCAACCCGTACCTCTTCCCCACAACACCCAATAGGAACTAAAAGCGTGCCCCAATCTGGCTGGCCCCGCGCACAAGCCTGGCGCACAGCGGTTGAGTGGGCAATTTTTTGGGCCACGTGTTGGGCACTTTCCTCACTTGGCGCGCCGCGAACCGTCACCTGAATGATCTTGCCTCCCGTGGCCGCATCACGCACAATCTGTTGCGTCAAGTCAGTCAACAAGGCATTAAGCGCCTCCTGCCACGCCCCAAATTCCCACGACGTAGCCTCGGTAATGGGCAACGCATCAGCAGCACCATTGGCTAACAGCAAAACTGTGTCATTGGGCGAAGTATCAAGATCAAGCGAAAGGCGAGTGAAAGAACGGGCACTGCTCTGGTGCAAAGATTGATTCAAAAGGCGAGCATCCATTGCGAGATCGGTGGTAATGACGCAAAGCAACGTGGCCAACTTGGGATGAACCATCCTTGAACCTTTGGCCATCCCCGCTAAAGTTATCTGCCGACCTTCCCGCAGATTAAATTGATAGACGCGCTCTTTGACCCGCGTATCATTGGTGAGGATGGCTGCCGCCGCCCGATGACCACCACCGCTATCCAACTCTGAGACCGCCCGCCGAATCCCATCCCGCATCCGCTCCATGGGCAGCGGAACGCCAATCAGGCCACTGGAAAGCAACAAAATGCTGTCTCTGGGCACTTCAAGCTCTTCCGCCGCGATTTTGGCACACTCAATGGCATCCATCAAGCCAGCCTGCCCCGTCCCCGCGTTAGCTTGCCCTGAATTGATCAAAACCGCCCGCGTCGAATCCTGACTGCGGGCCAAAATGGCTTGATTAAAAAAGACGGGCGCAGCTTTCAAGAGGCTCGTGGTAAAGAGCGCCGCCGTCGTACACGGTTCTTGCGAATAGATGAGGGCAAGGTCGCGCAACTTTGCCCCGTCCTTCAGGCCCGCCGAAATCCCCGTTGCACGGTAGCCAAGGGGACTGGAAATATGCCCTTCTTCAAAAATTGTATAGCTCATAGGCCCGCCTCTGCTCGCATCTACCAGACTCGACAAATGAGACCTTTCAGATATTCCCCTTCAGGGAAGGTAAGGAGTACGGGATGATCAGGGGCTTGCGTCAAACGCTCCACCACTTGAACTTCGCGCTGGGCATCCAGGGATGCGCCAAAAACGATTTTTTGGAAGAGATCAGGCATGATCAAACCTGAACAGCTAAAGGTCGCCAAAATCCCGCCAGGCCGCAACAATTGAAGAGCAATCAGGTTAATATCTTTGTAGCCGCGTGTCGCCCGTTCTAACTGGGCTTGGCTGTGGGCAAATTTGGGGGGATCGAGGATAACCAGGTCAAAAGAGCGCTGTTCAAAGCGATATTGGCGCAAAAGCTGGAAGACATCCCCTTCGATTGGCTCAATTAGGTCTGGCGAAAGTTCATTAAGCGCCAGATTGGCCTGCAAAAGGGTAAAGGCTTCGGCGCTACTGTCAATGGCCGTGACTTTGCTGGCTCCCGCTTGGGCCGCGTAAAGCGTAAACCCACCGCTATAACAAAAAGCATCCAGCACCTCTTTGCCCTGGCAATAGGCCGCGACGGTCAAACGATTCAAGGCTTGATCCAGGTAAAAGCCTGTTTTTTGCCCATGCTGCAAATCGGCCAAAAAATGCAACGGCTGCTGGGCCGAAGCACAAGTAAAGCTCAATTTAGCAGGTGGCATTTCGCCCCAGCGCAGGCCTTCGGCAGGTGGCAAACCCTCTTTGGCCCGCACATCAGCAATGCTCCGCTCGTAAATCCCCAAAGGCGCAACTAATTCGGCCAGTAATTCAACAATTTCGGCTTCCCGCAAAGCCATCCCTTGCGTCAACAATTGCAAAACTAAATAACGCCCATAGCGATCTACAATTAAGCCTGGCAAACCATCAGATTCAGCATAGATTAGCCGTTCCGCCCGTTCAGCATCCTTTTCCTGGGACTTAAACCCGCGCCCCGCTAAGGCTCTGGCGATTCTGCGCCCCAAAAAGGCTTGGTCTATTTCCTCGTCCGCGTCCCAAGTGCAAAGGCGCACCCGAATCTGCGAGGTGCTACTCCAAGTTCCTCGCGCCAACCACTCGTTGTTGGCCGCCCGAACATCAACCACTGCGCCTTCCGTGGGCCGCCCTTCGAGCGCCGCGATTGCCCCCGAAAAAATCCAGGGATGTTTAAGTTGTACTGGGCGCTCCCGTTTAGCCCTTAAAACAACGGTGGCCGTAGGTCGCATAATATTCTCTCAGATCTTTGCAAGTTTTGGTTCAACGCCATTTTGATTATAGTACCACAAAATTGCCCAAAATGATCTACCTTAGCTCAGACTAAAAGCCCAGCCACTTCTTCGGGGCTGGGAGGAAAGCCAGCAAGCGGCGGCCTTTTAGACCGCTATTTGGGGACAACATTGATTTTCGCGGCGGGCTTCAATCACGTTGGGAATCCGATTGAGTTTATCCAAAATCATGGTCAATTGGTTAATACTCTGAATCGTCAGGCGCATAATCAAGGCGACGCGCCCATCTTTGCAGGTTTGAAGCTGTTGGACTTCTTCAATGTTGATGTTCGCATCCGCAATTGTCGCGGTAACATCCCGCCATAAGCCGAGCCGATCCCAAGATTCGATCCGAATCGGGACGGGGTAGCCTTGGGGGTCAGCATCGCCCCAGCTTACCTCGACCAGCCGTTCGCGGTCATGCTCTTTCAAAACGGTCAAACAATCCGAACGATGAATCGAAACGCCCCGCCCTCGCGTGACGTAGCCAACAATTGGTTCGCCAACAACAGGATTACAACATTTGGCAAACCGCGTGAGGACATTGCCCGTCCCGCGTACTCGAATGCCTTTGACATCTGAGCGCGGTGGCGGCGTGATCTGGGGAATGGAAGCGATGTCGGCTTCTTGGGTCTCGGAGGTTTGGGCAATGACTTTTTGGGTTACATTACGGGCCGTGGTTTCGCCGCTGCCGATGAGGTTAAAAAGTTCTTCCACGTTGCGCGTGCCCAAAATCGTGGAAATAGTTTCAAAAGAATTGGTCAAACCTAAGCGTTTGAGTTCTTTTTCGAGGAGTGTCCGCCCAGCGGCAATATTTTCTTCCCGCTTCAGCTTGCGGAAAAAGCGTTTGATATGGCTGCGAGCGCTATCAGTCTTAACAAAGTTGAGCCAATCACGGCTGGGGCCCCGTGGCGCTTTGCTCTTCATAATCGTTACGATGTCCCCATTTTGCAAACGGGTGTCCAGCGGAACGATGCGCCCATTGACCTTGGCTCCAACGCAGCGATTGCCAACTTCGCTATGAATGCGATAGGCAAAATCTACGGAAGTACTCCCTATGGGCAGATCAAAAATTTCGCCTTTGGGCGAAAAAGCATAAACTTGGTCTTCAAAAACATCGGTCTTGAGGCTTTCCATAAACTCACGGGCATCCGTCATCTCTTTGCGCCACTCAATTAGGCTGCGTAACCAGGCGAGTTTAGCCTCAAAACTAGCATCTGATTTGCTGAAACCTTCCTTGTAACGCCAGTGCGCCGCAATCCCGTGTTCAGCGACAGTGTGCATCTCTTGCGTGCGAATTTGAACTTCACACGGCGTACCGCCAGGCAGAATCACTGTTGTATGGAGAGAACGATACATGCTCTCTTTGGGAACCGCAATGTAATCATCAAATTCAGAAAGCACCGGCGGCCAAAGATTATGAACAATGCCCAAAATGCGATAGCATTCGCCAACTTCATTCACAATCACGCGCACGGCCAGCTGGTCATAAATTTGCTCCAGCGGTACACCTTTGCGCTCCATTTTGCGGTAAATGGAATAAAAATGCTTGGGCCGCCCCGTGATTCTGCCTTCCAGCCCCTCTTTGCCAAGTTCTTCTTCCAAGCGCGAAATAACACTTTGCACAATTCGATTGCGCTGATCCCGGCGTAAAGCTAATTGTTGAGCAATTTCACGGTATTCGTTGGGTTTAATGACCTTAAACGCAAGGTCTTCTAGTTCGGATTTGATTTGCCAAATTCCTAAGCGGTGGGCCAGCGGCGCATAAATCTCCAGCGTCTCATGGGCCACGCGCCGTTGTTTTTCAGGCGAAGTTGCGCCGAGCGTCCGCATATTATGAAGCCGATCAGCCAATTTGATCAGCACGACTCGCGGATCGTCGGCCATAGCGATAAACATTTTGCGATAAGTACCAGCTTGAGCTTCTTCCTTCGTTTTGGCCTCTAAGACTGAAAGTTTGGTTACGCCATCGACCAAAGCTGCAATCTCTTTGCTAAACGCGCTCTCAAGCTGGGTCAAGGGGACACAAGTATCTTCAACCACGTCGTGAAGTAAGGCCGCAGAAATCGTCCAATGATCCATCCGCAACCCGATCAAAATCGTAGCTACCGCGACGGGGTGATTGATGTAAGGTTCCCCACTCTGGCGGCGTTGACCTTCATGGGCCGCATACGCCAGCGCGTAGGCCCGCCGCACCATATCGCCATCCGCGTTCGAAATATAGGCCAGAAGCCCAGCGACCAATGCGTCGGCAGTCGGGCTATTGAGGGCTGCGGCAGAGGGCGCAAGGAGGGGAAGGGGAGGTTGAGGTTGAGGTTGAGAACTATGCGCCAAGTGGCTGGGCGGATGGTTGTTAGGCATCGCTAAAGGGTCAAAATGGTGGGGGTGAACCGCATGGGCAGAGGCATTTATTCCATTCATCGTCTTTTTACCCTTCTGCCGCGGCCACCCTGGGCGGGAGTTAAGCTGCGGCGCTAAGTTGGAAGTGCATCGTCTTCTGAAAAGGCCTCTAAATAAACTTGAACAAGCGAAGGAAAACAGCTTTCTTCAAATCTATGAACGTTTGTAGCAACCCTTTTGCCCAATTCAAGGGGCAAAAACAGGTTTGGCGCAAGCGTACTATTCAACCCAACGCAAGACAAAGCTCCCTTTCTTCTGTTCTTAATATTACCATCTCTTTACGATGTAATCAAATGGCTAAAATTCCAAGCCCGTGATTTGTGTTTCAGGGCATTAGCTTGCGGTAAATTCAATTTAGGTCAAATTATTCTTTACCATCGCTTTACACGAGATCGCAGCTTTTGGAACTTTAGCCAAGTCTTGCTACCTCGACCCGCAAAAGCCTTCTGATGGCGTAGAACAGGCATCCTGCCTGTCAACTTCCCAGAACGCAGCCAGCCAACTTCCCCTTGCAATCCCTATCCTTCGTGGTATAATAGCCTTCCACAAATGGTCATTTGCCCAGTAAGGATTAAACAAATTGGGCAATAAGGAGGCTCATTTTCGCAACCAAACTCAGTTGGAACCGCCCGCCCGTGGTAGTCAATTTGACTGCCGCAAAGACGTTGATCAGCATTAAGGATTTAGCAAATTTTAGTTTAGGAGGCTCAGAATGATGAGCAATTCAAGTCGGAACGGAACGCGCATGACGGAAAATCGGCCTGGCCAAAATGCCAAAAATCGCCGGTCAAAAAAAACTTAGTTTTTTTTGACCCTTTTGATCTTAACCGCCCTCAGTTCAGTGGCTTCGCTCTTCCGCTCGCCCCTCGCCCTGGCCGCAGACGACAAAATTACCACCGTGGCAGGTAAAACCAACCTGATGTTAAACAATCCTAAAGGCGTGGTGCTAGACAAGGATGGCAACCTCTACATCGCTGATTCCCAAACCCATCGCATTCGCAAGGTAACCCCAGGCGGCACAATCAGCACCATCGCGGGCACGGGCACAGCGGGTTACGCTGGTGACGACGGAGCCGCCACCAGTGCCCAACTGAACAATCCTAAAGGCATGGCGGTAGACAGCAGCGGCAACCTCTACATCGCTGATACCGATAACCAGCGCATTCGCAAGGTAACCCCAGCCGGCATGATCAGCACTGTGGCGGGCACAGGCACAGCAGGGAACTACCCTGGTGACGGCGGACCCGCCACCAGTGCCGAACTGAACTCTCCTTTCGGCGTGGCGGTAGACAGCGACAGCAACCTCTACATCGCTGATACCGGCAACAGCCGCATTTTCAAGGTAGATGCCACAAGTAAGAACATCAGCATCGTGGCGGGCACGGGCACACTGGGCTTCACCGGTGACAACGGAGCCGCCACCAGTGCCAAACTGGCACTTCCTAGCGGCGTGACGGTAGACAGCAATGGCAACCTCTACATCGCTGATACCTCCAACTATCGCATTCGCAAGGTAACCCCAGGCGGCACAATCAGCACCATCGCGGGCACGGGCGTACAGGGCCCCGCTGGTGACGACGGAGCCGCCACCAGTGCCGAACTGAACTCTCCTTTCGGCGTGGCGGTAGACAGCCTCGGCAACCTCTACATCGCTGATACCGAAAACCATCGCATTCGCAAGGTAACCCCAGGCGGCACAATCAGCACCGTGGCGGGCACGGGCACAGGGGGCTACGCTGGTGACGACGGAGCCGCCATCAGTGCCGAACTGAACTCTCCTTTCGGCATGGCGGTAGACAGCAGCAACAACCTCTACATCGCTGATACCGAAAACCATCGCATTCGCAAGGTGGCAACAAATGGTATCATCACCACCGTCGAAGGAGCAATCAACGATAATGGTCCCGCCACCAGTGCCCAACTGAACTATCCTACCAGAGTGGCGGTAGACAGCAGCGGCAACCTCTACATCGCTGATGCCCAAAACAATCGCATTCGCAAGGTAACCCCAGGCGGCACAATCAGCACCGTGGCGGGCACGGGCACACCGGGCTACGCTGGTGACGACGGAGCCGCCACCAGTGCCGAACTGAACAATCCTAACGGCATGGCATTCGACAGCAGCGGCAACCTCTACATCGCGGATTCCTACAACCATCGCATTCGCAAGGTAACCCCAGGCGGCACAATCAGCACCGTGGCGGGCACGGGCACACCGGGCTTCACCGGTGACAACGGAGCCGCCACCAGTGCCCAACTGGCACTTCCTGTCGGCGTGGCGGTAGACAGCAGCGGCAACCTCTACATCGCTGATTCCCAAACCCATCGCATTCGCAAGGTAGATGCCAAAAGTAATATCATCAGCACCGTCGCGGGCGGGGGCACACCGACCACAGGGGTCGGCGATGAAGGAGCCGCCACCAGTGCCGAACTGAACCGTCCTGTCAGCGTGGCGGTAGACAGCAGCGGCAACCTCTACATCGCTGATGCCGAAAACAATCGCATTCGCAAGGTGGCGACAGACACCAACCACACGATCACCACCGTGGCGGGCACGGGCACACCGGGCTACGCTGGTGACGACGGAGCCGCCACCAGTGCCGAACCTACGCTGGTGACGACGGAGCCGCCACCAGTGCCGAACTTTTCATTCCTGCCGGCGTGGCGGTAGACAAGGATGGCAACCTCTACATCGCTGATAACTTCAACACTCGCATTCGCAAGGTGAGCGAGGCTACCCCGCCCACCGTCAGTTCCCTCACCCGTGCAACTAGCGCAGCCAACCCGACCAATGCTACGAGTGTTGATTTCACCGTAACCTTCAGTGAAGATGTTACGGGCGTGGATGCCAGCGATTTTACGGTACGGGCAGGGGGAGCTACAGGGACGGTCAGTGAGGTCAGTGGCAATGGTAAAAATTACAACGTAAAGGTCACTCCTACCAGTGATGGCTCCCTTGGCCTGGACGTGAACGCTACCGGCACGGGCATCCAGGATTTGGCAAACAATCCTTTAGCAGGGGGCTTTACCGGCGAAGCCTACACGATTGATAAGACGGGCCCCGTTACAACCCTCACGAGTACGAGCAAGCCAACCGACCCCTCTAATGTTGCTACGGCCTCCTTTGAGTTTAGCAGCGATGATCAGCAGGCGACCTTTGAGTGCCAACTGGATACGGGTGGCTGGGCAGTTTGTACTTCCCAACATACCTTGAGTAGTCTGGCTGACGGGTCGCATACCTTTGAAGTGCGGGCAAAGGATACCTTGGGTAACACGGATGCTACGCCTGAAAGCTATACCTGGGTGGTGGACACGACGGTGGTGGACACAACGGCCCCTTCTACAACCTTCACGAGGAAGCCAACCAACCCTTCTAATGTTGCTACGGCTTCCTTTGAGTTTAGCAGCGATGATCAGCAGGCGACCTTTGAGTGCCAACTGGATAAGGGTGGCTGGGCAACCTGTGTTAGCCCCAAGCCCTTGAGTGGTCTGGCTGACGGGTCGCATACCTTTGAAGTGCGGGCAAAGGATACCTTGGGTAACACGGATGCTACGCCTGAAAGCTACACCTGGGTGGTGGACACCATTGTCCCCGAAACAACTTTCACAGGCAAGCCAGCCAGCACTGATCCTAACGCTGCGCCTTCCTTCACCTTTAGCAGTACTGACTCCACTGCGACCTTTGAGTGCCAACTGGATACGGGTGGCTGGGCAACCTGTGTTAGCCCCAAGCCCTTGAGTGGTCTGGCTGACGGGTCGCATACCTTTGAAGTGCGGGCGAAAGATGCTGCGGGGAATGTAGATGCTACACCTGAAAGCTACACCTGGACGGTTGACACAACGGCCCCCGTTACAACCCTCACGAGGAAGCCAACCAACCCTTCTAATGTTGCTACGGCCTCCTTTGAATTTAGCAGCGATGACTCCACGGCGACCTTTGAGTGCAAACTGGATACGGGTGGCTGGGCAGTTT
>JFJP01011507.1_pt1 | contig 10021 bp, 7 predicted proteins | sample 431651 | NCBI WGS metagenome assembly JFJP01 (sample SAMN02602958, study PRJNA72255) | Microbial mat metagenome, whole genome shotgun sequencing project. | biome: fresh water; feature: sink hole; material: water; isolation source: purple microbial (photo- and chemosynthetic) mats found in...
GTCCGCAAATGATTGCGGACTCCTTGACGTTATCAGCTAAAATTTACAGGTGGAATAAGTTATCAACCGTAATGGCTAACTCAGGTAATATTTGGGAACGGGTTTGCTCGCCTGGCCCAAATTGCCCCAACAGTTCATATTCGCCATTCTCGGCTAAGGTGTAAATTTCGATAAAGCGTGTCCGCAAATCCACGAGCCAATATTCCTTAACCCCTGACCGTTCATAGGCGGAAAATTTGATGGTGCGGTCTAGGCGAACTGAACTAGGCGAGATGATTTCGACAATTAAATCAGGCGCGCCCTCAAAAATTTGCAGCGGGTCTTGCGGTTGGTGCGCCGCGCGGATGAAAAAGACATCAGGTTGAACGGGTTTGGCAATGTTGGGCAGGTGAATTTCAAACGGGGCGACCAATACCACCCCTAAATGGTGGTCATCAACGTAATTACCTAACTTGCGATTTAATACACTTACAGTAAATTGATGTTCATAACTAGGGGCGTTCGCCATGTATAAGACTCCTTCGATAATTTCGTAACGTTTACCGTCATCAGGCAGCCGTAAATAATCTTCATACGTCCATATTTTGGGGCGGGGTGGGGTGGCGGCTTTTACGGTGGTAAAGGTTAAAGTTGACATAAACCCTCCATTGAGGTGAAATTGTAAATAGATTGTGGATAAGGTGGAGTCCAAATCTTCAGATTTGACTACAGCAAATCTGAAGATTTGGACTCCAGTTTCTATTAATTGTAGTGTATGAAGTAAAGCGAGTCAATGTTGCTAATGGCAGCAATGCTAGGGCTTATAGGCGATGACACCCTAATTTTACCTAACAAAATTCTTGCGATTATACTCATTTTATTATACAATCAATCGTGTAGCATCGCAGCTACTTAAATCTACAATGGAGTAATATTTCTTAGTTTTTGGAGGATTAACTATGGCAAACGTTAAAAAAACCAAAGGCGTTATTGGTATTCTAACTGGGGGCGGTGACGTTCCTGGCTTAAACCCGGCGATTCGGGCAGTCACAATTCGCGCTCTGCGCGAGGGTTATCAAGTCATTGGCTTACGTCGTGGTTGGGCGGGCATTATCGAAATGCAGCGCAACAAAGAAAACGATGAAGGCCATTTTTATCAAGTTTTAACTGAAGAAGTGGTCAATCGGGCGGGTCGCACGGGTGGCACGTTCCTGCATACCTCCCGTACGCGCCCTAGTCATGTTAAACGGGACACTGTTCCTGAACATTTGCGGGAGACTTACACCGATGAGGTCAATGATTTAACTCCTGAAGTCATTAAAAATCTGGACTGGTTAGGCATTGATTATCTGATTCCCATCGGGGGTGACGATACCTTAAGTTATGGGGTGCGGTTGTATAAACAAGGGGTGAAGGTGGTCGCTATTCCTAAGACGATGGATAATGATGTGCCTGGGACAGATTATTGCATTGGTTTTAGTACCTGTGTCACCCGTACCATCAATATGACGAATAGCTTACGCACCTCGGCGGGTTCGCATGAACGGCTGTTGGTGTTGGAAGTGTTTGGGCGATATGCGGGTTTTACGGCTATGTTGCCCACGATGGCGGGTTCAGCCAATCGCTGTGTCATTCCTGAACATCGCTTTGACATGGATCGTTTGACGGAGTTATTGTTGCAAGACCGTGCCAAAAATCCGAGCAATTATGCAGTGGTTTTGGTTTCGGAAGGGGCGATGTTTGAAGGCGGCGAAATGATGTTTCAGGATAGAACCACTGATGCCTACGGCCATGCGAAATTGGGTGGCTTGGGCGATTTGGTCTCGGCTGAGATAAAAAATCGTTCGGCCCAGTTTAATAATGGTAAACCTGTCAACATTATTAACCAAAAATTAGGCTACCTGGTGCGCGGCGGCGACCCTGACGCAATTGACTCGGTGGTGCCAATGGCGTATGGTAATTTAGCCCTTGACCTCATTTTGCAAGGGATTCATGGCCGTTTGGTCGTGTTAAAAAATGGCCGTTACGATAATATGCCGATTGATGTGGTCACTAGTAGTAAGAAATTGGTTAATGTTCAGAAACATTATAACACCGAGCGACTCCGCCCGATTTATAGCAGCTTTGAAATGAAGCCGCTATTTATTATGACGAGTGAATAAATTCTTGGCCTAAAATTAAATAACCACAGGCGAGATAGTTCTATCTCGCCTGTTTTTGTTACGTAATACCCTCACCCCCGCCCCTCTCCCATTAGGAGAGGGGAGACAAAATACTCCCTCGCCCTTTGGGAGAGGGTTGGGGTGAGGGTGTGGAGAATGCTCATGCCAAAACTAACGCCGAAAGAAAAATTTGTTGCCAAATGGGGGACACCCACGCTATTTCAATCGAATGAAAGCCAATTATCGCAAACGCATTTTAATGATATTTGCGCCCTGGTGGGTCATCCTGACCCCGTTGCTTTTGCTGATAACGAAACCTTTAACTTTGAATTTGCCAATGTTAAAGCTGATGGACGTAAAGGCCGCGCTGATGTGTTTTATCGCGGTCGCTTTATTTGGGAATATAAAGGTATTCATGCTGACTTGGATAAAGCCTATCAACAATTGCTATTTTATAAAGATGATTTGGACAATCCACCTTTACTTATTACGAGTGATACCTTACGTATTATCATTCATACCAATTATACCAACACCGTTAAGAAAACAGACATTATTACGCTACACGATATTAAAAGTGGTGAAGGAGTCCGTAAACTTAACACCATTTTTAATGGCACAATTGCTGAGATTGAAGCCATGTTTAAGCCCGAAGATACACGGGAATACATTACTAAAACGACCGCTAACGAGTTCATGGGCATTGTGGAGGGGGTGCGAAGCCATATTGCGGGGGAACAACTTGAGTTTAATAATGAAGAACAGGCTCATTTTTTCATTCGTTTGTTATTTTGCTTATTTGCAGAGAGTGTTGGTTTATTGCCTGACAAATTATTTACTAAAATTGTGACGCGGCCTATTCATACCACGACAGATATTCAATTTTTTGTCAAAATGTTACGGGAATTATTTCAGGCCATGCGTGATGGTCAAAACTTTGGCTATCATCTTTTGCCTCATTTTAATGGCGGTTTGTTTGATAATGATTTTATGCCACCGAGTTTACCGACCTCTTTGGTTAAAAATCTGCTAACGGCGTGTCGTTATGATTGGTCACAATTAGAGCCTTCCGTCTTAGGGACGCTCTTTGAGCGCATTTTGGATACGACCAAACGCCACCAAATTGGGGCGCATTATACCAGCAAAGCCGATATTGAGTTAATCATCAAACCTGTCTTAATGCAACCGTTACTTGATGAATGGCAGACCTTAAAGGGCGAGGTCATGTCACTCATTCAGCGCGGCGATAAGGCGAATGTGCAACCCATGTTACAAACCTTTGCGGATAAAATCGCCGCGATACGCGTGCTTGACCCTGCATGTGGCAGTGGAAATTTCCTTTATATTGCGTTACAACAGTTGCTTGATTTGCAAAAAGAGGTCATCGTGTTTGCGGAAAGGCATGGCCTACCTGCGATACCCTTAACGGTGGGGCCGCAACAACTGCATGGCATGGAGATTAACGTTTATGCCCATGAATTAGCACAGGTGACGGTCTGGATAGGCTACATTCAATGGCGATATGAGAACGGCCTGGAAAAATTGCCTACCCCCATTTTGCGCCCGTTGGATACCATCAAGCTTGCCTACCCCCATTTTGCGCCCGTTGGATACCATCAAGCACATGGACGCAATTTTGGCCTACGATGAGCAGGGCAATCCCGTTGAACCTGAGTGGGTGGCCGCAGATGTCATTATTGGTAATCCGCCATTTTTGGGCGGCAATCGGCTGCGACAAGAATTAGAGCATTATGTCGATGACCTTTTTAATCTTTACAAAGACCGTGTGCCTGCGTTTGCTGATTTGGTCTGTTATTGGTTTGAGAAAAGTCGCCAACAAATTGAACGGGGTTTAACCAAACGGGCAGGTTTATTAGCCACAAATTCCATTCGTGGGGGCGTAAATCGGACAGTATTGCAACGTATTAAAGAAACAGGCGATATTTTCATGGCTTGGTCAGATAGAAAGTGGGTGTTAGCAGGCGCGGCAGTCCGCATTTCTATCATTGGCTTTGATAATGGCAAGCAAAAAAGGCGCATGTTAAATGGACAACCTGTCCCTCACATTTATGCTGATTTAAGCAATGGTCGCTTTGATTTAACCCAGGCCAAACAGCTATCAGAAAATGAAAATATTTCATTTATGGGTATGTCTAAAAAAGGCCCATTTGATATTGACGAATCAATTGCTCAAGCCATGTTGCAACACATTAATCCAAGTGGTAAAGTTAATGCTGAAGTAGTTCGCCCTTCTATTAATGGGATTGATGTTGTCCAACGCCCTAGAAATAAATGGATTATAGATTTTGGGGTCAATATGCCTATAAATGAAGCGGCTTTATATGAAAAGCCCTTTATGTATGTGCAAAGTGTCGTTAAACCCATACGCGACCAAGTTCGGCGTAAACGTCGCCAAACGTATTGGTGGCTATTTGGTGAACCATGTCCTAATTTACGTAAGGCTGTTCACTTGTTATCACGATATATAGCCACTGTAGCGGTTGCTAAACATCGTATTTTTGTTTGGCTAAATAAGGAAGTTGTGCCTGATTCTGCTTTGTATGTATTTGCCCGCGATGATGATTATTTTTTTGGCATACTTCACTCAAAAATGCATGAGTTGTGGTCTTTGCGAAAAGGTACATCTTTAGAAAATCGGCCTCGTTATACAGGTACCACTACCTTTGAAACCTTCCCTTTCCCCTGGCCACCAGGCCATGAACCGAGCGAAGCCGATAATGTCCATGTGTTTCAAATTGCCGACTGCGCTCGTCAATTGGTGGAGTTTCGGGACAATTGGCTCAATCCCAATGACCCCAACATTGGCGTGGTGGTGACGGAGAAACGAACCTTAACGAACCTTTACAATGCCCTCACTTGTTATCGTGAGGTGAAACCTGCCCATGAAAATGCCTGGGGCGCGGCCTTGTCTCAAATTGTCGCTTTAGGTAATATTGTACCCAAAACCTATCTTAATTTAGCCGACATGGAAACGCTGGACTCGATTCATAGCCAACTTGACCGCGCCGTTTTAGCCGCTTACGGTTGCGCGCATGATTTGAGTGAGGAAGAAATTTTGGAAAATCTGCTGGCCTTGAATTTGGAACGGGCGGCAGGAGTGTAAGTATATAAAACCTTTGGTGCTAGTTGAGTTTTGGTAGCGAAATAAGCGGAGTCCAAAGCCGTAGGCTTTGACCCACTGCCTCAAAGCCTACGGCTTTGGACTCCTAACTAGCACCAAAAGTTATAAATAACCCTTGCACCCCTAGCGACTTTGCGTCCTGGCGTTGAATTTTTAACGCAGAGCCACAAAGACGCTAGGGGCGCAAAGAAATTTCATTTGTCATAATGAGGAAATCTAACCCATGCCAATTTTTGCCACGAAAGATAATTTACCTTCACAATTGATTGACCAATTACGCACCGCCCGCCAGGTCGTTGTTTTAACGGGCGCGGGCATGTCCGCCGAGAGTGGCGTGCCGACCTTTCGGGACGCGCAAACGGGACTTTGGGCGCAATATGAACCAGAGGAACTCGCCACGCCTGAGGCGTTTCGGCGCAATCCCCGTCTCGTGTGGGAGTGGTATGCCTGGCGTAAGCAATTGGTTAATCAAGCGCAACCTAACCCTGGTCATTACGCTTTATTGGCGTTTGAGCAACATCTGCCCAAATTTACGCTCATTACGCAAAATGTAGACGGGATGCACCAACGGGTCGGTAACACCAATGTCATAGAGCTACATGGCAACATTAACCGCTTCAAACGCTTTAATGATAATGTAATTGTTGAATCATGGGCAGATAACGGTGAAGTGCCGCCCCGTTGCCCGCAAACGGGGCAATTATTACGACCAGATGTCGTTTGGTTTGGCGAGGCTTTGCCCAGTAAAGCCCTGAGCTATGCCTTTGAACAGGCCGCCGCCTGTGACCTTTTATTTTCCATCGGCACATCAGGCATGGTTCATCCCGCCGCCGATTTACCTGCGGTGGCTAAAATAACCATTGAAATTAACCCCGATAAAACCATGTTGACTAACTCCATGACTTACGTTTTGCAAGGGGCATCAGGCGAAATTTTGCCCGCATTAGTTAAGGCCACCTGGCCGAGAACGGGATTACCAGAGTGAACGGATTTAGATGGAGTCCAAAGCCGTAGGCTTTGTCCCACTGCTCAAAGCCTACGGCTTTGGACTCCGTATCACCGAATTATTTCCTTATGCAATTTGACCCACATAACCCACCTTCACCCATCATGACCGACTCGACCCATGCTTTTGCCCACCTGACCATTAGGCAACGGTTGCCTAAAGTGGTGCAAAACGTTCTGGCCGACCACGATTATCCCCTAGAAATTACCGAAGCATTACAAAACCTTGAGACTGAGTTAGTGGAAAATGAACTCGTTAGTCCGCTTAATACCAACTCACCCGATGGGCGGGCTTGGTTTGAGGCGTGGCAGCCATATCAAGGGCGACGGTGGTGGGACATGCCCTGGTTTTTGGCGGAGACGTTTTTCTATCGGCGATTATTACAGGCGAGTGGCTATTTTGGTTGGCCGTTAGTGGCCGTGCAACAACGCCCGCCGACCCCCGCCAGTCGTGCTGCCACTGAATTATGGGAAGGCATTGACCCTTTTGCCTCACGCAAACAGGCGGAGTTACAAAATCATACGACATGGCAACTGCTCTCTTCGGCCTTAGAACAGAGTTCCATTGACTCGGCTGAAACTTTGTATTATTTGCTTCATTATGCGTTATGGGGTAATCGGGCTGATTTGAGTTATACCCAAGTCGGGCCATCTACGCTGACCGTGCAATCTGAGCAAGCCAATCTGCTGGTGGATGACGGCGAGGCGGTGATTGATTATTTAGCTAACTTACCAACTTCATGCCACCTTGCCTTTATTTGCGATAATGCGGGATTAGAACTATTGATGGATTTGGCCTTAATTGATTTTTTGCTTCGTTTTGGCTGGGTTAGTCAATTGACCATGCATGTGAAAGCCCACCCCACGTTTGTTTCCGATACCACGCCGACAGATGTTTACCAGACGGTTATGGCTTTGGCCGAGCAACCAAACCCTGCCATGAAGGCTCTGGCGGCGCGCTTGCAAAGTTACGGTTCACGCTTGCAGGTTAAATCCGACATATTTTGGAATAGCCATCGTTTCTTTTGGGAACTGCCTGACGCGTTACGGGCAGAATTGGCGCAGACACAATTAGTTATTATTAAGGGAGATGCCAACTACCGCCGTTTGTTAGGCGATAGTCTCGCCTGGCCCGCCGAGACTCCTTTGGCGGAAGCCGTGCCATATTTTCCCGCGCCTTTCGTGGCCTTACGAACCCTTAAATCTGATTCGATTGTGGGCTTGGCGCATGGTCAGGCGGAGGAGCTAAACCAAAAAGACCCTACTTGGCGGGTCAATGGTAAACGGGGCGTGATTCAGATGGTGATAAAAAATGAGAGGTGAGAAATGAGAAATTGTAATAAATGGAGATAATGATGGCGCAAATGTTGGCTATGGTGAGTTTGGTGGTGCGCGACTATGATGAAGCGATTGCTTTTTATACGGGCGCGCTGAAATTTAAGTTAATAGAAGATACCGATATGGGCGGGGGTAAACGGTGGGTGGTTGTTGCCCCTGAAGGCGGGGGCGGTGCGTCCTTGTTATTGGCGAGAGCCGTTAATGCCGAGCAACTCGCCCATGTGGGCAACCAAACGGGTGGGCGGGTCTTTCTTTTCCTGCACACCACCGACTTTTGGGGCGATTATCGTCACATGCAAGCACATGGCGTGCAATTTATGGAACAGCCACGCACCGAACCGTATGGCTTGGTGGTGGTCTTTTTTGATATATATGGTAATAAATGGGACTTGATTCAACCCAAATAAGCACCTCACCCCAACCCTCTCCTACATAGGAGAGGGCGTAACATTTCCCCTTGATGTCGGGGGGATTAAGGGGGGTAGGTTTAGTATTTGTGTTTCCTACACTCCCGCCAATTCACGTCCCGCATTGAGCAGGGCTGACGTTTTATCCCCATGCATGGTCTCGCAATAAACCCGTAATAACGGCTCAGTGCCAGAGAAACGCGCAATGAGCCAACCGCCGTCCTCCAAATCAAAACGGTAGCCGTCCACCGTATTCAACCCCACCACCTTAAGACCGCCTAACATGTCAGGTTTAGCCGCTTTCACCCGCGCCAAAATCGCGGCGCGTTGGTTGGCCTCGTAAGTTAAATCAATGCGGTCGTAATAATGCGGCCCAATCTGCTCAAACAGATAATCCACCAACCCACGCATAGTGCGCCCCGTCACCGCCATAAAATCCAGCAGACACAAGCCCGACACAAAACCGTCACGTTCAGGAATGTGGTTGCCAAAGGCATAGCCGCCACTCTCCTCGCCACCAAACATGGCCGCCACATCCACCATTTTCGGGCCGATATGCTTAAAGCCGATGGCCGTTTCATGCACGGGCAAATTGTATTTCGCCGCCAATTTATTCGCCATGGCGGTGCAGGTGATGGTTCGCACAATCGGGCCGCGCTCGCCGCGCACCTCTAGCAGGTAAAGTAGCAATAAAGCGTATAATTGTAAAGGATTGACGAACTCGCCCTGCTCATCTAACACCCCAATGCGGTCAGCGTCGCCGTCGGCAGCCAAGCCGATGTCCGCCCCCGCCCGCACCGCCGCCGATAATTGCGCTAAATTATGGATTAGTGGCTCAGGGTTGTGCATGCCAGGAAAATTAGGGTTGGGTTCGCCCCGTAATTCAGTGACAGATTCACCCAACAATTGCGGCCACAAACCCCCGCCCGCGCCATGCATGGCATCCGCGATAACCTTAATATTGGCCGCTTTAATGCGCTCCACATTAACCAATGTGTCAATTTTAGTGAAATAGGCGGGCATGGGGTTGATGTCAAATAATAACTTTTCTTGGCGAGCCTGGGCGAGAGGCTTACGATAACTTTCTGCCTCAGCGGGAATGAGGGCTTCCATGATTTTCACGATTTCAGGCCGCGCCGACCCTGCATAATCTGGCCGAAATTTGAAACCATTGTAATGGCCAGGGTTATGACTTGCCGTAATAATCACGCCACCTGCGGCCTGACGGTCAATAATAGTGTAAGAAACCGTAGGCGTGGGCGCGACGCGGTCACATAAATAAACGGGAATGTCGAGCGAGGTTAACGCTGAGGCCGTTACCTCGGCAAAGCGGCGTGAACTAAAACGGGTATCATAACCAATAATTACGCCTCGCTCGGCCTGACCGACTTGGCGCAAATATAGCCCTAACCCAACGGCGCAGCGACGTACATTACTATAAGTATACTCATCAGCGATGACGGCGCGCCAGCCGTCAGTGCCAAATTTAATGGGGGTGTTCATGGTAATTAAAGTTTAATGGAGTCCAAATCTTTAGATTTGACCACCAAATCTAAAGATTTGGACTCCATGAGATATATGGTTGATAATTGCGAGTATAACAGAGGCGAAATGGGGTAGCAAATGCAGCGTGGGCTATACGGCGCGAGGGCATAAGCTGGAGTGTCAAAATTTTATTTTGACAGGCGAAAGTTTTACTTTCGCACTCCTGAAAAGTTTAAGCCATGCCCTCGCGCCGTGGAAATAATTCCACCTGTAAATTTTCAGGTGATGGCGAGTAGGAGTCCGCAATTCTTTGCGGGCTGTCCGTAAATAATTACGGACTCCGAATAAAATCCCCAATTATTTACAGGTGGAAATAATTTGCTTAAAGCTACGAATACCTTTATATTGAAATGAAGGTTATTAGGGTTTTTGTTTATGGAGTGCAAACCGTTAGGTTTGCTTATTCGTAATGTGGCAAACTTGAAGGTTTGCACTCCGTTTTG
>JFJP01041959.1_pt1 | contig 10021 bp, 8 predicted proteins | sample 431651 | NCBI WGS metagenome assembly JFJP01 (sample SAMN02602958, study PRJNA72255) | Microbial mat metagenome, whole genome shotgun sequencing project. | biome: fresh water; feature: sink hole; material: water; isolation source: purple microbial (photo- and chemosynthetic) mats found in...
TGCCCGGGGGATCGTTGGTGGTCAGCGCAAAACGCGAGAACGGGTTCGTCAGGGTCGAGGTTCGCGATGACGGAGTCGGCATGGACGCCGATCGTGTGGCCTCGCTGTTCACCGGTCCCCGCGAAGGCGGTCGGGGATTCAACCGTATCGGCCTGTACAATGTGCGTCGCCGCATCCTGCTCGGCTTCGATCCGCCCTGCACGCTCGAGGTGGACAGTTTCCCGGGAGCCGGAACCATAGTACGCATCGTCATCCCCGTTCTTGCGGCTACGACAGGGCGGAAAGCGGCCTATGAAGAGGAAGCCGACCCGATCGGGAACAATCAGCCATGACAACCGTGCTTCTCGTTGATGACGAACCCCTGGTCCGCCTTATGTTGCGCTCCCTCGAGAACTGGCGGGAGCAGGGCATTGATTTTGCCTGGGAGGCGGCGAACGGCAGGGAAGCCCTGGCAATCCTCGCCGCACACCCCGATATCGACATCGTGATCGCCGACGTGGACATGCCGGTGATGAACGGCCTCGAGCTGGCGGAAACGTTGCATGAACAATCCCCAAGCCGGGACATCCTGTTCCTGAGCTCCTTCGATACCTTCGAATTCGCCCGGCGTGCCTTTAAGGCCGGAGCCGACGATTACATACTCAAGTCCGAGATGGATGAGGGAAGACTGCTCGCGGCCATCGTGAAAATCGTGCAGAGACGGGGATCGGCCGCATCGGAGGGTGGAACCCGGGCCGAACGGACCGCATCACTGTTGTCGGGCCTCCTCGCGGGCGAGACCGGGAGAGCTCTGGATCCGGAGGCGGGACTCCGCATACAATTCCCTCTTTTTCTCCTGCTGATCAGGCCCACGGATACCCGGCCCGTGTCCGAACGCTACGGCGACGACCCGTCCGCCTTCGTCCGCCTCGTCACCGACCTGCTGCATCAGAATCTCCTGCTCCGCCCGTCGGGGGAGGCGCTGGCCGTCTCCTTCGAGCGCTATGCCGTATTCTTCAGCGCTTCCGCGACTGACGCCGGGGACGTATCCGAAACCGCATCCGCCTTTTTTGAGGACTTTTCCCGGGCCGCGCGAAACTATTTGGGTATGGACTTCGAAGCGCGGAACGCCGGCCCCTGTGCGTCGGCCGAGGAACTGCGCTCTGCCTATACCGAAGCCGAGAACCGCTTTTCCGTGACAAGCCGCCTCGTCGTGCGGACCCGCCGTTTTGTCCGCGAGCGGTATGCGGACCCCGGATTGGACCTTGCCGCCATAGCGGCATATGCGGAAGTGAGCAAGAACCACCTGAGCTGGGAATTCTCCCGGGAGACCGGCGAAAACCTTTCGACTTTTATTTCCCGTGTCAGGGTGGAGGCGGCGAAACAGCTTCTTTCGGACACGGCGCTGAAAACGTACGAGATTGCGGAACGCACGGGATTCTCCAATGTGGAAACCTTCTGCCGGGTGTTCAAGAAAATAACGGGAACCACCCCGCGGGGCTTCGGTTCCTGAATCGTCGTTGTCATCGTCAATAAATCGTAATAGGCGTCATGTACGGTTGACGGAAGGTGGGGCTACACTGAATCCGGTACAGAATGTACCAGGAGGAAACCATGATTAAAAAGATCGCGCTCGCTACCATGTGTCTCGCTGTCCTTGCAGGAGCAGCTTTCGCCGGAGGCGGTTCCGACAAGAGTTCCAAGGAAACCATCGTCCTGAAGATGGGCGACAACATCCCGGACCGCACAACCGGCTGGGGTGTCGTCATCGAAAAGATCAACACCGACTTCAAGGCCATGCATCCCAATGTCCAGATCGTGACGGAAAGCTACCAGGACCAGGCCTGGCAGGAAAAGGTGAGGATCTATGCCACCGCCAACCAGCTCCCCGATGTCTTGAAGTATTGGAGCTTCTCCACCCTGCTCAAACCCCTTGTTGACGGCAAGTTCGTAGAACCCCTCGACATGGCAACTTTCCAGAAATTCGGCTACATGGCCGGGGCTCTCGAAGGGAACGTGTACGACGGCAAGCTGTACGGCATCCCGGTATCGGGCGACCTCTGGGTCATCTACGTTAACAAGAAAATATTCGCCGACGCCGGTGTCGCGCTTCCCGCTACCTGGGAAGACGTGATGGCTTCCGTACCCAAGTTCAAGGCGAAAAACATAGTGCCCCTCGTCACTGACGGCAAGGACGGCTGGCCCCTCTCCATCATGTACGACAATGTCGTCCAGCGCGTCAGCGGATCCTTCACAAATGTCGATGCCGCAATCACCCGCAAGGCCAGGTTCACCGATCCCGAATTCGTGCAGGCCGCCAAGTACATCCAGACAGCGGTCAAGGCCGGCATCTTCCAGGCCGACCTCGTTACCTCCGACTACGGTGCCTCCCGCAACCTGTTCGGTCAGGAACGGGCCGCCATGTACCTGATGGGATCCTGGGAAATGGGACTCGCAGTGGATCCGAACTTTTCCCAGTCCTTCCGCGACAATCTTGACGTGATCAAGTTCCCGGTCATCACCGGGGGAAAAGGCAAGGCCGATGACCTGGTCGCCTGGTTCGGCGGCAACTACATCGTCAACGCCAAGAGCAAGAACAAGGCCCTCGCCCTTGAATACCTCAAGCTCTACGCCGAAAAGTTCCCGGCCTACGCATGGGACGCCCAGGCTACCTTCCCCGCACAAAAGGTAACCCCGAAGGCGACCGACACTATCGTAGCGAAGAAACTGCTCGCGATCGCCGCCGAGGCGAAGACGACATCCGGAACGACCGGTCTCGACCGTTCGACCGCCGCCTTCAAGGAAGTCCACCAGGACCTGATGCGCCAGCTTGTTGCCGGCATCGTCACTCCCGAAGCGTTCTGCGCCCAGCTCGACGCTGCAGCCGAAAAAGCTTCAAAGGAATAACGCATATGGGGCCGCCTTCGCCGGCGGCCCCTTTTACTTTTACCCAAGCATATCTGAAAGAGAGGAAGCGCCAGTGAGATCCCTTTTCGAGGACAAGAAAACCATAGCCGTACTGGCTATACCGCCCATGATCATCATGCTCTTTGCGATCATGGCGCCGCTTTTGGTGAGCCTGTATTTCAGTTTCATGAAGTGGACCGGCTTCGGAGCGATCAAGTTCATCGGAATGAGGAATTATGTGGAGCTGCTGACCGCCGACAAGGTGTTCGTCCGTTCGCTTTTAAACGCGGTGGCCCTCATGTTCGTGACCATCCTGATCCAGAATCCGGTGGCTTTCGCAGTGGCCGCGATCCTGACGCGGCTGAACGAGAAATCGTCCCGCCTGCTCAGGACCATCTATTTCATCCCCGCCACCCTCAGCCTCGTCGTTGTCACCAAACTCTGGGTAAACATCTTCAACCCCACTTACGGCATACTCAACAAGATCCTGAAACTGGCGGGCATGGAGAACATCGCCATCGCCTGGCTGAGCGATACGCGCACCGCGCTGTGGGCGGTTATCTGGATCATGATCTGGCAGGGTTTCGGCTGGGCCCTGCTGTTCTACTACTCGGGACTCATGACCCTTCCCAAGGAAATAGAGGAAGCCGCGCGCGTCGACGGCGCCTCCCGCATGCAGCTGTATACGAAAATAGTCATACCCTACCTGCTTCCGGTAATCCAGGCGGTCATCGTCATCGACGTCGTATCGTCCCTCAAACAAATGGAAATAATCTACCTGTCCACCGAGGGCGGACCGGGGTTTTATACACAGTTCATCGCAGTCTACCTGTACCAAAAGGCTTTCAAGTATTCCGAATATGGGTACGGCAATGCGATATCCGTCATCTTCGTGCTGATTGCCGTCGTGCTGACCCTCGCGATACAGCGGGCTTTCAACAAAATGAGCGACCAATGAAAACAAACGAAACAGCCAGGTTGACCCGCACTGTCGGGCGCATTTTAATGTGGATATTTCTGCTCGCATTTGCTGCCGCACAAATATTTCCGCTGCTCTGGGTGGCATCCTATTCGCTGCAAAAATCCGGCGACCTCTTCGGGCCGGAATTCTTCAAGCTGCCGCTGGATCCCCAGTGGAACAACTATTACCTCGCATGGACCAACGGCCGGATACCCCAGTACCTGGGGAACAGCCTATTGATCGTCCTCCCGTCGGTGACCCTGTCCACGCTGCTCTCGTTCGGTCTTGCCTATGCCTGCACCCGTATGACCTGGAAGCTCAAGTCCCTGGTGTGGTTCATGGTTACCATCGGCCTTACCATTCCGATCCATACGACGCTCTTGCCCAACTTCATCTGGTACCGCGTGTTCGGTCTGATCGATACCCACCTGGGACTCATCATTTCCTACATCGCCTTCAGTCTGTCCTTCAACACCATCATATTCGCGGGACTGCTCGCGGGCATACCCCGGTCGATGGAGGAGTCGGCTTTTATTGACGGAGCCTCCTATGCGGATATCCTTCCCTCCATCATCGCGCCCATGGCGGCCGCGGGTTTCGCGACGGTGGGAGTACAGACGTTCCTGAATCATTGGAACGAATTCATCATGGCCAACACCTACATTTCCACGGAGCTCAAGCGGACCCTGCCGTTCTCCATCATCCGTTTCCAGGGACAGTATTCTTCACAGTACGCCATCCAGTTCGCGTGCATGGCGCTGGTGGCCCTTCCGCCGCTGATTCTGTATTTTGTGTTCAACCGCTGGATACTGGCCGGGGTTGCAGCCGGCGCCGTCAAGGGCTGATTAAAAAGGTTATCTCTCAAGGAGCGTTTCATGTACCAGGAATTCCTTTCGTTTCCCGATGATTTCGCATGGGGCACCGCCACCGCCTCGTACCAGATCGAAGGCGGAGCCCGCGAAGACGGCAAGGGTCCGTCCATCTGGGATACCTTTTCCCATACTAAAGGTAAAATTGAAGACGGCAAAGACGGCGATATCGCCGTCGACCACTACCACCGCTATCCCGAAGATATCGCCCTGATGAAAAGCCTCGGGCTGCAGAACTATCGCCTGTCCCTCGCGTGGACCCGCATCCTCCCCGAAGGCAGAGGCCGCGTCGAGCCGCGGGGGCTGGATTTTTACGACCGCCTCATCGACGGTTTGCTGGAGGCAGGGGTTACGCCCTGGGTGACGCTCTATCATTGGGACCTCCCGCAAGCCCTGCAGGATTCGGGCGGCTGGACGAACCGGAAAACGGTGGACGCCTTCGGCGAGTACGCGGATATCGCGACACGGCGCCTTGGTGACCGTGTCAAAAACTGGATGACCTTCAACGAACCCTGGGTGGCTTCGGTCTGCGGCAATTTGTACGGCGTCCATGCGCCGGGGCTCAAGGACGTGAAAACCACCCTTGCAGTCGCGCACGGTATACTGCTGGGCCACGGCCGCGCGGTTCCAATAGTCCGCGCCAACGTTCCGGGCGGCAGGGTTGGCATCGTGAACAACCTGGCCCATATCGAACCGGCTACCGGTTCCGAGGCCGATGCGGCCGCGGCCCGGCGCTGGGACGGGGCCTTCAACCGCTGGTACATGGACCCGGTGTTCAAGGGCGCCTACCCCGCGGACATGCTGGAATGGTTCGGCGACCTTGCGCCCAAGGTGCTGAGCGGCGACATGGAATCCATCTCGGCTCCGACCGATTTTTTCGGCTTGAATTACTATACCCGCCGCCTGGTGACCCACGATGACGGAGAAGTTTTAATCAAGGCGAAGCAGGTGTACCGGCCCTACGGCTGGCGCGCGGAGTTCGAGGAATTCGAGGATTGGCCCGAAGCCCTGTATTTAGTCCTTCGCCGCCTGCGGGACGAATACGGAAATCCCGTCACCTACGTTTCCGAAAACGGTACCACCAGCATCGACTCCATCGGCGACGACGGCTGCGTCCACGATCAGGTGCGTGTGGATTATCTGCGCAGACATTTTGCCGCGGCCTGGCAGGCGCGGAAGGAAGGCGCAAAGGTTGAAGGCTATTTTATCTGGTCGCTCCTGGACAACTTCGAGTGGGGCTTCGGCTTCTCCAAACGGTTCGGCATAGTATATGTGGATTACGAGGACGGCCTTCGCCGGGTGCTCAAGGACAGCGCGCATTATTTGGCTGACGTCATCCGCAAAAAAGGCTTCATGGTCCGGTCGCGATGATACACAACCCTGTGCTGCCCGGTTTTCACCCCGACCCGTCGATCCTCCGGGACGGAGAAGACTACTTCATCGCGGTCTCCACCTTCGAGTGGTTTCCGGGGATCGCGATATACCATTCGCGCAACCTCAACGACTGGACGCTCAGAACTCACGCGCTGACCGACGAGGCGGACCTTGATCTGCGGCGGCTTCCCTCCGCCAAGGGTATCTGGGCGCCCTGCCTGACCCGGGATGAAAAATCAGGATTGTTCCATCTGGCCTACTCGCTCATGCTTTCCCACAACGCGCGTTACTTTGATGTTGATAATTTCGTCGTCACCTCGCCTTCCATCGACGGACCCTGGACCAAACCCGTGTACCTGCATTCGGTGGGTTTCGACCCCTCCTTCCTCCATGACGACGACGGACGCAAGTATGTGGCCTGCCTGGAATGGGAGCTCGTCGGAATCGGCAAGCCCGGCGGCATCGTCGTCCAGGAATACGACCCGACCGCACGGTGCATGACCGGTCCCCTGCGCAAGGTATGGGCCGGCGGAACCAAACGCGGCTGTGTCGAGGGTCCTCACCTCTATAAACGGAACGGTTGGTATTACCTGATGAGCGCCGAGGGCGGCACCGGTTACGGCCACTGCGTCACCATGGCCAGGTCGCGATCGGTGTGGGGTCCCTACGAAGGGGATCCTGCGAACCCCATACTCACCGCCACCGGCGATTTCGACGAAGCCCACGACGACTGGTTCCTGAAAACCCATCGCTACAACCCCGCATCCCCCCTGCAGAAGGTAGGCCACGCGTCCTGGGTGGAAACTCCAAACGGAGAGCACTACGTCGCCCACCTCTGTTCCCGCCCTTTCGTCCCTGAACTCCGCTGTACTCTGGGTCGGGAAACGGCCCTGCAGAAAATGTACTGGACCGGGGATGGCTGGCTTCGCCTGGAAGGCGGCGGCAACCTGGCCAGGCTCGAGGTCCCCGATCCTGCAATGGGTCCGGTGCGGGAAACAACCGGCTTGCTTCCTGCTCCGGCCCCAACGCCATCCGTCCGACCACCACGGAACCACTTCGATGGGGATTGGGACCCGGAACTGATTACCCCCCGGGTCTCGCGCGAACGCTTCGCTTCGCTAAAAGAAAAACCCCACCATCTGCGGCTGCGCGGCATGCAGTCCCTTTGCTCGCTCGATGTCGTAGCCCTCGTCGCGAGGCGGCTCACCTCCTTCCGGGCGACCGCAGCCTGTGCCGTGGATTTCGACCCTGACGATTACCGGCAGTCGGCCGGCCTCGTCGCGTATTACGACAACATGGATTACCACTTCCTGCGCGTCTGTCGGGACGAGGAAGGCGGCAAGCGGCTGCTCATCCTGACCCGTCTGGACAACGGCAAAAGAAAGGATGTCGCGTGCGCGGAGCTGCCGGAAAATGTCCGGATCTATCTGCGGCTCGACGTGAAGGAACGGGAACTGCGCTTCCGCTGGTCGCTGGATGCCGGGGCGGAAAAAGGCCTTGATTCGGCTGCTTGGCAGGAAGCAGGTCCCATCTGGGATACTTCCGAGCTCAGCGACGAATACTGCTCCTTCGGGGAGTTCACCGGGACCTTCGTCGGCGTCGCATGTACGGACACCACGAGGCGGGAAAAACACGCCGACTTCGACTGGTTCGAGTACCGGGCCGACTAATGACTCGCGGACAACGGTTGGCGAAGGTGAAGGCGGCGCTGCTGTGCATGCAGCGGCATTCCTGGGAACAGGGCGTTGCCGCCCAGGCTTTCATGGAAGCCGGGGATACGGAAACGGCGATACTGCTGGCGCGTGACGCCGTCGTCAGGCAGCGGGGGGACGGCCGGCTGGGGGTCATGGGAAGCGACACGGCTTCCACCGATCCCGCCGCCAACGGCGAGCCCGTCCTGTACGCGTCGAACATCACCGGCGACGCCTTTTTCGGGGACGCGGCTTCCCGCATAGCGGCCTGGCTGCTGAACGACGCGCCACGATCCGAAGAAGGCACGTTGTATCATCACATCGATTCGAAGGAAATCTGGGTCGACTCGTTCTACATGGCCCCGCCCTTTTTGGCCGCGGCAGGCCATGCACGGGAGGCGGTCGCACAGATCGAAGGGTTCAGAAAAATCCTGTGGAATACGCATACGCGCCTGTTCTCCCATATGTGGGACGACGGCGGAAAAAACTTCCGGCGGGAAGCCTTCTGGGGCGTCGGCAACGGATGGGCTGCTGCGGGAATGACCCGGGTGCTGTTCAGTTTGCCCACAAAGATGGAAAGCGAAAAGCGGCGGCTCGCCGGATACATCCGAGAATGCGTCGACGGAATCCTCGCCTGCCAACGCGGGGATAAACTCTTCCACGATGTTCTGGATGACCCGGCAAGCTTTGTCGAAACCAATACTGCCCAGATACTCGCCTATACCATTTACCGCTGCGTCGTTGGCGGTATTCTGGAAAAGAAATACCGGGCCCTTGCGGATGATATGAGGAAGGCGGTGTACCTGAAAACCGACGAAGACGGTTTGGTCCGGGGTGTCTGCGGTGCCCCCGGTTTCGACTGCCCGGGCACGGCGCCCGAAGGACAGGCCTTCTTCATACTGATGGAAGCCGCCTCCCGACTATCCTGAAATTTCGGTAGTTTCCTTCTTGCCGTCAGGGTTCGAAAGCTGCCGGTACTTGCTGGGCGACAAGCCGTTGCGGGCGGAGAAAACCCTGGAAAAATAATACTGGTCCCCGATTCCCGAGAGGCAGGCGATTTCCTTTATGCTCAGCGAACTCGTCCGCAACAGCTCCCTCGCGCGCCGAAGCCTCCGTTCCCGCAGGTATTCCATGGGGGTCAGGCCATAGGCGCGGGCGAATTCGCCGGAAAGATAGTTGGGGGCATAGTTCGCGGCCGCGGCGATGACCGGAAGCGTCAGGTTCTCCGCATACCGGCTGTCCATGAGCGCGGCTGCCGCCGCAATCCGGTTTCCGGCCCGGGGCGACGGTCCGGCGCAGGTTTCCACGATAAGGGCGAGCAGTTCGTGGACGCTGCACGAAAGCCTGAGCGAGGCGGACATGGCGCGCCATGATGTCGCGGAAAATATCTTCCGCGGCTTTGGGCAGGTTTGGAATGTAGGGCGGGATGCTGACGACCGCACCATTCGTCGTGTCCACGTACCGCACCGATGGATCCCCTGCGGCAATTTCCTGCCCCTCCCGAAAGGCCGGTTCCCGGTATCGTCCGGAATAGCCGGGTGCGGGATCGAAGTGGACGGCGTAGTGGGCCATAGCCCTGTTTCCCCATGGCCGGTATGCATGACGCAGGAACGGCGGGGTGAAGATGAGTCCCCCGGCGGAGAAGCGTATGGTCCTGTCGTCCAGTACATACTCGCCTTCGCCTTCGGAGATATATACAAATTCAAAATCTTCGATGATGCGCGGGCTTATGGTCAAGCCTTCCTCACGCCGTAGAAAGTGCGCTATAGTGATATTTGGCGAAAATAGGCTGCTTTCTATCGAATAATCCATGATTTTCAGAGTAACGGAAAATCTGTGAATAATCCATTCTTTTCGTACATTGCGCCATTCCCCGTGCCGGTTTTCCCTTCTATCCTGTCATCAGGGAGACGCAGAATGACAAACAGGGAAAACGCTTTGGCCATACTCGGATACGGGCGCTACGAAAGGGTGCCGCTGGTTCATTTCGGATTTTGGCCGGAAACGGTGGCGAAATGGGCGGACGAAGGACATTTACCCCAATCCCTGGCGGCAGGGTATAACTACCAGAACGACAAGGAAGACGAGGTCGCCCGTCTTTTGGGTTTCGATTTCGGGTGGGGCCCTTCCGTAGCCGGTGCGGCAAACCTCTTTCCTGCCTTTGACCGGGAAATCCTGGAAAGTTTTTCCGACGGCCGGATCAAGGTCCGCGACGTGAACGGCGCCATCGTCATCGAAAA
>JFJP01041261.1_pt1 | contig 10020 bp, 7 predicted proteins | sample 431651 | NCBI WGS metagenome assembly JFJP01 (sample SAMN02602958, study PRJNA72255) | Microbial mat metagenome, whole genome shotgun sequencing project. | biome: fresh water; feature: sink hole; material: water; isolation source: purple microbial (photo- and chemosynthetic) mats found in...
AGGTGGCCTGGATATATGTTCAATGAGGACGATGCAGAAAAAGATCTAGGAACTGAACCGTGATAGTTTTGCGGGCTATCATGACTGGCGGCTACCAACCCTGCAAGAGGCCCTGTCTATCATGGAACCAGTCAAGAACAGCAAGGGCGTTCATCTTCACTCCTGCTTCTCAAGTGAGCAGCCCTTCATCTTTGTGGCGGCTCAGCGCAAACCTGGAGGATACTGGTTTGTAGATTTCAAGCAGGGCCGGTCGTTCTGGTCGTCAGGGACTATTCCGGGGGGATTTGGTAGGTTGGTTCGCTCGTACGATTGGACAGTATGAAACCTGAATTATTGGGCATTATAGTGGCATTCAACGACCATGATCAAGAATAGGAAGGGTGTTTCTCGTGGATGTGGTCTGGATTTCATCTCGTCTATCAAAGAAGTGTTTGGATATATTTCAGATGAAGTGAAAGCCGAGTTTGCTTTTTGTTTGAAAATGACAGAAAATAACGTATAACCATTGCTGATTGGAACACAAAAACCCTCTCCGTCAGAATGGATTTATGAAACGTATCCTGATAATAGATGATGAAGAATCAGCCCTTGACCTGCTCCGGCGAATATTGGAGCAGGAGGGGCATGAGGTTGCTGCAGCTCGAAATGGCCAAGAGGGCATCGAGATTTTCCGCCGGCAGCAGTTTGATCTGGTTGTGACCGACATGGTCATGCCGGTTAAAGATGGCTTGAAGACGATTCTTGAGTTGAGAAGAGTGGACCCGGCCATCCCCCTGATTGCCATTTCCGGGGGTGGGGCTATTGCGAAAGAACGGTACCTCAATGTGGCAGGGTACATAGATGGTGTGTGTACTCTTCCCAAACCCTTTTCCCGAGCTGAACTGCTTTCAGCTATTGATAAACTGCTCAATCCGCCTGCCCAAGATTCTCAGGCTTAACCAGTAGATGTTAATTCCGTTGGCCGGCATCTGAGGCCAACGCCAGGGCAGGAAGGCCTTGCTCTTCATCGATACGGTTTCCCGAGGCGGTTGAACTGCGGTTCTGCAGGGCGAAACCTCGCTGGACGAGTTTTTTGACATCATTCCACATCGTCTCGCTGCCCATGACAGCGACGACAATCTCGCAATCTCCTCTTTTGAATTTACCCACATACGTCTGTCTGGCAGCATTGGTGAAGCCGGTTTTCCCTCCCTGTGTGCCTTCAACCTGCCAGAGTGCCTTGTTATGATTGCGTAAGAGGGTGCCGTAGGTAGTCTTAACCTTGACCTGTTTCATTCGTTCGGCAAAGGCCGGTTCTTCCATGGCATGTCTGAATATGACAGCGAGGTCACGGGCAGTCGAAGTCTGTCCCTTGGCGGTTAGTCCTGTCGCTGTTTTGCAGACGGTATTCTGAGCGCCCCACTGTCGTGCCTTTTCTGTCATCAGGTTCGCGAAAGAAGATTCCGAGCCGGCAATTTTTTCAGCCAGCGCGACGCTTGCATCATTAGCCGAGGCGAGCAGCACGGCATTGATGAGATCGTGGGCCTGATACTGTTTTTTTGGATTAAGGTCAACTTTCGAGCGGGGTTGACCAGCAGCCCATGAGCTTACTGGGACTTGTTCGTTGCCGGTCAGCGATTTCAAGGCGATCATGCCGGTCAATATCTTGATGGTGCTGGCCGGTTGGCGGGGATTATCGGGAGCCTTTGCAAAGAGTGTTTCCCCGCTACGTGCGTCAATGATGATGGCACTTTTCGCCGATATCAGTTTGTTGAAAGAATTTGCCGGGACGGGTGCCTTGTCGACTGTTTTCTTTTTCGGGTTACTGCTGGCGGCGACGGTTTTATTGCTGGTGGAGGAAAGTTTCTTTTCCGTAACTTTTCGTTTTACTCTGCTGATATCGTTATATTTTCCTAGGGTGATGATCTTAGGAGGAGAACGTTTTTTTTTGCTTTTCAGCTGTTTTGGGGATGTCGAAGTCTGGGCGCCGGCATCGGGGCAATGAATGCTCAGCGAGAAGGTGAGCAACAGGATAAGTATGGTGAAAAAGATACAACCGGGAAGTTTCAATCTGGTCATAATTCTAGGAAGGGATATTTCGTTTATTGCTCGTTCGAGGACAGTGGATGCAAGCTGATTTGTAAATGGTGTACCGGAGATTGTCAAGTGTTTTCAGCCTTTCAGAGGAGGCAGGCCGGTGTGTCCCCAGCACATCTTGATGATTGACCGCTCTCTGGCCTTTGTGTACTATCTCGGGATGATGAGAGGCTGATCAGGTTCCTTTTTTTGGCTAAAAACCGAAGAATCTACGCAAAGAATATCCACGAGGTTATGTATGGTAACTGCATCGGAAATTCGAATGACCCTCAATTATATCCTGGACTCAAGTAAGGCAAAGTACGGTGATTTGCCCGCAATTGGTATGGCTCTTGAGAAACCGCTCAGCTACAATGAATTTCACAGTCGTGCATTGGTGCTTGCCAATCGTCTGCAGGCCGAAGGCTTACAAAAGGGCGATCGCGTGGCCATTCTCGCGGAAAACTCACCCGGTTGGGGAAATGTCTATTTTGCTGCAGCCCGGCTGGGGGCAGTGGTTGTGCCGATATTGCCTGACCTGCCGGAGAATGACGTGCATCACATCCTTAATGAAATGCAGGTGAAGATCGTCTTCACTACCCAGCGTCAGATCGAAAAAGTTTACGAATTAAAAAAAGACCTTCAGGTACCAGTCGTTACACTGGATGATTACGCCACAGAAATCGGCGTTGTCCGAGTCATGACCTATTCGCAGTATCTCGCCGGAGCAACAGCCTTGATACAGGAAGGGCAGCAGCAATTCCAGTTTCCCGATGTCGACCAGGATGATCTAGCCGCGATATTGTATACATCAGGTACCTCTGGATATTCCAAGGCTGTGATGCTCAGTCACCGGAATCTCACCTCAAACGCCTATTCCGCCTCTGGACTCATGGCCATTCAACCCGGGTCGGTTTTCCTCTCAGTACTGCCAATGTCCCATACCTATGAGTTTACCTGTGGTTTTCTCCTTCCCCTGATCGCTGGCTGCAGAATCGCTTATGCCGGTAAAAGTCCTACCCCGGCAATTCTGCAGAAACTCTGTCAGTACGAGAAACCGTTCGCCATCTTCGCTGTGCCTTTGATCCTCGAGAAGATTTATAAAAAACGGGTTGTCCCCCAGATTGAAAAGAGCAGGATGCTCACGTTGATCTGTAAAATTGGGATTGGGAGGAGGCTTATCTACCGCAAAATCGGTCGTAAACTGCTCGATTTTTTTGGTGGCAACCTGAAACTCATGGGCATTGGCGGTGCCGCGCTCAACCCGGAAGTTGAGCATTTCCTGGCGGATGCAGGATTTCCATATCTGATCGGTTACGGTCTGACTGAATGCTCGCCCCTTCTCTCCGGTGGCCCCGCCGGAGACCCGAGCATAACAATAGGCTCAGCCGGCAAACCCATTCCGGGAGTGCAGATCAAGATTGTCGATCCTTCACCAGAAACCGGTATTGGCGAGATTCACGGCTGCGGACCTAATGTCATGATGGGATACTACAACGACCGGGAGGCAACGTCCGAGGTGCTCTCTCCGGACGGGTGGTTAGCTACTGGTGACCTTGGGTTCATCGATGCCCAGGGAAATCTGCATATCTGTGGACGTTCAAAAAATGTCATTGTTCTGCCAAACGGTGAAAACGTTTATCCAGAGGCGATCGAACATAAGATAAACACCTACAATTGGGTGTTGGAAGGAATTGTGGTGGAGAGCAATGGACACCTTGAGGCCTGGATCTACCCTGATTATGAGGTTATAGACGAGGCTTCAGCCGGAAAAAACAGGGCAGAGAAACGTGAGTATATCGATCTGCTCTTGGAGAATATGCGCAAAGAACTCAACAGTCAGCTTTCCACCGCCTCAAGGATCTCAAAGGTATATGAGCGCCGCGAACCTTTTATCAAGACCGCGACGCATAAAATTAAGCGCTACCTCTACGATGGGGGCACGATTCCGGCCTGATCCCGTTTACGAGAGCAGAAGGCCGTTGGCGAAGTTGATTATCGGCAGAATGATCTTTGAGAGGATGCCGCTCAAGGCCAGTAGCAGAATGAGGATGAAGCCATATTTCTCGACACTGGCATAGGATTCAGCCAATGCCGGGGGGAGCAGGCCGGACAGTATGCGACTGCCGTCGAGCGGAGGGATCGGCAGGAAATTGAAGATACAAAGCACCAGATTAATCCATACGCTGGCAATCAGCATTGCATTGAACGGAAGAAGAAGGGCATTGATCAGCGGACTCGATGGCAGCAATTCCATGAGCAACCAGACAAACTTAATGGCAACGGCGCTGATTACCGCCATGGTAAGATTGGTCATTGGCCCTGCCAAGGCAACCCAGAGCATGTCTTTACGGGGATTTTTGAAGTATGCCGCGTTCACCGGTACCGGCTTGGCCCATCCCAGTTTGATGAGAAAGAAGGCAAGCGTGCCAATCGGATCGAGATGACTGAGGGGGTTCAGTGTCAGCCTGCCTGCCAGCTTTGCTGTTGGGTCACCGAGTTTGTAGGCAACAAAACCATGGGCGAATTCATGGATGGTGAGGGCCAGGAGAAGAGGCGGGGCGATGATGATGAGTTCTGAAATAAACGATGCATTCATAAAAAACCTGGTTGAGGAAGGACAAAGACGAAAAATCACTGTGCGGTCCAGAAGCCCGTACTCACACCCTAAACACTGGGCTTCTTCTCCGCAAGGGATGGCAGGGGGTAGGCTTCTGTAATAAAGGTGATTTCCTGTTGACGGCCACTGACGAGACCATCGAGGCGGGCAGCGAGAAGGTCGTTGAGAATTTCCTTGAATTCAGGTCCGGATTGGTAGCCAAGTGCCATAAGGTCATTGCCGGTTAATTCGGGTCGGATTTGTCTCAGCGTGGTGACATAATGGGATACAGCCCTTCGGATCTGATTTTTTCTTGCGATTGCCATCAGATACAGCAATCCCTCATTGCTGAGCTCCTTGAGCAGCCAGTAAATTTCGCTGTTTGCGACCACCTGCCTTCTTGTCAGGAGATGGGCTGTTTTATCGGCGTGGGTTTTCTGCCAGAGAAGACGATTGGAAATTTTCTGGGGGATTTGAAACCTTTCGCAAAAGGCTGCAAGTTCTCTGGCCTCTGATCGGCTCATGATGGCCAGCAGGTAAACCATCCAGTTCTGACAGGGCTCGTCGAGGTAGAGTAGTCTGAACCAGGAAAGAGCGCGCTGGGCCTGATGGAGGATATGCAGGAAGCGGCGGTCTATCTTGAGATATGGTTTCAGGTCCGGCCAGAGGAAAGGGAAAAGGTTGAATTCAGCCAGGCGCTGGATCGCCGGGATTGGATCTTCCTCCGAAAAGATCAGTTTGAGTTCAGAGAAAAATCGCTGATCATTGGCCTTGCCGAAGAGTTTCATGCTCACCGCGTTGTGGATGAGGCGTTTGGTGTGGGGGGCGATATCAAAGTCCATCCGCTTTTCAAAGCGGATGGCTCTGAATATACGGCTCGGGTCCTCGACAAAACTCAGGTTGTGCAGAACCTTGATGGACTGGTGGCTGAGGTCGTTCTGGCAGTTGAAAAAATCGATCAGGGTGCCGAAATGCTCGGGATTAAGCTGGATTGCCATGGCATTGATGGTGAAATCCCGGCGGTACAGATCGAGTTTGATGGAACTCAGTTCAACGGTTGGCAGGGCGGCCGGATATTCGTAGTATTCCAGCCTGGCAGTGGCGACATCGATTTTGAAGTTGCCGGGCAGAAGGATCATGGCAGTGCCGAAGCGCTCATGGGGCTTGATCCTGCCCTTCAACCTTTTCGCCAGCCGTTCGGCAAAGGCAATACCATCTCCTTCGATGACCACATCGAGATCGAGATTCTTCTTTTTCAATAACAGGTCACGGACGAATCCACCGACGGCAAAGGCATTGAACTGCAGTTCGTCGGCCACTTCGCCAATTGTCTGCAGCAATTCGATCATTCGTTTGCTCAAACACTCAACCATCAGGGAGTTCAGGTTTCTTCTGCGTTCAAGGGACGGATGCTCGGCTTCATGCAGCAGATTTTTGGGCAGATGGGCGGGGTCGTTGACTAGACGGTTCAGCAGATCGGTCCGGGTGATGACACCTTGGATCTGGTCATCCTGCACGATGGGGATGAGTCGCTGGCGGTGTTCGATGATGAGTTCCTGGATGTCGGCAAGGGTGGCATCAAGAGGAAGAGATTCGATATCCGAAGTCATATAATCGCTGACCGGCAGTAAGCCAAGGTCGTGGTGAATGGCCTTTTCGACAACCATGCGCGAGATGATGCCGAGGAGGGCGCGCGGTTGCGTCTGCAATTCTTTGCCGGGCAAAATGATGGGGGAAAGTACCGGCAGAGCCGTGACGTTGTACCTGGTAAGGATATCCTTAGCCTCGGCGATGGTTGTGTCGGCCGGGATAGTGATTGCCGGTTTGGACATCATCTCGCGGGCAATGGGTTGGGGAAGGACATGTCGATGGAGGATGTGGATGAGCTTTTCCTGGGCCTCCGTCATGGTCATATTCTTCAGGGTGGCCGAGGCTGCGGTAGCATGCCCGCCACCGCCGAGGTCGCGGGCGATGATGCCGACATTGACCTCGGCGATCCTGCTGCGGGCGATGAGATAAATTCGGTCGGCCATGGAGATCAGGGCGAACAGGGTGTCAAGGTTCTCCATGTTCATGAAGCGGCGGGCGATCAGGGCAAAATCATCGACATAGGTGGGAAGCGAAAGAGTGACCACCACGATGGGGATTCCCTGGATAGTGTACTGTGTCGCTGTCTTCATCAAGTTGTGCAGCAATTCAACCTGCAGTGTGGTCAAATCGTAGGTGATGAACTGGGAAATAATATCCAGCTTTGCCCCTTTCTCGAGGAGCCAGGCAGCGGCAATCAGGTCATCAGGGGTAGTGGTCAGATGAGTCAGGGAGCCGGTATCTTCGTAGATGCCGAGGCCGAAAATGGTTGCCTCCTCGGGTGTAATTTCCATGTTCTTATCGCGCAGCAGCCCGGTAAGGATGGTGGCTGTTGATCCGACGTTTTTCAGGACCTCAACCTCTCCGTGCATATCGCCGGGATTTGCCGGGTGATGATCATACAGGTGCACTTTGATTCCTGGATTGGTAAGACAGGCGGCAAGAGGTCCGATTCTTTCCGAGGATCTGGTGTCGACCACAATGAGCATTTCGACCTTGGCCAGGTCGATATTCTTGATTTTCTGAAAGTCGTAGCGATAGAGCAGGGTCTGGGAGATGAATTCTCTGAGATTTTTCTCCTGTGATCCTGGGAAGGCCAGAAGTGCATCCGGATAGAGCTTCTGGGCGGCGATCATGGATGCCAGTCCATCAAAATCGGCGTTGAGGTGGGTGGTTATGACATGCATCTCGGCATTTGTCAGATTTGTGAGGGGAGGTGTTCTGCTTCTATCTGATGTGATTCTGTTGTCTTATACCATTGCAAGCCGGAATACGCATAGGAAATCAGCCTCTCGGGTGGAATTTACGATGGATGGACTTCAGGCGATCCTGGTCAATATGGGTGTAGATCTGGGTTGTGGCGATGTCTGCATGCCCCAGCATGAGTTGCACTGAACGAAGGTCAGCGCCGTGAGCCAGCAAATGGGTGGCAAAAGAGTGTCGTATCATGTGCGGTGAGATATCCTTGGTGATACCTGCCGCAGTGGCCATTCTTCTGATTATCTGCCAGAATCTCAGTCGGGTCATGGCAGTGCCCCTGGCCGTGACGAAAAGGAAATTGCTGCGCTTGCCGTTCAGTATGGCTAAGCGTCCATGTGCAATATACGTTTCGATTTTTTCCTTTGCCTGGATGCCGAAGGGGATGAGTCGCTCCTTGTTGCCTTTGCCGAAAACCCGAACAAAGCAGGAGGAAAGGTTGCAGGCGGCAAGCGGCAGATTGACAAGTTCTGAGACCCTCAGGCCGGTAGAGTAGAGCAGGAAAAGCATGGCCGTGTCACGATGCATCAGTGGCGAGGTGATAGCTGGCGGAGAGAGAAGCCGGTTGACATCGCTGAGGGAAAGAGCCTTGGGCAGTATCTGGCCGCTGCGAGGCAGGTCAATCACGGCGAAGGGGTTATTGCTCGCCTGGTCAATCTGGACCAGGTAAGAAAAAAACCCTTTGAGGGCCGATATCCTTCGGGAGTTGCTGCGATGGCTTATTTTCTTCTTCCTGGCATGCTCAAGAAAACGATGGATCAGTGAAATCTCGACATCCTTGAGATCTGAGACGGAGCACTGCTGGAGAAAATTGAGAAAAAACGTTATATCAGCGGAGTAGGCCCTTACCGTGTTTTCAGCAAGGCGTCTCTCAGAGATGAGATGATGCAGGAAAAGTTCAGCAACAGAAGAGAACTGATCAGGTGCCTGGGTCTCTTTGATAGGGCTCTTGGGGGGGTGATCTGTCAGAAGTCGATGAAGTTCACAAAGTCCGAAACTGGTCGGACTTTGTGAGCCGAAATCAATTACAGAGATTTTCTGATGCGATTGAACTTGCGGAGCTTTCTTCTGGCTTCAGCCTGTTTCCGGCGTTTTTTCACGCTGGGTTTCTCGTAGTATTCCCGGCGCTTCAATTCACGTTTAATACCGTCAATCTGCAGCTTTTTCTTCAGCTGGCGTATGGCGTACTCAAGATCTCCACGAACTTCAACATCTATCATTTGGGGACTCCGTTTTACGTAGTATTTGGTGCCTGTGAGTGGGTGAGTTTTCAGCTCTCAGTCAAAATAAACACATTTCCGTGACAAGAACTCACCTTTATATAAGGAAGTTGTTTCTCTGTCAACGCATTTCTCAGAAGCAGCACAGCAATTCTCTTCGGTGGGTTGTTCAAGATGTCGGGAATATCTTGCCCGGGTTAAGGATATTTTTAGGGTCAAAGAGGTGCTTGAGCCCTTTCATGGCGTTGATTGTTGCCTCGTTCAGTTCAAGGGGGAGAAAGGCCGCTTTGCTGATGCCGATGCCATGTTCTCCCGAGAGCGTACCACCGAGGTCAATGGCCTGCCGGAAGAGCAGTCCCTTGGCTTTTTCCCCTCTGGCCAGCTCATCGGGATTTTCCTTGTCGAGCATGATATTTACGTGGATGTTGCCGTCCCCGGCATGACCGAAGGTCAGGATGATGAGGTCAAGTTCCCGCGAGAGTTTTTCGGTGAAGGCAACAAGATCGGGGATACGGGTGCGGGGAACGGCCACGTCCTCACTTATCTTGTGTGGTTTGAGATTGAAGGTTGCGGGCGATATGGAGCGTCTGGCCTGCCAGAGATCCGCGACCTCGGCGGCATCGGCGGCTTGTCTGCAGGTGCAGTCTGGCTCTGTGTCAATGAGGGTTTTGAGTCGGGCTGTCTGCCGCTCGATGGCTTCTCTGTCTCCGTCTATCTCCAGCAGCAGGAGGGCTTCAACCCCCGGCATGGGAGGGGAGGAGAGCATGTCCTTGACCACTGCGATGGCTGTTCGGTCCATGTATTCAAGGGTGCACGGTCTGATGTTGCTGTTGAGAATCCTGGCAACCAGAGCGGTGGTGCGGGCAAGGGAGGTGGAGGTGATGAGGAAGGTCTCCTTGTGTTCCGGCAGCGGCAGGAGGCGGACAATGAGCTTGGTTATAATACCTAGTGTGCCTTCCGAACCAATGAAAAGACGGGTGAGGTCGTAGCCTGTTACCCCTTTCTCGGTCCGAGTGCCGGCGTTCAATATTTCGCCCGAAGCCAGGACCACCTCGAGGCCGATGATGAAATCCTTGGTTACGCCGTATTTGACAGCGGACGGTCCGCCGGCGCATTCTGCGGCATTCCCCCCGAGGGTGCAGAATTTCAGGCTGGCCGGGTCAGGTGGATAAAACAATCCGTGTTTTTTGACGGCACTTTGCAGATCTCCGGTAATCACCCCCGGTTCGGCAATGGCAATCTGATTCTTTTCGTCAATTTCGAGAATCCTGTTCATGCGGCTGAGGGCGAGGATAAGGCCGC
>JFJP01002944.1_pt1 | contig 10019 bp, 5 predicted proteins | sample 431651 | NCBI WGS metagenome assembly JFJP01 (sample SAMN02602958, study PRJNA72255) | Microbial mat metagenome, whole genome shotgun sequencing project. | biome: fresh water; feature: sink hole; material: water; isolation source: purple microbial (photo- and chemosynthetic) mats found in...
CCGAGGCCGAGATAATCGCCAAAGGTCCAGTAATTCACGTTATGCACACATTCCTGCCCTGGTTTGGCGAAGGCCGAGGTTTCATAGTGCCGATAGCCGGCGCCGGCCAAGGTTTCTTCCACCATCAACTGCATATCGGCGGCGTCGTCGTCGTCGGGCAACGCCGGCGGCGCGGCGGCAAACGGCGTGTTCGGCTCCAGCGTCAGGTGATAGGCGGAAACGTGTGCCGGTCCCAGCTTGATCGCGGTCTCCAGATCCTGCCGGGCTTCTTCCAGCGTCTGCTCGGGCAGCGCATACATCAGATCGAGATTCACCGTCTCGAACAAATCCAGCGCCGCCGACGCCGCCGCGCGCGCCTCATCGGCATCATGGATGCGGCCCAACGCGCCGAGATGACGTGAATTGAAACTCTGGATGCCGAGTGACAATCGATTCACGCCGGCATTGCGGAACGCCTTGAAACGCGCCATTTCAAACGTGCCAGGATTGGCTTCCAGGGTGATTTCCGCCACTGGCGAAACGCGCAGCAAGGTGCGCAACATGCACAGCAATTCATCGATGCCGGCGCCGGTAAACAGGCTCGGCGTGCCGCCGCCAATGAAGATACTGCTGACTTCGCGGCCCCAGACCAGCGGCAGGCTGCGTTCCAGATCGCGGGTCAGCGCCGCCAGATAGCGCTGTTCCGGAATCTCGCCGCGCTGCGCATGCGAGTTGAAATCGCAATACGGGCATTTGCGCACGCACCAGGGCAAATGCACATACACCGCCAGCGGCGGCGGCGCCCGCAACTGACCAGGCATGAGCATGCGGGCTGCGCTCGTATAATCAGCCGATTCGTTCACCACGCTCGCCCCACCGCAATCCGCCCATGCCCGCAGAACAACCCAAGCTGGATTTGTCCACCTTCCTGCTTTCCTCCATCCACGACATGAAAAACTCGCTCGGCATGATGGCGAGCTATCTGGAAGATGCGCTCGCGCAAGCCCCTGCCGAGGCAAGTGGCGAAACCAGCAATACGCCGGCGCGGCAAAAAACGGCGCAGGCGCTGTATGAGGCGCAACGCGTCAACAACCATCTGATCCAGCTCCTCGCGTTGTACAAAATCGACCAGTCATTCTACCCATTCGACCCGCGCGAACAGTCGCTCGCCGATCTGGCGCGGGAAGCGCTGGCGCGCGCGCTGCCGCTGGCGGAATCGAAAGGCATTCAGCTTGATTGTGATTGCCCGGAAAACCTGTTCGGCTGGTTCGACTACGAACTGGTGTTCGGCGTCATCGTGCAAGCGTTGCACAACGCCCTCCACTACACGCGCAGCAAGGTCTTCCTGAAAGCCTCGGCAAGCGAGACCGGCGTGGTGATCCAGATCGAAGACGACGGCCCGGGTTTTCCCGAATTCCTGCTCGAACAAGGCAATGCCGCGCAACGCGGCATCAGCTTCGAAACCGGCAGCACCGGGCTGGGCCTGTACTTCGCCAATGTCGTCGCCAGCCTGCACCAGGCCGGTGGCCGCGCTGGCCACATTGTGCTGGAGAATGGTCACAACCCTGGTAGCCAACCTGATAGCCAACTCGGCGGCGGTTGTTTCAGCCTGCACTTACCGTAATCAACATGAGCCTGCTTACCCTGCCGCCGCCCGATCTGTCGCGTTACAGCATCCTGATCATTGAAGATTTTGAAGGCATGCGCGCCATCCTGCGCGACATCCTCCTGCGCGCAAGCGCAACCCGGATCTCCATGGCGGCGAACGCCGGCAACGCCATCAGCCTGCTCGAAAAGCAACGCTTCGACATCGTCCTGTGCGACCTGCACCTCGGCCAGGGCAAGAATGGCCAGGACATTCTGGAAGAAGCGCGCCATCGCGCCCTGCTGCCGCCGCATGCCGTGTGGTTGATGGTCAGCGCCGAGAAGGCCGCCGAAATGGTCACCGGCACGGTCGAATCGCGGCCCGACGACTACCTGATCAAGCCAGTCACCGAAACCATGTTGTTCAGCCGCCTGACCCGCCAGCTGGAGAAAAAGAAAGCCCTGGCCCCGATTGAACTGGCGCTGCGCGAGCACGAATACCTGAAAGCGCTACGCCTGGTTGATGCGCAACTGGAAGGCAACAACCCGCACGCCTGGGACTTGAAGCGCCTGAAAGCGGAACTGGCCCTGCAAAGCGGCGAACATGACATGGCAAAAGCCATTTACGAAGAAGCGCTGACCCTGCGCAACCTGCCCTGGGCCCGGCTCGGGCTGGCCAAGCTCCACTTCAACGAAGGCCGTTATGCCGATGCCAGCCGTGAGCTCAAGCAGATCACCGATGGCAACCGCGCCTATCTCGAAGCGCATGACCTGCTGGCGCACACGCTGGAGAAACTGGGCGATCAGGATGCCGCGCAGGAAGTGATTCAGCGCGCCCTCGCCACTTCACCGCGCGCGCCGATGCGGCAATTGCACCTGGGCGAAGTCGCCCAGCGCCGGGGCGAATTCGACACCGCCCAGGTCGCCTTCCAGAACAGCATCGAACTGGCGCGCAACACACCGCTGAAATCACCGCAAGCCTACCTGGCGCTGTCGCAAGTCCAGCTCACCTTGAACCAGACCGACGCCGCCCTGAACACCCTGTCCAGGTTATCCAGCGACATGCACGGCAACACCGCCGCCCGTCTGCTGGCGGAAGCCATGCAGATTCCGGTGCGATTGCACCGGGGAGAAAAGGATCTGGCGCAAAGCCTGGCGCGGAAATTGGCGGCCGAGCTGAAGACCGGCGCCCAACACCTGCCGCCGGATGCGGTATTCAGCCTCGCCGCGCCGTTGCTTGAACTGGGCGAAACCAGCACCGCCGCCGCGCTACTGGGCAGCTTGATCAGCAACCATCATGAATACCCGGAATATCTCCAGCGCGCGCAATTGATCTACACCCAGGCCGGCCTCGAAAACGAAGGCCGCGAGCTGGTGCAAGGCGCAGCCCGTGTCGCCACCGACATCATGAACAGGGGTGTCAAACTGTCGCGCGAAGGCAAACTCGGCGAAGCCATCGAACTGACCCGCGAAGCGCGCGCCAAGATGCCCAACAACGCCCGTCTGCTGCTCAACCACGCGTTCCTGCTGATCGCCTGGATGGAACGCCACGGCCGCGACCCCGCCCTCAACAAGGAAGCCCGCAACTGCATCGAACTGGCGCGAAAATTGAAGCCGGAAGACAAGCGCGCCGGCGAACTGCTCACCCGCCTGGAACTGATCAGCAACGATTTCGAACTACCGGCTTGAGGCTCATCGGTCAGGCAGACGCCACCAGGATGCGTGATGGGTCCGCTGCGCTTGACCCATCCTACGTATTGATCCAGCGCAGGTTTCGTAGGATGGGTCAAGCGCAGCGGATGCCTTGGCGGCGGGTTTTGCCGCTTAGGCATCCGGCGTGCCAAGAACTGGTGCAGCGGACCCATCTGTCCTCACGCTAAAACGCGAAATAGCCGCTGCCGGCGCGGCGTAGTTTTTCCCGCACCCGCAGGTAATCCGGAAACAGGTTGCCGACTTCGCGCCAGAACGCGGGTGAATGATTGCGTTGCCGGAAGTGGGCGAGTTCGTGGCAGATGACGTAATCGATTTCTTCCAGACTCGCCTTGATCAACCGCCAGTTCAGGCTGACCACGCCTTTGGCAGACAAACTGCCCCAGCGCGTGCGGGCGTTGGATAGCCGCATCGGCGGCAGCGCGATGCCGGCGCGCGCGGCGTGATGCGTCAGGCGCGCGTGCAGTAGCGCCCGCGCCTCGCGTTGATACCAGCGCTGCACTTGCGCCGCCAGCCGCGCCGGCGATGCCGCCAGGCTGGCGGCGCAGATCAGTTGATCATCCTGACGCTGCGCGCTGGCGCCGGCCGATTCGGCCAGGTGCAGGCGCAGCAGGCCGCCGAGGTACGGCAACACCGCATCGTGTTGCCAGATAAAGCGATCGGCGCTGAAAGCCTGCAGGCGATCGCTGATCCAGTCGGCGTGCTTGCGCAGAAACTGCTCAATCTCGCTTTTCGCCAGCCGCAACGGCGCATTCACCACCACCTCACCCTGCGCGTTGACCCGCAACGCCAGCGTGCGGCGGCGATTGCTCAGACGCAGGCGGCATTGCACCGACGTCGGCGCGTTGGTGGCATTGGTGGCGTTGGGAACATTGGCCAGATCAAGCGCGATCAGCGACTCGCTGCGTTCGACTTTGCCACCGCGACGAAAACCAAACACAGCAAACTCCTGTTGATCGAAAAAGCCAAAACAAACCCGCCCTCTCCCCCAGCCCCTCCCCCGCTTGCGGGGGAGGGGAGCGCGGGAATGATCACTCGGGCTGAAAAAACACCACCTGGTTACGGCCGGCGTCCTTGGCCTGATAAAGCGCCACATCAACCTGCTTGAGCAAGGTCTCGACCGCTTCCTGATGCCCCTGAAACAAGCGGACGCCAATACTGACGCTGGAAGCATAAGACTTCAGTTCGGGCATCGCATCGGGCAACTTCTCGCCGCCCAGTTGATACGGAATGGACAGCGCGGATCGTATCTTTTCCGCGACCTGCAACGCCTGGCGGGTGGCGGCTTCGGGTTCCTTGCCGAGATCTTGCAGAATCACCACGTATTCGTCGCCGCCCAGGCGGGCAACCGTGTCTTCCTGCCGAATATGGCTGCTCAGGCGGCGCGCCACTTCGATCAGCAACTGGTCGCCGACAGCATGCCCGCAACTGTCATTCAGGCCCTTGAAGTAATCCAGATCGAGCATCAACAGCGCACCGAATGCCTGGCTGCGCTTGCTGGCAATCAGCGCCTGATCCAGCCGATCCATCAACAAACGCCGGTTTGGCAGGTTGGTCAGCGGATCGTAGTAGGCGAGCAGGCGAATCTGCTCTTCCGCCGCGCGGCGCGCGGTGATGTCGTAATAGGTGATGACCACGCCATAACCTTCGAGCGGCAGCAAGTCGGCGGTGACGCTAAGCCAGGTGATCTCGCCATCCGGCCTGACGACCCCCATTTCCACATTTTCTATCCGCTGCTGTTCCTTCAGCGCGCGCACGCTGGCGAACTCCTCGGCCGGCATCGGTGAGCCATCAGTGTGCAAAATTTTCCATTCCGGGCTGGAAATGCCGCGCTGAGCATGCAACTCACGTGGAACGCCGAGCAACATTTCCGCCGCAGCGTTGGCTTCCAGCACGTTGCCGGCGGCATCGGTGACGGTAATGCCGAGCGGAAAACTGTCGAACAAGGTCTTGTACTTGGTCAGCGCCACCTTCAACGCGGCTTCGGTCTGCACCAGTTGGCGCAAGTCGATATCCATGCAGAAAAGCACCTTTTCCCCCGCCCGCGACTCAACCAGGGTATGGCTGGAAAATACCGGCACTTCAGAACCATCCTTGTGCGTCAGCAGCAAACGACTGGCCGGCACCCGTTTACCGCTTTCGACGATCTGACGCACCCCCATTTTCACGTCATCGGTTAACGCCTCGGGAATGATCAGGTCATACAGACTGCGGCCCAATGCCTCGGCGGCGCTATAGCCATAAAGCAGTTGCGACGCATGGTTCCAGAACACCACCGTACCATCCGGCAGATAGCCCTGAATCGCCAGCGCGTCGGCATCATCAAACAAACGCTGGAAGCGCGCCTCGCTGGCATGCAGGCGGGCTTCCGCCTGCCTTTGCTCGGTGACGTCCATGCCGGCGCTCATGCCGCCGATGATCTTGCCATCGGCATCGCGGATGCTGCTGTTGTGCCAGGCAACCAGACGTTGCTCACCGGACCGCGTGCGCACCGGGTTTTCGTAATGTTCCGAGCCCGCCAGATCATTCGCCAGCGCCTTCCTGAAAATCGACCGAACCTGATCGATCTGATCATTCGGTGGCAAACAGGTAGCGAACCAATCCTGGCCGACCAATTCATCTTCGCGATAACCCAGGAGTTCGCATCCCCTTCGATTGATCATCATGATGCGACCGTCAAGATCGAGCGCAACAATCATCACCTCGGCGGTTTGCAGGATATTGCGTGTCGTATCACGTTCGTTCCGCAACGCTCGCAGGCTTTCCCGCCAGCTCCATTCCGCCCCGGCGCGCGCCGCCAGAATGCGCAGATTGGCCTGGACCAGGTCACCGTCGCGCAACGGCTGGCGAGTGACCCCGACAAGCAAGCCAATCACCTGCTGGCTGACGCTGATGATGGGTTCTCCCACATAGCCTTCGGCGCCCAGATTGCGCAGATCATGGTCTTCCGGATAGCACATTCGCACGCCGGATTCGATGCACAGGCGCTGGCTCTGCAACACTTCCGAACACGGCGTCGCGGCCAATTCATAAGTCCAACCGGGAATCAGCTTGCCATCCAGCCAGGCCGCCTGGGTTGCCACGCTATGTCGATCCGGCTGCAAAAACGCGATGTGCACATAATCCAGACTCAGGTTTTCGGCGGCATGACGGACCAGATTGGTATAGAAGTCTTCATTACTCGGCACGGAGACAAAATCCGCTGTCGCGGTGAGGATTCTTTCTTGCGAGATGCGTTGGCTGATATCAGTCACCATCGCGGTCGCACCCGCAAAGTCGCCATTGCCAGCGAACACCGGTGTCGCACTCACCAAGGCATGAAACTCGCTGCCATCGGCGCGCAGGAAACGAAATTCATGCAACTCGCGCGCGCCATGTTCACGCTTCGTCTGAAACTGGGTGGCAACGTCCCGCGCCGCTTGATCCATGAATTCGCCAATGGGGCGACCCAGCATGGAACCTGGCGCATAACCCAGCATCTCCTCCATGCGCCGGTTGACATAGCTGGTTTTCCACTCGGCATCGACTTGCCAAATACCTTCATCGGCAGTTTCGACAATGTTGCGGAAGCGCGCTTCACTGTCGGCGAGGGCTGCCTCCGCAAGTTTGAGCTCGGTGATATCCCGCGTATTAGCGACCACGCCCTGAACCTGATTGGCCTCATCCCGATACGGAAAGTAAGTCATCGAGATATGGCGCTTGCCCAGTGTCGGGTAATCAAACCATTCTGCGTAACTAATGATTTCGCCTTGCAGACAGCGATCGAAGCGCGGTTTTACCTGCTGCTCGAACACATCCTGACCGAGATAGTCGGCGATGCTGCGGCCGATGAATGCCTCATTGCTGAGACCCGAAAATTGCTCATACGTGTGATTCACGATCTGGTAGCGATAGTTCTTGTCGAGCAGCGCAATCCCGTCCGGCGTAAAAGAAACGATGTACTGCGCCCTCTTCAGTTTGTCCTCGGTCGCCTTCAGTTCGGTAATGTCCTGCAATGATCCATACAGCCGCACCGCCTGCTGATTCGGGCTGAATCCAACCCCCATTTCGGCATGGCCGCGGGCCAGACAGATGCCGGTTGAAGCATCCGGCCGAACGATGCAAAGTTGCAGTTCGTAGGGCGTGCCCTGCTTGACCGCAAGGTCAACGGCTTCCTGCAACCGCTGCCAATCATCCGGGCGATACAAACGCGCCTGTTCCGCAAAGCAGGGCGCTGCCGATTGCACCGGCAGATGAAAGATACGGAACATCTCGTCCGACCATTTCACCGTATCGGTCGCCACCTCCCATTCCCAGGCTTTCCGAACGCGCCAGCATGGCCTGGTTCTGACTCAGAACGCGGCTTGCATCGTGCGCATCCAGCGCCCGCGCCAGGGCATGCCCGACTGTGCGCAACAAGGGCTCGATGCCGCCAGGGTCCAGGTCCGCTTTTGACCGCACCATGCCGACCCCGATAAAGCCCACCAGGCGGCTGCCAATCTCCAGCGGCACCACCAGAAATTGCTCGTAATAACCTTGCAGCGATGTGCGCAGACCGGTCATTTCCTCCGGCAGATCAGCCAGCTGATCGATGTAGAAAGATTCGCCGCGCAGGAAGCGGCCATGCGCCGGCAAGACATTGGCGCGCGGAAGGTGATGCATGGCTGCGGGCAGCGGTCTGATGCCCAGCGCATGCCACTCATCGCTGTAGGTATAACAATCCTTCTCGATGTTGAAACGGTATAAAACAGAACCATCGACATCGATGGCATCCTCGATGTCACTTTCTGCGCTCGCCTCGACAAAACGGGTCGTGATCTCGACCATTACCGATTGCAACGCATTTCGCCGGTCAAGCTCGGCAGTACGCGCCAGCACCCGTTCTTCCATCTCTGCGGTGATCGCCTCCAGGCGTTGCCGCGTCTCCCAGCTCTGGCACAACGTCCGCGCCAGTTGATAAACCTCTTCCTGGTTGAACGGCTTGCGCAGCAGCACCACGTCATGTCCCAGCGCATGCTGCAACGCATTCACGTCGTAATCGGAAAACGCGGTGGCGATGACGATATAGATCGACGGATCCTGCGCCCGCAACGCAATCGCGGTCCGCATGCCATCCCAGCCGGGCGGCATCCGCATATCGATGAACGCAAGCTGGTAGCGGACGCCCTGATCCAGCGCGCTACGCTGCAGATCCACCGCTGTCTCACCCTGATCCGCCTCGATCACCCGAAACAGGTTTTCTGACTCGACAACATCGCCAGCACCGGAAATCAGCGCTTCCAGGCCGCCCAGTTCAGACGGGGGCGGTTGCAGAATGTGCCGATAGGTTGCACGAATGGAAGCATCGTCATCCACCACCAGAACACTAAAAGCCGATGTCCTTATTTCGTTCACTGCTGACTCCTGATCATCATTCGGCGGTCACCGGCAGCCGCACTATTGACAAGACTGGTACACGTCAATTCCAGACGCAAACAAGCGCCCTGGCCACAACCTGCGCTTTCCAGCTGGATCGTGCCGCCTGACTCCTGCACGAACAAACCGGTTGCATGCAGGCCAAAACCGCTGCCGCGCGTCTTGGTTGAAAAACCAAACTCGAACAACCTCGGCTGTTGTTCCGGCGAAAACCCGATGCCATTATCTTCCACCTCAAGCCGGAAGCGATTCGCATCGATCGGCATGGCGCGGATCTGAATAAGGCCGACCAGATCGGACGCATCGGCCTGACGTTGGCTAATCGATTCATAGGCATTCTTCAGCACATTGATCAGTGCCTGCAGCAGACGATTGCGGGACAACAACAGCATCCCGACACCGGGATCAATCTGCTCCTTCACCTGAATACCACGCTGGCTGAAAGAATCCTCCAGCATCGCCAGCGCATCGTGCACCAGCGAGCCGAGATCGAAAGCGCTGGCAGTCCCCATCGGCAACGCCGCGCTTTGCTGGATGCGGACAATCTCGGAAATATGTTCGACACTGTCGAGAATCCGCTGGCTGCGGCGGGCCAACTCACGCTGGTTCAAGTCGTCGATCGCCGTCGCAGCCTTTCGCTGAATCGCCAACAGGTGCTCGGCCTGGCTGGCGTTCAGTCCATCGTCACCGAGGCGAACGGCAAAGCTGACCCCGTTTTCACGCAGCAACTCCGCTACCCGCGCCAGATCATGGCTGGCCTGACGCACGCCGCCGGCGTTTTCCAGCACCGACGTGATGGCGTTGCCGATGTTGTGCAGCACCGTCACGCTCATCTCCGCGATACCGGCCTGGAAAGCGCTGTAACGCTGCAAATCCTCGGCCCGCTTCTGCACACTGATATCGCGCGCAAACCCCACCGTACCGATGCTTTGCCCGTCCATCATGATGGGAGATTTGTAGGTTTCCATCCAGCTTCGCTGGCCATCCGTCTCGATCAACTCCTCCACCACCTTGGGCAAGCCGCTGGCCTGCACGGCGCAATCGTCGGCGCGATAGCGCTCGGCCAGATCGGTTGGCCAGAGGTCGAGATCAGTCTTGCCGACCAGCGCTTGCGGCGAATCCATGCCGCACAACTCGACAAAAGGTCGATTCACCGCCAGATAGCGGCTATCGGCATCCTTCAGCCAGACCAGGAACGGAAAGTTGTCCAGCAGCGCGCGCTGATACTGTTCCCGCATCGCCAGTGCCTGCTCCATGTGTGTGCGCTCAGTGATGTCATGCGCAATGCCGAGTACACCGATCAGATTACCCTGCGCATCGAACATCGGCGTCTTGGTGGTCTCCACCAGTTC
>JFJP01006875.1_pt1 | contig 10019 bp, 10 predicted proteins | sample 431651 | NCBI WGS metagenome assembly JFJP01 (sample SAMN02602958, study PRJNA72255) | Microbial mat metagenome, whole genome shotgun sequencing project. | biome: fresh water; feature: sink hole; material: water; isolation source: purple microbial (photo- and chemosynthetic) mats found in...
GTGTCTGGACGATGCGGGCCGCGAGGTGCCGCCGGGGCAGCCTGGTGAGATCGCCATCAAAGGCCCGCAGGTGATGGCCGGTTACTGGCAGCGGCCTGACGAAACCGCCAAGGTCATGACGCCCGACGGCTACTTCAAGTCGGGTGACATCGGCACCATGGACGCGCGGGGCTTTTTCAGAATCGTCGACCGCAAGAAAGACATGATTCTTTGTGCGGGCTTCAATGTGTATCCGAACGAGATCGAAGACGTGGTCTCCAGCCTGCCGGGCGTGCTCGAATGTGCCGCGGTTGGCGTGCCCGACGACAAGGCCGGCGAGGCGATCAAGCTGGTGATCGTGAAGCGGGACGCGGCGCTCACCGAAGCGCAGGTGCGCGCGCATTGCCGCGCCAATCTCACCGGCTACAAGCAGCCCAAGGTGGTGGAGTTTCGCGCCGAGCTGCCCAAGACCCCCGTGGGCAAGATCCTGCGCCGTGAACTGAGATGACCCGGCGCACCGCGATCGTTGCCGCCTTGCACGAGGAGCTGGCCAGCGTGTTGGCGCTGATGCCTGACGAGCACCGGCAAACGGTGGGCGGGCGCGATTTCTGGCTGGGCCACCTGCATGGGCAGGCGGTGGTGGCGGTGCTCAGCGGCATCGGCAAGGTGGCCGCGGCCACCACGGCCACGCTGCTGATCGAGCGCTTTCAGGTCGGTCGCATCGTGTTCACCGGCGTGGCCGGTGGCCTGGGTGCGGGCGTTCGGGTGGGCGATGTGGTGGTGGCAGAGGCTTTTCTGCAGCACGACATGGACGCCTCGCCCCTCTTCCCGCGCCACGAGGTGCCGGGCTACGCTACGGCCGCAGCCGCTTCGAGGCCGACCCGCCGCTGGCCGATCGGCTGGCCGGCGCCGCCGCGTCGATGCTGGCCGACCTGCCGAACGCGCTGCCGCCCGCCACGCGCATCGCCTTCGGCCTGCAGGCACCGCGGCTGCACCGGGGCCTGATCGTCAGTGGCGACCGCTTCGTGTGCACCACCGCCGAGAGCGCCGCCCTGCAAGGCGAACTGCCCGAGGCCCTGGCGGTGGAAATGGAGGGCGCCGCATTTGCGCAGGTCTGCCACGACTTCGGCGTGCCGCTGGCTGTGGCGCGCACCATCTCCGACCGCGCCGACGACACGGCCCATGTGGACTTCCCGAGGTTTCTGCGCGAGGTGGCGAGCCGCTACAGCGGCGCCATGATCGAAGCTTTGTTCCGCCACTGAGCGGGCCGGCGCGAGATACCCCACCGAGAACGCGGCGCAACCGGCTTTGCCGCGGGGCGCACCGCGTTGCCCCTTGAGGGAGTGACGCCGCAGGCGGCGCGGGGGGAGCGATTTGCCGCCGGGCCGCCCCAAGGCAAATCAGCCCCCTTGGGGGGCAGCGACCCGCGCAGCGGCGGAGTGTGGGGGCCGCGTTTCGCCGCCGGGCCGCCCCAAGGCGAATCAGCCCCCTTGGGGGGCAGCGACCCGCGCAGCGGCGGAGTGTGGGGGCCGCGTTTTGCCGCCGGGCCGCCCCAAGGCGAATCAGCCCCCTTGGGGGGGCAGCGACCCGCGCAGCGGCGGAGTGTGGGGGCGCTATCTCAACCAGCCGCGTTTGCGGAAGTACAGCATGGGTCCGACCGCAGACAAGACCATGAGGCCGAGCGCAAACGGGTAGCCGGCCTGCCAGTCCAGCTCGGGCATGAACTTGAAGTTCATGCCGTACACGCTGGCGATCAGCGTGGGCGGCAGCAGGGCGACGCTGGCCACCGAGAAGATCTTGATGATCTTGTTCTGGTTGATGTTGATGAAACCGACCGTGGCGTCCATCAGGAAGTTGATCTTGTCGAACAGGAACGCGGTGTGGCTGTCGAGCGAGTCGAGGTCGCGCAGGATCTGACGCGCATCTTCGAACTGCTCAGCGCTCAGCAGGCGGCTGCGCATCATGAAGCTCACCGCGCGGCGGGTGTCCATCACGTTGCGCCGGATGCGACCCGACATGTCTTCGTGGCGCGCGATCGCAGACAGCACCTGGCCGGCCTTGTCGTCGGTCACATCGCCCGCGAGCACCTGGCGGCTGGCGGTTTCGAGATCGTCGTAAATGTCTTCCAGCGTGTCGGCGCAGTACTCGGCGTCGGCGTCGAACAGCATCAGCAGCACGTCTTTGGCGTCTTCGATCAGACCGGGCATGCGCCGCGCGCGCATGCGAAGCAGACGGAACACGGGCACGTCTTCATCGTGAATCGAAAACAGCACGCCCTGGCTTTTGAGCGAGGCGTTGTGCTCATTCAGAATGAAGGCCACGCGGATGGCGTGGGGGTTGTCGGGATCGTCGATCAGGAAGTCGCTGCGCACATGCAGCTCGCCGTTGTCTTCCTTGAAGAAGCGGGCAGATTCCTCGATGTCTTCGTCCATCGCGTCTTCGGGAATCGACAGGCCGAAATGCTGCTTGACCCAGCGGCGCTCTTCCACCGTGGGCGATTCGAGATCGACCCAGATCGGCTGGAAGCGGGCAAGCTCCTCCAGCGATTCGATTTCTTCCTGGAACAGGCGGCCGTTGGCCAGGGTAAAGACGTTGAGCATGGCGACGCTCCCGGTGGGCTGAGGAGGCCGAGGCCAGCGGCAGCCTCGGGGAAGTTCGGTGCATTTTCAGCGGCTGGCCGCGCCGGTGCGGTGGTCGTTGGCATGACGGCGCTCGGCCCGGTTCGCAAGCTGCAAGCAACAGACGGGTGGCGGTGCTTTCCGTGGGTTCTGGCGTGTTCGGCAGCGCGCGATTATGGCACCGCACCCGGCGCTGGCCGGGCCTCGGGCTGGGCAAAGAATGCCATCAGTTCGTCTTTGCGGCGCCAGGCGTCGCCCGCGCCGAGCTCAGTCAGCGCCTGGATGAAATCGGCTTCGAACAGCAGGTAGCTGGCCAGTGCCGCGGCGCTGCCGGCGGCGCCGCGGCGCGGATCGAGGGCGCGTGTGGCGGCGGGCAGACTGCCGATGTGTTTGTGGGCCAGTTCATCAAGCGAGAAACTGGGCTGAATGGCCAGCACGTCGACCGGTCGATAGGGCAGCGCAGCGGCCAGATGGGGCGGCAGCTTGGCCAGGGTTTGGCTGACGCGCTGCGCCTGCTCGACATCGGACTGCAACGTGTCGTGAAACACGCTGGCCATGGCGTGGCCCGCGATGGTGCCGGCGGTGGGCTCTTCGGTGCTGCGCCCGCCCATGCCCGCGCGCTGGGGTTGCCCGACCCCGATCACCAGCACCCGCCGCGCGCCAAAGTGGATGGCGGGCGACAGCGGCGAGAGCTGGCGCATGGAGCCGTCACCAAAGAACTCCTTGTGACCCTCGACCCACAGCGGCACCGCCGGGAACAGGAAGGGAATGGCGCTCGATGCCATGAGGTGCTCGATCGTGACCGGCTGAAATGCGGCGCGTCGGCCGGGCCGGTGCCAGGGTTGCAGGCCAGGGCTCGCGCTGGTGTGGCAGAAAGTCCAGTGTTCACCGGTGGTGTAGCTGGAAGCGGTGACCCCCAGCACCTCGATCTGCCCCTGCGCCAGCGCGCGCTCGATGCCCGGCAGGTCGATGGCGCGGTGCAGTGTGTCCACCAGCGGCAGCGTGTCGAGCAGGGCGCGGTGTTTGCGGACCTGTCTGGCCAGGGTGAGCCCGGCCACCACCCGGTTCGCGCGCACCCAGCCCGGCGCATCGAGCCGGTACACCCGTTCAGAGCGCAATTCGGCCCAGAAGGCCGCCAACTGCGGCAGCGCGTGCAAACCCTGGTGGGCGCAGCTGGCCAGGTAGCTCGCGTTGAGGGCGCCGGCCGAGGTGCCGAACAACCAGCGAAAGGGGAACGGTGGCGCGGACTGGGGCGTGGTGGCCGGGTGGCTGGTGGCCAGCATCGCAGCCAGTGCCTTGAGCACGCCCGCCTGGTAGGCGGTGCGCGCACCGCCGCCCATGAGAACCAGAGCGCAGGCGCCATCCGGCGGCGCGGGCAGCTCGGCGTCGATCAGGTTGCGCGTGATCAGGGTATCGAGTGACACGGGGCGGCTGCCTTGTGTGAGGGGGGCGGGATGCACAGGGGTACAGTGCAGATAGAAAATCATGACACATCCTCACCTCTCTGCGCAGCGCGAGCGCTGGCTGCTGCTGACCATCGCTGGCATCCAGTTCACGCACATCCTGGATTTCATGATCATGATGCCGCTGGGGCCGCAGTTCACGCGGCTCTTCGCCATCAGCGACGCGCAGTTCGGTCTGCTGGTGTCTGCCTACACCCTGTCGGCCGGTGTGTCCGGTCTGGCCGCTGCCACGTATGTGGACCGCTTCGACCGCAAGCGCTTGCTGCTCACCTTGTATGTGCTGTTCGCGCTGGCCACGCTGGCTTGCGGCCTGGCCCCGGGCTACGGCTTTCTGATGGCCGCGCGGGTGGCGGCCGGGATGTTTGGCGGCGTGTTGTCCGCGTTGTCCCAGACCATCGTGGCCGACGTGGTGCCGTTCGAGCGGCGCGGCCGCGCCATGGGCATCGTGATGTCGTCCTTTGCGGTGTCCACGGTGGCTGGCGTGCCCGCCGGGCTGTACATCGCCAACCAGCTCGGCTGGCAGGCCGCGTTCATTGCCATTGCGCTGCTCAGTGCCCTGCTGGCTGGCGGTGCGGCGCTCACCCTGCCCCGGCTGGACAGCCACCTGCGTGGTGCCCATCGGCCTTCGGCCTGGCGTGGCATTGCCATGGTGCTGAGCGAGCGCAACCACCTGGAGGCCTTCGGGTTTTCTGCCCTGATGATGTTTGCTGGCTTCTTGGTGATCCCTTTCATCACCATCTACCTGCAGGCCAATGTGGGCCTCACCGATGAGCAGATTCCCCTGATCTACCTCTGCGGCGGGCTGGCCACGCTGGTCTCGGCGCGCGTGGTGGGCCACCTGACGGACCGCATCGGCAAGGTGCGCACCTTTTCCCTGCTGGCCGTGCTGGTTGTTCTGCCGCTGTTGGCCATGACCCTGCTGCGCCCGGCGCCGCTGCCCCTGGTGTTGCTGGTCTCGACCTTGCTGTTCGTGCTCCTGAGTGGCCGCATGATTCCGGGCATGGCTCTGGTCACCTCAGCCGCCGATCCCGCCCTGCGCGGAACCTTCATGGCGTTCAATTCGGCGGTGCAGTCGGCGGCCATGGGTGCGGCATCGTTCCTCGGCGGCTCGATCATCAGCCGCGATGCGGCTGGTCTGGTGCAGCACTACTGGGTGTCCGGACTCATAGGCGCGACGGCCAGCCTGGTGTCCATCGGGCTCGCGCGGCGGCTGGTGCTGCATGGCGGCATTGCCGGTCGTCCCGCCTGACGCACACTTTGTTGCAGTGCGGGATTGCGCCAGGGGGTTTTCATGGGCATAGTGAACCCAACACGTTCCCGTCGCCGCCGGGGGCGTTCCCATCCGGCGGTTTGTGTCAACCCGGAGCAACAGGAGGCTCATGTATGAACTTGACGATCAGCGGCCATCATCTCGAAGTCACGCCCGCCCTGCGCGGTTACGTCACCACCAAGCTGGAGCGCATCTCCCGGCATTTCGACCAGGTGGTCGATGTCAAGGTGCTGCTGACGGTGGACAACCTGAAGGAAAAAGACCTTCGCCAGCGGGCTGAGTGCAACATTCACGTCAAGGGCAAAGACCTGTTTGCGGAATGTGCTCACGCCGACCTCTACGCCGCCGTCGATGAACTCGCCGACAAACTCGATCGCCAGGTGTTGCGTTACAAAGACAAGGCGCAAGACCACCACCACGAATCGGCCAAACGCCTGATGTGACGGGTGACGCCGTTCACGGTCTGCCAGGGGCTGTCCGTGAACTATGTTGCGATGCAGCAAGCCGCTTGTGTTGTCAAGCGGCTTTTTTGTCTTCCCGGGCTGGTCAAGCCAGGCCAAGTCGGCATAATTTGCGCTCCAAGAGGCCCACATGAACCGACTATCCGCCATTCTTCCTGCAGCACAAGTGCTCGTCAGCGTGGATGCCACCAGCAAGAAACGCGCTTTCGAAGAGGCAGGCTTGCTGTTTGAGAGCCTGCACGGCCTCAACCGGGCACTCATCACCGACAGCCTGTTTGCACGCGAGCGCCTGGGCTCTACCGGTCTCGGCCACGGCGTGGCGATTCCCCACGGTCGTATCAAAGGCCTCAAGCAACCCCTGGCGGCGGTGTTTCAACTCGCCAACGCCATCGGTTTTGACGCGCCTGACGAGCAGCCGGTTCAGCTCATGATTTTCCTGCTGGTGCCCGAGGCGGCCACGCAGAAGCACCTGGAAATCTTGTCCGAGATCGCTGAACTGTTGAGCGACGCCGGCTTGCGTGAGCAAATGAAGCAGGCCAGCGAGGCCGCGGGTCTGCACACGCTGATCAGCGGCTGGCAGTCAGCGCACGCCGCGGCCTGACGCCTGTTGGTCGCCTGGCTCCACCGCCGCGCGGGCAGGTTGGGCGCCGCGTTTCAGTGTCCTGACGGGGCGGGGCTTGCCCCGGAGCCACTCGGTTGCAGGCCTGTTTGTTCCCACGCCACCGCCATGCCCACCGCTTTGATCCAGCCATGAAGCCCACCGTTGTCAGCGCCGACGTTTTGTTCGAAGACCACCGTGAGGCCCTCAAGTGGCAATGGGTGGCCGGTCTTGGCGCCTCCGAGCGGCGCTTTGACGAGGTGGCCATTCGCGAGGCACGTTCCGGCGCCGACCTGGTCGGCTATTTGAATTACATCCATCCCTACCGCGTGCAGGTGTTCGGCGAACGCGAGGTGAGCTATCTCACCAGCGTCGATGGCGAAGACAACCGCCGCCGTGTCGCGCGCATCGTCACGCTTGAGCCGCCGGTGCTGGTGGTTGCCGATGGCCAGACCGCGCCGGACGATCTCATGGCGATGTGCGAGCGGGCACAGATTCCGATGTTCGCCACGCCGCAGCCGGCAGCGTTTGTGATCGATGTGCTGCGGGCCTATCTGTCGCGCCACTTCGCTGACCGCGCGTCGATGCACGGCGTGTTCATGGACATCCTGGGCATGGGGGTCATGATCACCGGCGAGTCGGGTCTGGGCAAGAGCGAGCTTGGGCTGGAGCTGATCTCGCGGGGTCACGGCCTGGTGGCCGATGACGCTGTCGACGTCTACCGCATCAACCAGACCAGCATCGAGGGCCGATGCCCCGAGCTGTTGCAAAACCTGCTGGAGGTGCGCGGCATCGGCCTGCTCGACATCAAGGCCATCTTTGGTGAAACCGCGGTGCGTCGCAAGATGCGGCTGGCTTTGATCGTGCACCTGGTGCGCAAGGAAACCATGGAGCGCGACTACGACCGCATGCCCCACGAGCCGCTGTACCAGGACGTGTTGGGCGTACCGGTGCGCAAAGCGGTGATCCAGGTGGTGGCGGGGCGCAACATCGCCGTGTTGGTCGAGGCTGCGGTGCGCAACACGATCTTGCAGTTGCGCGGCATCGACACCTACCGGGAGTTCGTGGGAAGACACCACGCGGCGATGTCTCGCGGAGAGTGATTGAGCCCCCACGCTCCACCGCTGCGCGGGTCGCTGCCCCCCGAGGGGGTTGGGCCTGCCTTGGGGCGGCCCGGCGGCTGGCCCGTTGGCCCCCACGCTGCGCCGCTGTGCGGGTCGCTCCTCTGGTGGGTGTGGTCGCTCAGCGCTGGTCGGTGCTGGCTTCGCGGTGCGGGCAGTCGGTTTTGACGCAGGTGGCGTAAAGCGAGAGGGCGTGTTCCTGAAGCACAAAGCCACGCGACTTCGCCACCATCTGCTGGCGCTTTTCGATTTCCGCGTCAAAAAACTCCTCGACCCGTCCGCAGTCCAGGCAAACCAGGTGGTCGTGGTGCTGGCCCTCGTCAAGCTCATACACGGCTTTGCCCGACTCGAAGTTGCTGCGTGAGAGCAGGCCCGCCTGCTCAAACTGCATCAGCACGCGGTACACGGTGGCCAGTCCGATGTCGGAGCGCTCGTTCAGCAGAACGCGGTAGACGTCCTCGGCCGTCATGTGTCGCTGCTTGGTGTTTTGGAAAACTTCAAGAATCTTCAGCCGCGGCAGGGTGGCCTTGAGGCCGGTGTTCTTGAGTTCTTCGATGTTGGACATGGTGCGGTAGCCCGGTCTGGCAGGGCGGAAAACCACCCCGGCGATACAATGAATGAATCATATCGTTGGCTTGTATGAGCCAGCCAATTTACTGCCGGCGGTGCGCTTGCACTGTTGTTTCCCGAATCTCTGTTCCATCGCTCCACCTCATGTACCCAACTTCTGCTCGATGCGAACTGCCGATGCTGCATGGGGCTGCTGGCCGGCGTTCTGGTGCGGTGCGCATGCTGCTTCTGGGTGCGTTGCTGGCGCTGTCTGGCTGCTCCAGCTTGCGCGAGCGGTTGCCGGACGTGCCGAGTATCGGCAGCCTGGTGACGCCCTACCGGATCGACATTCAGCAGGGCAATGTGGTCACGCGCGAACAGGCGCAGGCGCTGCAGCCGGGCATGTCGCGCGCGCAGGTGCGCGACATCCTGGGTTCGCCCTTGCTCTCCAGTGTGTTCCATGGTGACCGGTGGGACTACGTGTTCACCTTCCGTCGCCAGGGCCAGCCGCTGCAAGAACGCAAGCTGACCGTGTTTTTCAAGGGTGAGGTGATGGAGCGGGTTGAGGCTGACGAGCTGCCCACCGAGGCCGAGTTTGTGGCTTCGCTGGACACCCAACGTAAGTTCGACAAGGCGCCCCCGTTGCAGGCCACCGAGGCGCAGCTGAAGGCATTTGACGAGCGAAACAAGGCCAGTGCACCGGCGCCCACACTGTCGGCGCCGCCGGTCATCAGCTACCCACCGCTGGAGCCCGCGCGATGATTGCCGCGCCACAACTGCCACATCGCGTGTGTGTGGCCGGCGCCAGTGGGCGCATGGGACAGATGCTGGTGGAGGCGGTGCGCGACAGTGGTGACTGTGTGCTGGCCGGCGCGCTGGATGTCCCGGTCAGTGCGGCGATTGGGCAAGACGCTGGCGCCTTTGCGGGCCAGGCCACGGGCGTGGTGATTACCGCCGATGTGGCCGCTGGCCTGTTGCACAGCCATTGCCTGATCGACTTCACCCGCCCCGAAGGCACGATGGACCATGTGCGTGCCTGTGAGGCGCAGGGCGTGAATCTGGTGATTGGCACCACCGGGTTTTCTGACGATCAAAAGGCCGAGATCGCCGATGCCGCCAAGCGCATCGCGATTGTGATGGCGCCCAACATGAGCGTGGGCGTGAACGTGACCCTCAAGCTGCTGGAAATGGCGGCCAAGGCGATGCCCAACGGCTACGACATCGAGATCATCGAGGCGCACCACCGCCACAAGGTCGATGCGCCGAGCGGCACCGCGCTCAAGATGGGCGAGGTGATCGCAAGTGCGCTGGGGCGCGATCTCAAGGATTGCGCGGTGTATGCGCGCGAGGGCGTGACCGGCGAGCGCGACCCCTCGTCGATCGGTTTTGCCACCATCCGCGGTGGCGATATCGTGGGCGATCACACGGTGCTGTTTGCCGGGATCGGTGAGCGGATCGAGATCAGCCACAAGTCGAGCAGCCGCGCGACCTATGCCCAGGGCAGCCTGCGCGCGGTGCGCTTCCTGAGCGGCAAGACCACCGGCCTGTTTGACATGTTCGACGTGCTCGGTCTGCGCTGACCGGGCACCGATAGGCCCCACAACCCCACTTTTGCGGAGCGTGCCATGGGCGTGCTGGAGACGGTGATGCAAGGCGATGCACTCAGCCGCAGCGTGGCCGTGCTGCTGCTCGGCATGTCGGTGGCGAGCTGGGTGGTGATTCTCTGGAAAGGCTGGCTGCTGAGGCGCGCGGTGGGTGATGTGCAGCGCGCCAGCGCCGCTTTCTGGCAAGCCACCGATCTGGACAACGCCGAGCAGCGGCTGGTCGCATTCGATCGGCTGGGCTTGCTGCTGCCACTGTTGCAGGCGGCGCGCGGCCTGGATCGGGCTGCGCCGCAGACGCTGGCCGTGGCGGGCGATCGCTCCCAGCAGCTCACCCGCGTGCTGCGCGATGCGTTGCA
>JFJP01012454.1_pt1 | contig 10019 bp, 6 predicted proteins | sample 431651 | NCBI WGS metagenome assembly JFJP01 (sample SAMN02602958, study PRJNA72255) | Microbial mat metagenome, whole genome shotgun sequencing project. | biome: fresh water; feature: sink hole; material: water; isolation source: purple microbial (photo- and chemosynthetic) mats found in...
TATTTGAGTTTTAGTTTTGGGTAGCCATGCCTGATCGCCATTTCGAGCAATTTATCCACAGTTTGTTTGGCTGTTTCGAGGCTCATAAAAATGGGACGGTGCGGCAGGTAGCAATAATCACAGCGCAGGTTGCATGAGTCAGTTAGGTGCAGCCAGGCGGTTAAGACTCGTGATTCGGCGGCAGGTTGAAGATTCGGGTTGGTATCAGCAACAGGGTGGAGCAGTCCCGTATAAATCAACGTTTGAATTGCGCTTTGATCAATTCCGTCGATCTCATGCAAGGTCTGGGGCTTTGCAAATGAATCCAACATGCGCGCGGCAGGCGGATTCAAAACCACGAGGGATACGGGTCCGTTTGGATTGAAGTAAGCCTGCCAGTTTTTTGCAGAAGCGTCGAGCGGCAAAATGTTTCGATTTGCCTGCCATACCCCTTGCAAGGGTTGTATTTCCTGCTGTGGAGAAAGATCGAGCGCGCAAGCGCAGTCGCAATCGTTTTGCGTGAATGATTCAGGCGGCGGGTAAAGAATAACCGGGGTATCTTCGATTTTGCTCATAGAACGCCTCATTTCCACAGATCGTATCCGCCAAACCGCTCGTCCAACCAGCGCAAGATGCGCGGCATTTTTCCTTCAGACAGATTCGATCTTAATTCAGGCTCAATTTGTTTTCTGACAATTTCATATACTTGTGGAAGGAGGTTGTTTTCCCAATCGGGTATTTTGCTGAGGTTTTTTTCGAGTCCGTTTTCAGCGCGTTTTACGTCGTAGGAAGTTTGCCCGACCAAATAGTTGTATTCGAGCGAAAGAGCCGCGCTTCGAATAGCGGGATACAGATCCCCATTATTTTCTCCCCAGTTTCTAAAAGCAACTGAACTTCGCAACATTTCCATTTTTCCAAGAACAACCCAGCGCAGTGATTCTGCGTCTGTTTGAACAATAGACGGGGGCCACAAATATGTATCACCAATGATATGTTCAGTTATATCAAATATTTGTTGCAAGTCTGTGTCAGTTCTTTGGTAGAAATTATGGAATCCCAAATTGATAAATGCCATGAGCGGCCAGTAGGGACTTCCGCCCGCCAGTTGAGCCTGCGCCTTAATTTGATCTTTCCATTTATCTTTTTCGGAAGGTCGCACCAAGCCTGCCGCCTGCTGAAGACGCAAAGTTGCCAAGGTCATGGCGGTTTTGTAGCGGACGGTATCGGCTTCATTGCGCTCTTTTAGAACAAGCGCCGTCTCGCGCCATAATGTTCCGCTTTCATTAAGTGCAATCACCCAACTTTCATTATCCCTGTCCTTAAGAATTTCTATGGCGCCTTGTGGAACAGTAACAATTAACGCGTTGGAGGGTAGTTCCAATTTTTCGCGCACAAAATCCATACCTTCCAGATAAGATAATCCGTCTGGAATGAGGTGCGTCCATTCGCTCTTCCAATCCCTGATATTTTCGCCCACCCATTGTCCCCATTCAGTACGGCGGGCAGTGGCCAGGTTGATAAGTACGAACCCTTCAAGGCGCGGGTTGGGACGTCCCTTTTGCAAGAGGCTGTAGGCTTTCTGTGCAATTTCAAGCGAATGGGATGGGCGGCCTGTTCTCAAAATAACCCACGACATTACATTCAAGGCGCGTATCTGGCCTCTGACATCATTGGTTTCGACGGCAATTTCCACGGCTTCGCGCACTGTGGATTCTGCGCGGCGATCCAGACCTAGAACGGACATGGCGTACGCCTGATTGACCAACATGCCGCTCAAACTGCTTAAGTGCAGTTTTCGAGTGCGGCTTGTCGCTTCTTTGTAATGTTCCAGCGCCCGTTGGTATTCGCCCCGCAAACGCGCTTCATAGCCCGCATAATTATGGATGTTTGCAAGCAGGGTGTCTTTGGCAAGTTTAATTGATTCGTCATCCACTTGTTCGATGAAACGCAGGGCGTTTACCAGAAAATAACTTGGATTTTTATTAAGCAAACCGGTACGCGTGGAAGATAGCCGCTGTTTGATGTTCAAAGTGCTGTTGACGAACTGCCAGTAGGCTTGCAGAAAAGGCGGCAGGTCAGATGGAATGGGCTTGCTGAGTTGGTTTTCTGCTTCGGCAAGTTGCCCCTCTTCAATATCAATTTCTGCGCTGCGGATTTCCTGATCCCATTTGATGTATAGTTCCATGTCGGCCGGCATGGGAGAGAAGTTCCGCATTTGCTGCATGGTGCGATCCAATTCAAGGTGAATGAGCGATTGGATAACCATGTCATCTGTGCTCATGGCGTCACTCATCAGGGCAAAGTAATGGGCGTAGCCTTCCATGCCGTAATACCACAAGGCGTAGTGCATGTTTTCGATCCGCGCCAAATTCCAGAGGTTGGCGTGACGCGCGCGCAAATTAGGAAACTCGGCGAGCAGGGTGCGCTGCTCCAAAATTTTGGTTTCGTAATATTCCCGCACCTTTGCGGCAACTTCCACCTTGCGTTGATGCGGAATAGGCTTATATTTTGCAAACAAGTCATAGATTTCGTCGTGCAGGAAGTAGGGGCGCGGGACGTCACCTGGGCGTTTTTTTACAAGCGCGAGGTTTTCAGCCTCTTTGAGATTCCTATGTGCCTCGTCCACTGTGATATTCATGACACTGGCAAGCAGGGTGGCATCCACACCTTTGCGTAAACCGGACATGGTTTGAAGGATGGTTCCCAAAGGCGAAACAAGCGTTTGAATATGCTCGACGAGGGCTTTATCCAGATTGACTTCGTGAATCGGCGTGGTTTTGGAGTCTTTGGAATAAAAGCCTGAGGGTAGGCTGCTGCCTGTTCGCAAAATATCAGCCACAATGGCCAGGCGAAGCGGCTTTCCCTGCGTTTGCGCATAAAGTGATTCGTATCCCCATTCTTCGAGATAATCGAGAATACGCCCCGCGCCGCGGGCATCTTTTTTTTCCTCGACCAGTTTTGCGGTTTTTTGAAGATATAGTTTGCAGGATTCTTTATCGAGATTGCCAAGAGACTCGTGAATTGATTTTGCAAAATGATTGGGGAGATTTTTGAACAGGTAATCTTTCAAACCACTCGGACGCCCTGCCATAACCCAAATCACTGATCCAGTGATTTGAGAGAAGAATTTTGGGAGCCATTCTGCAATGTTGTCTTGGATTCGTTTGGAGGCAAAGCGTGAAAGATAAAGCGCCACGACCTCCACTGTGTCGAGCATGATCCAAAGCGGGGTTGTGTGGCTGACTTCGTTCAGGGCGCGGATCAAAGCCTGTTGGGCTTTTTCCCAATTGGCATCCTCAAGGGTGCCATCATGCGAATCACGCGCCTGCTGCATGGCATCAAAAAACATGCGGAACTCCCCCATGGGTACCCGATGGTTGGAAAGAAGTTCAGCAAGCCCGGAGGCAAAGCCATAAGGGGTTTGGTATTCAAGGTGATACATATCCAAAATATAGGGCAAGCTAATGCCGCGCGCTTGAAGTTGCAGTTCGCGCAGAACTGCGGTTTTCCCCACCCCGCCTTCCCCTTCGAGATAGACAAGAGTTGGTCTTCCATAATGAGCAACTTTCAAAATTTGATTTATAAGCGCATCCCGCCCAATGAGATGGATTTGATAGGAAGCAAGCAAAGGAATCGTGGACATGTTTTTAACCTCCATTCGTGATGGCGTGATAATTTGCAGGCTCTTTGAGAAAAAGCCAGGCTTTTAATATATTGCGTATGGGTTCGTACCACAGCAAACTGGAATCGAGCCAAAACAGGTTTCGTAATTTTGTCTCCAAAATTGGCGGAGTGTAAACATAATCAAGCCCTGTTTTTTTGATCATGATCTTCATGGTGGCGTAATCCTGTTTACCGGCGCAGGCTTGAAAGGCAAACAAGCGCAAATGACTCAATGGATCGTTTGGCAGGTCATCGCCAGATACAGAATTCCACCACTCCATTAGGATTTGAAAGAGGGCAGCCTCAAGGTTATGTTGTTCGCCAGGCGCGGCGCACCATTGTTTGACCAACAAGGGAATATGTTCTGAAGCAGAAAATAGAATCGCCTCGGCTTCAGAATGTTTGGAGCGGCAGTTGAGCACATTGCGAAGATCATTCAGCCCTTTATTGGTCAACGCCGGAATACGCAAAGGGAGAACATGCGGTACACGCCCGCCCCAAACGGTTTCGCGGCCTATCTGACATTGGCAAATCAACGCTCCGCCCTGCCAGTAGGGAAGCAAGACTTCGCGTTCAAATTCAAAAAGTTGTTCATCTTCCTGAATGGTAGGGACATTATCCAAAAGCATAAAACACTGGGGCTTGGCTACATTTGGATGCAGTCTTTCCAATGTGAGATTGATAAACTGGTGAGTTGTATATTTAGATCTCTCTTTAAGGTCCACCACAACCCCGCCATGTTTTTCAGCAAGAAAATTAAGCAGCCAGGTTTTACCAATGCCCGGATAACCAAACAAGGCAATCATGCGGTCTTCTGTTCTGATCGCCTCTTTACGCCACGCATCCACCCGCTCCTGCGTGAGTTTGTCAATTTCAGAAAAATGATCGTTTGGGTTTGATGAAAGCCTGTTCAACATAGGTTATTCCCCGGGGAATCCATAATGATTTCCTGCTTCAATCAGCCGCGCAGGCGAGCCTTCGGCTTTGTCCAGAAGTTCGTCAAGTGGAAAATCTTCGACGCGCAAACTACCGGTCTGCCTAATGCGCTTCATAATCATGTCTTTCAGTTGCTGCCGATCCCAAAGCAATGTCTCCACTGGCAGGGAACGCCGTACTTTCATGGAGTACAAGGGAGCGGGCGCAAAAATTTTTAGAATGGCAAGCGAACTCAATCCAGCGCGTTCGACAAGTTCCATCCAGCCATCTATGGCGGCGGCGTCTTTGAACTCGATCCATACAAAAGTATAGAATTGATCATCTTTCATGCGCGGGCGGGCGGCTTCAAGCATGGCGCGTGTGATCACTTTGATCAACTCGGCAAATTGCAGGTGTGATTGATACGACACGCCATCACCGGCGTCGAACAAAGCCAACCCCACCACTTCCCTTTCTTTTTCCAATTTCAACAACCCCGCCTCGTCAATTTTCAACAATAGGGTTGGAAAATCCCCAGCCTGCTTGACAAGAAAAGAAGCGATCATTTGCTGTGAAGAGACCGGCGCGTTCAACAACCAAAACGGGTCTTCCACCAAATCGCGGATCAACTGTTCAAATAATGCCTGCTCCAGCGTGGACCAGAAGACGGTTTCTTCGGCATTGCCATGTAATTGCAGGAAGATGGATAGCGAAGGATTTCTGCCCCAAAAACGACGAACATGCCGCCCCATCAAAATTAATGCTGTGGAGCCCATGCCGTGTTCAGCCGTGACACAAAGTGATTTCGCGCCAATCACCTTTTCCCAAATGGGATGTTCTTCCCAAAAAAAGCCCCTCACTGGACGTTTCTTGTCCGTGATAATTTGCAGCGTCAAACGCGGATCAAATTCAGATTTCACAGGTCCAAATGGCGTGCGCCACGGGATGGATGTATAAAAGTGTCGATTCAGAAATACCTCTGCTGATTGCGTCAGTGAATAAAGCGGCTCCGAAGCCCACAGCAAGGCATTCCTGCCAAGCAGGTTGGGCGGGTAATCCTCGCGATTTTTCCACTCGATCAATTTAATTTGCAAGGCAGAGATAAAAAGCGAATTAATTTTTACACATGCCAACTTGCCGCTTAAGTAACGTCCGCTGGCGCCTTTGGTAAACCAATTATCTTTTACCTGCACCAGCGCAATATTTATCTTTTCTTCATCGGTCTCATCAATTAGCGTAGGAATGACTCGGGCAATGACATTGCACAACTCGTCCACATTATCCACGCCCAAAATGCCAAAAGCCTTCAAGCCATAGTCGAACAATTTTTCAAAAGTGAAATTTTCGCTTAATCCATTTTTAGAAAAGCGGCTTATCGTTTGAAATTCATCATCAGACAGGAAATCGAGGTTTTTGTTGGCTTTTTTCAACCAGGGATCAAAATCTTCATCACGCAATCTTCGGGTAATTTCCTTGCGGAAACTGAACGCCCAAATACGCGCGCGGAAATGTTCATCCTGTTGCGTTTTGAATGCGCGCCGTGCCGCCGAAAGGACAACATCATCATCGCCAAACCCCCATTTTTCAATGCGATCCATCAACGATGAATACTGCAAACCAATATCTGCCGCCTTGCGCCCCGAAATTTGTTTTAGTTTTTCGATGTCGGCTTCCAACTCCTTTTGCCGTTGCAGGCGCATCGTTTCCAGGTTCTTGTAAGTTTGAAAAATACCAAACCCTGTGGCAAGCGCGCCCGCCACCATGGTCAACGACGAGGTTCCAAAGAGAATGTAAAGGAAGCCAAAAAACAGCGCTTCAAATTGAGACTGCCCGCGCAAGGGGGGAATCTCCTTTTCGTGCTGATCATTGAGATAAATTTTTAGGGGAACATTGGCGCTTGTAGCAGGGCGGACGGGAATATAAATATAGAAAGAATAACGCGGCGCGGTATTCTCTGTTTTCCCCGTTTGAACTTTTAAAGAAGGCGCAACCTCATCCCGCTTTTGATCGAGCCAGATGATGTCTTGAGTACTGGAGAAGGAAACCTGCGCTTCATCCCCACACAGATGGCTGGTCTGCCAAACCCAAAAAGTTACCTGCTTTGCCTGGCTTCCCTGACTGGCATACAAGATCGGCACCGAAAGCGGAACCCGCACCCGCATGGAATAACAGGAGTCCAGCGCAATTTCATTTGTAACCGAAGTGGGCCAATAAGAAAAATAGGGATATAAAACCTGATAGGCAACAGAAACCAGAACATACCCAAACAAAAAAGCCACAAACCCCCACTGAAATAATTTGGCTCCATTTCTTTGTTCTCTTTTTTCCATAATCTCACCCTTTTCTGCATCAATGAAAACAAACAGTTGAAAACAGAATACGACGAAAAACTAAAAATGGCAAGTGTCATTATTCCTGAGTTATTGAGAGCAAGCGAAACGCCAACGGCTCTACTACCCGCCTTTGAAATAATCGACAGTTGCCTGACCTTCCTGATTAACGCCTTCGCGCGACAACACTTTCCAGACTGTCAAAAAAATAATTTTGATGTCGAGCCAAAAAGACCAATGATCCACGTACCAGGTGTCCATGCGAAAACGGGCAGCCCAATCTGCGGCGTTTCGTCCATTAATTTGCGCCCAGCCCGTTAAACCAGGAACCACATCATGGCGGCGCGCTTGTTCAGGCGAGTACAACGGCAGGTATTCCATCAACAGCGGGCGGGGTCCGACAAAACTCATTTCGCCGCGCAGAATGTTGAAGAGTTCGGGCAATTCATCCAACGAAAGAGAGCGGAGCAAACGCCCAAAGCGTGTCAATCGCTCGGCATCGGGAAGCGGACTTCCATCACGCGTGAGGCGATTTGTCATCGAACGGAATTTATAAATGAAGAAAGGCTGTCCTTTATAACCCGGGCGCTGCTGCTTAAAGAGAATCGGCGTCCCAATAAAAATGCGGACAAGGATCGCCGTGACAAGCATGATGGGCGAAAAAATAACAAGCGCAATAAGCGCAAAGGTGAGATCAAAAAGACGCTTGCTAAACGACATGCCTATATTATAACCAGACTTCCGAAGTCTCCAAACTTTATGGTATATTTTAAGCAGGAGATACTGCCATGAATGAGCGAATCCTAATTATTGAAGATGATCAGGCTATTTTAAAATTATTGCAACGCGGGTTAACTTATGAAGGCTATACCGTGGATACAGCAATTGACGGGCGCATGGGTTTAATTGCGGCGCGCGACCATACCCCTGATCTTGTCGTTTTGGATTGGATGCTGCCCGGCATGGATGGGCTTGAAGTATGCCATCGTTTGCGAACTGGCGGCTCAATCCCGATCCTGATGCTGACGGCAAAAGACACCGTACAGGATCGTATCCAAGGGCTGGATGCGGGTGCAGATGATTACATGGTCAAACCATTCAACCTGGATGAATTGCTGGCGCGCGTGCGCGCATTACTTCGCCGCACCCAGCCTGAACGAATTCCAGTCTTGAAGTTTGCAGACCTTTCACTGGATACCGGTTCCCGACAGGCGGCGCGCGGCACCCGCACAGTGGCGCTGACCGCAAAAGAATACGAACTACTTGAATTATTCCTGCGCCATCCCAAGCAGGTGTTAACTCGCGAAGTGATCTTTGACCGTGTCTGGGGCTATGATTTTGGCGGCGAAAGCAATGTGCTTGAAGTGTACATTCGATACTTGCGCCAAAAACTGGAAGGCGAAGGTGAAATCCGCCTGATTCATACCGTGCGCGGCGTTGGCTATGTGATGAGGGAAAATCCGTAGGAAAAGATGAAGGATGAATTACCAATCCAAAATCTAAAATCGCAAATCCAAAATCAAAATGTCTCTGCGCCTGCGTCTCACCTTATTATATTCAACATTCATGGGCGGAATTTTGCTTATCTTTGGCGCGGCAGTTTATATCCTCGTTAATGTTATTTTGCTAAACCAGGTGGATACCATGCTCGCGGGCGTGGCGCGTGACATTACACAAGTAACCGAAGTTAATTCAGTTGGAGAATTAACTTTAATCAGCCTGCCCCCCCTGGATATGACTTCGAACGCTTATGTGCAGGTATGGGGTCCAGAGGGCAAAATCATTGCCACTTCTCCCAGCATTGGAATATTAACCAAACCCCTCGATCCTATTGGGCTTAAGGCTGAGATCGCAGTCTACAAAGATTCCTACCTCGACGGGGCGCACCTGCGTGTGTTGAGCGTGCCGCTAAAATTAAGCGAGCGGATGGTCGGCACATTACAGGTCGGATCAAGTTTAAGCGTTGTAGACGCAACACAAGGAAATTTACTTTCTGTCATGGCGGTCATTGGGGTCATTGCAGTTTTTATGGCGGGTTTTGGATCATGGGTGGTTTTGGGGCGCGCGCTTTCTCCATTGGAAGCCATCACCGAAACCGTCGATCAGATCAACCGCGCAGACGATCTTTCGCGGCGCATCCCCTATCAGGAGCAAACAGAAGACGAGATCGGCAATTTGGTCGTCTCGTTCAACCAGACACTTGAACGATTGGAATCGCTTTTCACTTCGCAACAAAGATTCCTGGCTGATGTAAGCCACGAACTCCGCACGCCGTTAACTGTGATCAAAGGCAATGTGGATCTAATGCGCCACATAAAGCAGGCAGATGAAGAGTCATTAAGCAGTATTGATGAAGAAGCCGGCAGACTTACCCGTTTGGTCGGAGGTTTGCTCATGCTGGCACAAGCAGAATCAGGCAAACTGACTCTGGTGCTAAAGCCGGTTGAACTTGATCTTCTGCTGACCGAAGTTTTTACCGAAATGTGCATTTTGGCAGGCAACAAACTACGTGTTCATCTTAATGAAATTGATCAAGTCATGGTTAACGGGGATCGTGACCGCTTAAAGCAGGTCTTATTGAATTTAATTGCGAATGCCATCCAATACACACCACAGGGCGGCGATGTGTTCCTGAGCATGTCGAAAATTGGGGAACAAGCGCGCATCATCATCCGCGACACCGGACCAGGGATTCCCGCCGAAGATTTGCCCCATATTTTCGACCGATTCTACCGCGCCGAAAAATCCCGCACACGTTCCACCACCAGCGGATTTGGGCTGGGGCTATCCATTGCCCATTGGATCGTGGAACATCATGGCGGACAAATTAAAGTTGAATCAAAAGAGGGAAAGGGTACAACATTTGTAATTTGGTTGTCGATAGTCAAATAGTTATACCGGGCACGGGCACAAACTGCGCTTTTGCGGCTTCGTATCGCATCGGGATAAATCCCTTGCTCAGTGCATAAAAGTCGGCTAAAGCCGACTAGTCCGAAGGGCTTCCGCGAACTGAGGCAGGGCTTTAGCCCGCCGAATCAATCGTGTAAAAACCGCAATTTGTGACCGCATACAGTATAGTTGGGCAGTTCCTTGCAAAACATAGTCAGAACAGAATAAATTCAAGAAAGGATT
>JFJP01027711.1_pt1 | contig 10019 bp, 14 predicted proteins | sample 431651 | NCBI WGS metagenome assembly JFJP01 (sample SAMN02602958, study PRJNA72255) | Microbial mat metagenome, whole genome shotgun sequencing project. | biome: fresh water; feature: sink hole; material: water; isolation source: purple microbial (photo- and chemosynthetic) mats found in...
AAATAATTTTATAAAAATCATATAAGTAAAATATTTCCAAAAAAAAAAAAATTAAAGAAGCAAAATGCTTTTTAATTTTGGAAAAAAATCTAAATTATTTTAAATCTTAGTACATTAGAATGTTCTAGATTAGAAATTCATTTAAAACGATTCTTTTTCTAGAAAACAAACATATAAAAAAATTTTTAAAAATGGCCATCCCGCAAAACTATGAATTCATCGAAGCCTTCATTAAATGATCCCATTCTAAAATTTGCACTTGCATCCGTTATTTCGTTGCTAAAGGTTTTGTATTTTATTATTTTTTCATGAACAACTTATTTAATAAACATTAAGTCCAAAGACGAAAACATTAGGAATATGGCTAAATTTCTCGAGTCCAAAGACGAAAACATTAGGAATATTCTCGAATCAAAAGAGGAGGAAATTAGGCTGACAAGTTCAAAACGATATATATTTATATTTTTTTACTAAATATTGTTAGATACCATCATGAATGAACATGAAGCAAATTTCCGAAAAACCTTGGCAGATCTGCAATTCCAAACATATTTTACTTCAGAGGCTATTCAAACTAGACAATTATTGGAACTTTTGGTAGCAGTGGAGTGTTATCTGGAAGGTTATCTCTTGGATGTAACCAAAAAAGACAGTTACACTTTTCACCTCAAACTAATGTGTGACGATTCCAAAAAAGAGGGCGAGAAGTTGAAGAATTTTGTTGTTAAATTGTGCAAAGATTACAAATTTGACTTTATACAAGTCATAAAAACAATAGCAGGTTTGTATGGAAAAACCTCTGAAGAAATTCATGCTACAAAAGAACAAAAACTTTTAATAAATAAAAATTCTTTTTCCATTTTAGAGCTATTTGGAATTTGGAGCATTTGCAATTACCTAAAAAGAGAAATAGTTATAGTCGATGACAAAAAAATTTTAACTAAGCAGCAAATGGATGAATTCTTTAAAAAGAAGGGAGAGTATACTGAAAGAAATTTATTGGAATAAATTCCTAGAAAACAAATTTAAATGATTTTTTTAGAAAGCAAATCTGTTCTTTTTTTATCATTGTTTAAGTTCATTTTTTAATTTTTAATTTCTATTTTTTCTTTAAAAAATTCTATATCCTAATAACAAACCTTATATTTCCTATTCGCTTCGTTATCATCTCCTTCTGCTAGCATTTGTCTAAAAGCACAAATCAAGGTCTCACAAAAAGAGATCACTTTACAACTGGGGTATTCCTTCTTCACATCATAATTTTCTCTTATATCGAGCTTAACACTTTTCAAATTCTCGAATTTGAGCAAAGTGTCACAAATCATCAAAATCATTTTCTGTTTCAAAAGGCAATTATACATAATTAGTTTCAAACTAATGGATTTCGCTTCACATAGTGACGATAAGCCTATTTGCAGTTGTTCTACGTTTTTTAATTCGTTTTGACTGAGATTTAAATTAAAATTTTCGAGTTGATTAGAGCACTTCTTAAAAATAGAAGGAAAATTTTCAAGATTTAATTGAGCTTTTTCCTCTTTATTCTTCTTTTTCAAGGCTTTTAAGAAATTAAACCCCAGATTTTTCACACAAGAATAATCAATGAAATTTTCATCGATTTTCAAAACATCCTTTTCAGAAAGCCCAGTGTTTGGCAAACTCAAATGGAAGGTTTCTAATCTGAGCCCTTTCATTTTCTCTGATAAGTCTTGGAGTGCGTCACCACTGAAGTCCATGCAACCAAAGTTCAGCTTTAAATGTTTTAAATTGCTCATTTTTTCAAAATTCAAGCTTTTAATCAATTCCTTAATGTCAACCTTCGGGCAATCGTAAATCACAAGCTTTAAAGAACTGATTTTTTTGCAAGAAAAGAGGTCTCTCATGTAATTTATAGGGGAGTTGATTGGAGTAGTGTGATGAATATACAGATGAAGGGCACTCAATGTGGAAGATTGAAACTTAAACTTATTGTTTAAAGTTATTTCTATTGGTTCTTCTTCTGCTTGGGTGTTGTTTTTTGTTTTCTGCTGCATAAGTTTTTTTTTTAGAGAATTTTAAAAAAAATTTAAAATTAAAAAATTTTATTTCTGTATTTTTATTTGAAATTGTATATTTTTATTTTATTTCCTCTGCATTCTTTCAAGCTCCTTCTCTTTATAATATTGCAGATCGTTTAGGATCATATTGAACATTTGGTTGTTTTCGATAGCCTTGACTTTGGTCTTACAAAAGATTAACCTTTCTTGCAACATTGCTAAATAATCATCTATCTTCACCTTATCTCCTGATTGATTCTTCAACTCCACTAAAACTTCCATCAAAGGCATGATATTATCCTCATCAAAGCTTTCCTTTATTTCAAGGAGAGGAGGCAAGAAAAGCTTATTCCAGAATTCATCATCATCCTTTTGAATTTTATTGCAATTAAAAAAAAAAAAATTTGAAAATTGTCAAAAAAGTGAAAATTGGAAAAAATTATCCAAAATTTGGAAAATGAAAAAATGATCAGTTATAGTTTAAGAAAAAATAAATACCAAATGTTTGATCTCGATAAATAATTTGATGATCCTTGTGTAATTTTCAGGTCCAAACCATTTGTTCCTTATCCTGAACAAAACATAGAAAATATCCTCAAACAAATGGTAATTAAGTCTATTATTCTTAATAATGATCTCGAACATATTCACTATTTCATTCTGGCTCATCAATCTGATATAATTCGGTAACATAGTTGTCATTCTTTCCAGCATTTCCGCCGGTGCTTTCGAGCCTTCTTCATGATACACCCTATATAATTTCGCAAACATAGAAGCTTTGGCTAAATGAAGCAATTTACTACTTTCTTTATGTAATCCACTCCACAAAATTGGGTCAAAAATTTTCAACTTATTGAAGGCAAGCACCAAACTATGAATAACTCTATGACTATATTGTGATAATTTAGGGATCATAAAATCCTTGCATGCAACGAGAAATTCATGCGAGGACCAATCAATCTCTTTTCGAAAGAAATAATAAAATTAATGGTTTTTAAGTTTGCTTTGAAATAAAATTATACTTTGTGAGTTTGGTCTTTTTGGTAATTCAATCAATGCAGCACATAATTCAGTTGGTCTTAGTTCAGAACAACGCTCCAAGTATAAAAGAATTTCATTGCCAGTCATGAATTTAAAGTTCAATATATCATTGGCTGGAATCTCGGTTCTTTTGAGGGGTTTGAAACGGTATTTATATTTAATGGGGATGGTTAATGGGAAAACCAGGTTCTTTTTCGTGAGATCTGGTGGTTTCATCTTGGAGTATTTCCTAAAAAGTTGGGGGTTTGCTTCATAGAACTTCACTTTCTTCGTGTGGGACTTCGCTTTGGATTTATAATTTTTTAGCTGGAAGATCAGACTGTTTGTTATATTTGAACTATTGATGAAAGATCTAAACATTTTAATATTTATTTGATTTTTGTGTCAGAAATTTCATTTAATTTAAAAAAAAAATGATTTATTTATTCGACATTCCTGAAATTTTAGATAATTGCGAGGTCCACAAACTGTTGAATTCCGAAAAGCTTTCCGGAAATGAATATTCCTTCTTAGTGGAATGTGGAGAAAGCCGCGCGAAATTCGCCAAAACTGCCAATTTCAAATTTGCTGTCGAAGTTTTCAAATCAGGAGATTCTGTTTTAAATTTTCAAAAGCTTTTTGATGAATATTTGAGGAAGAATGTTGATATGGTTAAATAAAACATATTCATTCACAAGAAATATCATTTATTTTTAGATGTATTTACTAGTGAGACATAATTCCTACCCTCCAAATTTCAAATACAAGACATTTCTTTCAATAAAATCAAAGAATTATACAACATCTCCCGATAGTAATTCAAAAAAATAAAACCTTTATAAATATTTTTATTTTTATTTTATAAGGTGTCGAGGAAGCTTGTGCCTGTGAAATTGTTATTGTAAGGTATATCTATGCATTTTTATGTTACATGGATGCCGGTACTCATATTAAATATGTTCGCGAGAAGATACGCACCTCCTTTGCAGAAAATTCCATGGTGATTGAAGGTTTCAACAAGGAGATCAATCAAGCTTTGATGAAATTTAAGATCGGGAGAGACCCTTTAAGAAAATTATATAATGTGATGCCGGAGATTCTTAAGAGTCTTGTTAAGAAAAAAGGAGATATTGTTTCTGAGTTTAAAGGTGAGGTGATTAAGGCTATTAAATTGTAATGATTATTTATTTTTTTTAAGAAAAAAAAATAAAAATTTGTGAAGAATTTTAGAAACCAATGCCAATAGTCTGTATATGGAAAATTTGAGGGTTCTTAGGGATTATGAAAATTTAATGAAGATTTGTAGGGGGAGCTATGTGAAATTAGAGATTTCTGCAAGTGTGTTGTTTGGAGAACCTGAAGTGAAAAAGGATGTCAAAGATTTCCTCCAAGTGGCAATGCTCTATTTTAAAAGCTATTTCTGTTGGGCTATGATAAAAGCAAATGAGAAGGCAGTGAAATCTGAGGATTATTCAAAAAAAAACTTCACTGTGCTGACAAAAGAGATTTTAAATCTATCAAATTCCATCATAAATAATTACAAAATGTATATTGATTTGAAAAACGATGATGAGTATTTCTTGTTTGGAAAGGCTTATTTTGAGGAGTGTTTTTTGCCAATTGCAAATCAGTAATACAATTATTTAGTGGAAAGGGGATTTTTAATTTGATTAATTTTAAAGTTATGGAAAAATCTATGGGGGGATACATCATAATTACGATAAAACTGTGATTGCAACGGTGGATGAATTGTTTGAGGCGAAGGAATGCTTGGATTATTTCGAAAATGTTTGCAACTAAAAGAATTTTTTTGTTTGTTAACTAAACAAAATTATAATTTAAAAAAAAAATAGACTAATCAATTTTCTTTTTTACAAAATTCAATAAATTTTTGAAATTTTCATTTTAATTATTTTTAAAAAATAAGTCCATTTGGAAATATCTGAACCTTTTTTAAAGTTGTTGTTAATCTCTTGATAGACAGTGATTGAGGTCCACAAAACAACAACTTCTATTTATCTTATTGGGCATATTTTTAATTTTCTTTTAATTAAATAGATTTTTTTTTAAAACATCTTAAAAAATGAAAACAATTTCATTAATTTCATTTTTGTTTCATTTTTTAAATTAAACAATAAAACAATTAAATAATTTATTTCAAGTTCATTTTTTTTCGGGTGGCTCTTTGTCTTTGGGTTTGGAATCATTCATAGAAAAGGACTGAGAAACTATCAAGCCAGAATTCCCTTCTTTTAACTCAGATGATAAAGAAGAATTTACATCAGCCCACAATAAATGCATCTTTTTTCAAAAGAAATAAATGAATTAAAAAAAAAAATGAATGAACTTCTGATAAAAAATCTGATTGTAAAGCGGAGAAATTCACGAAATGTTGGCAATATTGCATGAATTTTTGATGAATACAGCGAGAAACCTCCTCATAAGTCTGATTGTTAAAATAGGCGAAATTATCTTTCAATTCAGTTTCGATAATTGTTTCCTTTAAAATAATTATTGATAAATATTTCTATAAATTTTATTGATAAATACTTTATAAAACATGTATTTGAAAGCTTCTTCTTTATTTTTTTTCAAGTTAACGAAGAACTGAGTTTTATCCACATTTATCGGTATTTTGCTTGTATCAAGCTCCCATTTCGTGATATCGTCTATAATTTTTCAGATTTACTATAGAAAGGCTGGAAAAATTTACTTAATTGATAAATCTTTTCTTTTTTGCTTTGTAATTTCCCTGAAAAATTGATAAAATCTTGATTCACAGTCTGTCTATTTTTCAAAATCTAAATGAAAAATCGTTAAAAATCGTTAAAAATCGTTAAAAATCGTTAAAAATCGTTAAAATCATCAATACTTCTCTAAAAGTATTGTATTCTTTCTTCTGATATTTGAAGAATTCACATAGATTTTTCTGGATTATTGTAGTTTGGTCTGAGAGATTCTGGCCTATTTAATCAAACTGATTAGTTTCAAAACCCCAATATTTCAAATAAATTAAAGGCTCAAACCCCACGAAATAAAGAGATTGTTTAAGGTCACATACACTTTGTCCAAATAATTCACCTGAATTTTCAAAATAAGCGAAATTAAGCAAATTAACGATAAAATACTCACTTTTTTCTCAATCCCCGAATTCAATCTAACATTAATTTCAAATAATTTCGTGAAGCTTTCTCCCAATGCTAATAGAGTATTAGACATTTGATTATAATCCAATATCAATTGTTTTGAGGTTTTTTTGATTTTTTTATAAATGGCTTCGGCATCAGTGAGAAAATTTGGTAATTTGTTCAACATTTGTATAGAATCTCTATCGATTAGAAGGTTCAACTATAAAGAATTACTCAATTTTATCAGATTTCCTTCAAATAATAAAGGACTTTTCCAAGAATCGTCTCATTTTCTTCAAGTTTAGTGAATCGAACGCGTTTATCAGCTTCCTTTTTCAGCGAAATTTAATGATAAAAAAAGAGGGTTTTTCTCACTTTTTTCTTTATTTTATAGGTTGAAATATCCACGATATTCAAGAAATCTATCACAATTTTCGTATTTCTCAATTCTTCACATTTGATCAGATTATTCAGAAATTCCTTAATTTTTTCATAAAGAATCACTTTTCTCATATAAAAAACCTCTAAAAATCGCTTTCGTTTGTCATCGTTTTGAATATCGTGTTTTTGATTTGATTTTTTCGAAGGTAAAGGTGGTAGCTTTTTCGTAGGAATTCTCAATAAAATATCGTAATTTAATTTACAATATGCTGAGGATATAGCTTCAAAAGAGTACTACGAAGCCAATTGAAGTCAGAGAACCGACGCTCGACTTCCCAGCCCAATGGCAATGTACAAATCAAATAATTTATGTGAGGGGATGAAAAAAGACCTCCTGCTACTGTTTTATACCTATTTTTTGAAGAAAAATAAGAAATTATTCATAAAAATCAAAAAAATTGGATTTTTATAAGAAATTCATGATAAAAATCAGAAATTACCCTTTGATTTCAATGGAAAAACCGTCTTTTCCTTCGAAAAAAATCTGTTTTTTCTTACAAATTATCGTATTTCTGTAAGACTTTTTTTAAAAAACAAAAGAAATTTCAAATTAATGAGGTTTTATTGATACATTTTGAGGCAATTCATTGATAGAATCAGTGCTTTTTCGCTCTAAAACAGGGTTTTTCACTTCGATTTCATTGTCAAAATCATTGAAATCCTCGATACTTTTATCAATTTTCTCAGGTTTTTCTTCAGAATTCCAGAAATTTGCTTTATAATTCTTCACAACCTTGTTATTTTTAATAGTTTTTATCACAAAAACCACTAAAAACCTCAATTAATTCAGCGATTTCCCATTGATCCACATTTGACCCGCCTTTTGGAGAAAAATCAAATGAAAATGAGAAATGATTTAATAAAACAACCTTCTTTTCGCATAGAATCGAGATAGTTCTGGAAAATATACGGGTCATAACCCACATCAACGATCTCTTTTCTTAAAAACCCTTGTTTTATCTTCCTTTGCTCTTCAAGCTGATTTTGATTCATATTTTCATTACTTTTATCCATATAAACAAGTGAATTTAATAATTTTTCTTGAAATAAATTTAAAAACTTGAAAATTTAAAAAAAATCAAAAAAAACTCAAAAAACTCAAAAAATTCAATAAAATCAATAAAAATTCAATAAAAAATAAAAAAACTTAACAGATTTCGAAAAAAATTTCAAATTTCAAACCCCCCGAAAAAAAACCTTAAAAAATTCAAAAAACACTTCAAAAATAAATTCAAATTTAAAAAATCGTTGAAACTTAAAACCCCAATGAACTCTTTTTCCCAGTCTTTCCCTTCGGAGCTCCCTTTCGATCCTTCCCTCCCTGAGCCTTCAGCAGTCTACACTTCCTACGATTCCCTTCCTAACTACGCTCCAAACGCTGATTTGAACCAAATAGCTGAGATGATAAAGTCTCGTTTTGAAGATAAAAGCCAATGGAAAGGTCATTTTGATGCTATTGATAACATTCGAATTATCAATAAATTCTATCCAAGTCAATTAAACAACATTTTTATTGCATTTGGCTCCTATATTCTCGAACATTTAGACAATCATAAAAGGACTAATGTCTTTAGAAATTGCCTGTTTTTAATGAAGGAAATCTTCAGTAATTGCAAGGAATTTCGTCTGGCTGATGAAATTATTCACAAAATCCTACCCATTTTACTAGCGAAGATCATTAGCGAGAAACAAATCATTAAAGAAGAAATCAAAGCGATTTTTGAAGAAATCAGCACTAATTGCCTATATGAATCAACTTTTCAAGCGATTTGTGGACTTTGCTTTGAAAAAAACCCGAATGTTTCAGAAGCAGCTTTGAAGATCCTTGCGAGAATGATGAGCAATTTAGGAGGAAATCTTATGAATTTACCACAAAATACCTTGCAAAAAGTGCTGAAAACACTGAGTATTTTGTTAGATGAAAGGAAAATTAGCTTAAAAAACGCGAATTTGAGGAATTGGAGCGTTGAAATCGCGAATTATGTGTATAAAATGGTCGGAGTGGAGAATTTCCTGAACTTTATGAACGTTTTATTGACGAAAGAGGAAGGGGCTTTGATCATGATGGCTATGGAAAAGCCAATTCTGAAGAAAGAAAGCAAGAAATCAAGGGTTTCTTTAGGAGATTATATCAAATTAAAAAGGAATGGAGCTAATTTCAATGGATTTGGAGATAATATGAATAATATGAACTAAATTATGGACTTTTATCGTTTTTTTTGTATTTTTTGTTATGTTGATTTTTAAAAACATTAGAAAAATTAGAAAAAAATGACTTTTTATGGGTTTTTTATTAATATTTATTATTCAGGAGGGAGGTTTTATTGGATTTTTGAAGGTTTTTCACTGTTTTCGAGACTATAATTAAAAGAAAATCAGAAAAATGGGGTAATTCAAATAAATACTTGGATTGATGTTTTCTCTCATATTATGTTTCAAATTATTGATAGAACTTCTGAAAATCCCGTCGTTTTTCAAAGCAGATATGGTAGAACATGACTTTTTAATCGTGTTTTTACTGTTAAAAAGGAGATTTATGTCAGTTTTCTTTGTATTCTCTAAGGATTTATTCCTTCCCCTTTTCAAAACACTGATATTTTCTATATGAATACCACCATTATTGAAGAATTTTATCGTGTTTTTCACTTGATTTCGACTCATTATCGGGAGATTTGGCTTAAATTGCTGGATTTTCTCTTGTGGAGTATATATTTCACTGGGCATTTTCCTATGTAAAGTGTTATTATTGTGTAATTTAAGCCCAAAGGTGCCAGAAGTCTTGTTTTTAAACAGAATTTCCTGGACTTTTTCTAAAGGAATTTCGTGTTTTTTGGTTAAATTCTTTGCATTTATGGTGGAATTTATGGTGGAATTTATGGTAGAATTAATTCTACGGTGTTTTGCTGAGTTAATTTTCTCAGAAAAAGACTTAGAATTGGAGATTTTTGACATATTTTGGAGATTATCACTAAATTCCTTCAGATTATGGCTTAAATTAGTCGTTTTACTCTGGATTTGCATGGGTTTTTCATGATTTGATGATATTTTCTGAAGGGAATTCATGTTATTTTTGTAAATCTTTATGAATTTCTCCACTTTTCTCAACTTATTTTCTGATAAAATCCTTAAGGAAGTCTTTTGGGGAGAATTCTTCAGGTTTTTGTTCAGTAAAGGCTCCTTTTTATCCAGGATTTTCTTTAGAAAAATCTCGGTTTTTAAGTCTTTTTCCTTGGGTTTTTCAGCTTTTTCGGGGTTTTTCTTGATAAGTTTATCAAATGGAATGAATCTATCCATGATTTTCTCTGAAAAAAGTGGTTTTTTCTTGAAATTAGCTATAGTATTCGAGCTTTTCGGTGATAAAAAGTTGTTTTTTACAGGAAAACCGGGTTTTTTCCTA
>JFJP01034146.1_pt1 | contig 10019 bp, 7 predicted proteins | sample 431651 | NCBI WGS metagenome assembly JFJP01 (sample SAMN02602958, study PRJNA72255) | Microbial mat metagenome, whole genome shotgun sequencing project. | biome: fresh water; feature: sink hole; material: water; isolation source: purple microbial (photo- and chemosynthetic) mats found in...
GATGGCCACGGTGACGTCGTTGGCGATTTTGAGGAAGGGGATGACGCCCTGGCTGTCGACCTGCGTGGCCTTGATCAGGCTGCCGGTGGCGCGGATGTTAGTCCAGTCGTTGCCGATACCGCCCGACCACTTGCTCAGCTGGGCGTTGTCGCCAAACACCTTGAAAATGCTCACCAGGTCGTCTTCGACCGTGCTGAGGTAGCAGCTCGACAGCTGCGGATGACTGAGGCCCGAATGGAACAGCGTGGGGGTCGAGCTCACGAACAGCAACTGGGAGTACTGGTGGTAAAACTCGGTGGACCACTTTTCCTTGTCTTGCTCGAGCAAGGCCAAGCCCATGCTGGCGCGCATCCAAAAAGCCTGGGGGGTTTCGATGACGCGCTTGCCATCGTGCAGAAAATAGCGCTCGTACAAGGTCTGGATGCCGATGTAATCGAGCTCGAAGTCGCGGTCGAAGCGCAGTTCTTTCGAGAGCTTGACCAGGTCGAAGCCGGCCATGCGGGGGTCGAGGTACTTCTTTTCGAGGCCGAGCTGGATGTTATCGATAAAGGCCTGTCGCATCGAGGCTTCGAAGGTGTCGCCCTTGATGGATTTGCCGGTCACTTCCTTGGCGATTTTCTGGCGGAACAGCCGGGCGGCCACGCGGCTGTAGCCGGAGTCACGCTCGATGAAGGTCGAAGCGGCCAGAATAAGGGCCGTTTCGAGGTCGGCGGACGGAACGCCGTCGTAAATATTCTTGAAGGTCTCTTTGACGATGGTTTTCACCGACACCGCTTCGGCGGCCACTTGAGCGCGTTCGAGCGTGGCAAGGATCTTTTTCAGGTCGAGCTTTTCGATCCGCCCGTCACGTTTCTTGACGCCGTAGGCCGGCACCTCGATGTTGAGTTCCATCATCAACCTCCCAGTTTTTGATATTCGACCACTATACCAAAGTTTGGTCGACTGTAAAGGGTCCGTACGCCCGTTCTGTAGGGTTTTTTCGTTACGGTTTTACCCATATAACACTACCGGTAGTGTCACCATAACTTTCTCGCCACCATTGACCGGGGTCCCGGAAGCGAACTAAACTACGGTGGGGGCGGGTTTTGTCTCTACAACGCAGTTTGGTCGTCATCATTCTTCTCGCGCTGATGGTTCCGGCGGTCGTCGTGGGTTGGTGGCAGACTGTCACCTCGTACCGGACGGTGATGACCACTTTCGAAACCGAGCATCAGCGGACCCTCGACACCCTTCTGCTTAGCCTTGGCGTGACGGTGTGGTCCTTGGACGACGAGGGGGCCCAGAGCATCCTCGAAGGCATGTTGACGGACGGACGGGTGGTGCGCCTCACGGTGACCGACGCCGGCGGAGAGGTTTTTGCCGCCGTCGGTGACGATCGCCGTGACAAAGGCCGACTGAGCCTACGGAGCGCGTCTTTGCGCTACCGGGGGGAGACGCTCGCTCAGGTGACGGTGGCCATGGACGTTTCGCCTGACCTCGAGGCCCTGATCGGCACCCAACTGGTGTATTCGTTTCAGGTGTTTGCGCAGATGATTCTCAGCGTCGCGGCCCTGCTTTGGCAGCTGCGGCGCCGTTTTTTGGGCCCCCTTATCCTGCTGGAAGAACAGGCTTCCCAGCTGAGTCGTCGCCAGCTCGATGAGGCGTTCGTTTGGACCCGCAACGACGAACTGGGCCACCTGGGCAACAGTCTGGAACGGACCCGCCTGGACCTACGGGCCTCGTTTGCCGACTTGGAAGCCCGGGTTGCCGAGCGGACGAGGGAGTTGGAAGCGTTCAGCTATTCGGTGTCGCACGACCTTCGGGCTCCGCTGCGGGTGATCCGCAGCTATTCCGACCTGCTGGAAGAAGACCTTGGCAGCACCGTGACGGACCAGGCTCGCCACGACCTGGATCGGATCCGTCTCAGCGTGAAGAAAATGGGCAGGCTGATCGAGGATCTGCTGGGACTTTCCCTGGTCGGCCGGGCGGAGATGGTAACCACCCCCCTGGATTTGTTAGCCCTGATCCGGAGCATCTGGAACGACCTGGAGGAAAAAGACCCTGGCCGTCGCGTCACGTTGACCACCCGGGGAGAGTTCTCGGCCGAGGGCGACCGGGCACTGGTGGAAATCGCCCTGAGGAATCTGCTCGACAACGCGTGGAAGTACACGTCGCAGCAAGCAACGGCCGAGGTCACCGTGTGGACCGAAGTCAGCGAAGGTCGCCGGTGGCTTCACGTGCGCGACAACGGACCGGGCTTTGAGAGCTCCCGTGCCACCGATCTTTTTGAACCCTTCCAACGCCTGCATAGCGACAGGGAGTTTCCCGGGAACGGCATTGGTCTGGCGATTGTGAAGCGGGTGGTGGACCGGCACGGTGGATTGGTGAGAGCGCGATCGCTTGCCGAAGGCGGCGCGGAGTTCAGCTTTTCTTTAGAGGTTCCGCGCTGATCGTGCCCCGCTGCTTGTCGAGCGAGAACCGCACCGCCTTCATTTTCTGAGTCACCAGAAACCGGACGTGGCAGATCTCAATGACGGTGTCGGGCCAGACGATGCCACGCACCGTCACGGTGGCGGCTTCGTCCTGACCGAGCGCCATGAGTTGCTCGCGCAGGCGGTCCATCAGAACGGTCTGATCGCTGCGAAGTCTCGTGGCCAGCCCCTGAAGCTTGGCCTGCTGGGGGCCGGTCACGTGAGGAATGGCCGCTTCGACCTTGCGCAACTGCACGGCGAAGTCGCGGCTGGATTCGCGCAGTTCGTTGATGGTGTCCATTCCCTGAAAGTCGATGCCACACAGTAGTTCGGTGCGGGGTCCCGTGGGCGTGCTCACATGCAGGGTGTCGATGCCAGAAAGGCACTGGATGCTTCCGCCGGCGATAATGCCTTTGTCGCCAACCACCACGCGGCCCCGCGACTGGATCAAGGAGCGCATAATGCTGTTCTCGACCCGCACGTCTCCCTGAGCGGTCAGCTGGACATTTTCCAGGTACTTGGCCGTCACCGAACCGCCGACCACCAGACTGCACTCGGGTTTGCCCACCACGCCGGCCGGCGCGATCAGATCTTTACCGCACTTGACCCGCCACGCGTCGAGCACGCAGTCCAGCGAGATGGCCCCGGCGGCCTCGATGCGGAACCCGTCGGCAACGTGTTTGTGAATGACGACGTCGCCCTGAAACAGAATATTGCCGGTTTTGTAGTTGACCCCTTCCAGCAGGTCGAGGATGGGGCTGACGCTGAAGACGTTCTTTTCGACGACCAGCCTGCCGTCGGTCTGGGCCTCGAAACCGACGGGCGTTTCGACTACCCCGGCGCCAGCTACCAAGGGGGCGGGCGAGCGCGTCGCGGGGTTCAGAACCCTCCCCTTCACCGTTTGCCCCGGGCTTCCTTCCACTTCCCGAACCCGGTGGGCCAACTGGTCTCCCGCACGAACCAGAATGAAAGGTGAGACCTCTTTCCAGTCAACGGTGAGGGCTTCGGTATCGGGAGACTCTTTTTTGATCCACTCGGGCTCCAGCACCACGTGTTCGGGAACGAAAGGTTCCGCAGGACTCCCCCGGGCGATCACGACGTCTTTGACCAGCTCGTGGTCGAGATTGCAGCGCGCCAGCGCGTCCTCGATTGCGGGCCAAACCAAGCCATGCGTGATTTCTCGGCCCAAGAGAAGGTCTTCCAGGTCGGGCCTCAGTAGCAACTTTCCTCCGGCACCGGGAGGCCGGAACTCGGCCACAACCGTCATGTCCTCGTTTTCGATGAACACCTCCAACGAGGCGTCGAGCACGGGTTCAGCCTCGGCCGCGAGTTCGGCCAGCAGCCGTCCAGAGGGCGCCGAGGTGGGCGCGGTTCCTAAACGAGTGGGACCGGACCATTCGGAGACGGTGCGGAGCATGTCTTGGGACTCTTTGAGAAGCTGGGCGACACTGGGAAGCTCGCGGGGTTTCATGGCGACCTGACCTGCTTTCAGTGTAAGTGATCGCGCGCGGGAAATCCAATTTCTCTAGCAAGACGAGGCATTGACATCATTTTGGTGTCCATGGCAAGGTGCGGGGGTCTGAATGTCCCCTCAAGGAGCCTGCCCGATCATTCACCGCCTGCTTATTGCGTCGATGCTTGCCGCTGTCCTTTCGTCGTCGTGCGCCCCTGCCGTTCCGGTGGAAGACCACCGCCTTCCGAGCACCGACGCGGTGCTTAACCTGTACCGAAACTCCCATTTCCAACCGTTGGTCCTGGAGTTCTACACCCGGCTCACCGACGACCGCGCAGTGGCAGTGGCCATTCTGGAGGTGTGCGATGCGCTGGCGCTCCCCCCGTCACTGGCTTTTGCTCTGGCTTGGAACGAAAGCCAGTTCGACCCCAAGGCCATCAACCACAACGCCACCTCGGTGGACCGCGGCCTCTTCCAGCTCAATTCCAAGACCTTCAGCCGGCTCAGTTCGAAAACAGTGTACGACCCCGCCGAAAACGCCAAGCTCGGTCTGGGCTATTACAAGTCCATTCTCGACAAACTCGGTACCCCCGAGAAAGCCCTCGGTTACTACAACGCGGGAATCGGCATGTTGACCGACCGGGTCCTTCCCCGGCGTACCTTGGCCTACATCGACCGCATCCTGGCAGACCAGCAGAATATGGACCGCGATGCCATCGCCTGGCTGTACTTCAGCCATGAACCCCGGGTCGCCCTGCGATGACGTGGTCGGCCGCCCGGGTGGGTTTTCAGGGAGAACACGGAGCCTACAGCGAGATGGCCGTCTATCAGTTGTTCAACCGTCAGACCGCGGCCGTCCCGACGTTCAGCTTTCGTGAGGTGTTTGAGGCCGTTCAGGCCGGAACCCTGGATTTTGGCGTGGTCCCTATCGAGAACGCGCTAGCCGGTGCCATCGACGACAACTTCGACCTGTTGCTGGAGTATTCGGGCCTGCACATCGTCGCCGAAACGCAGGTGCGCATCGAACACAACCTGATCGGCCTCCCGGGAACCAAGCTCGCTGACGTACGCAAGGTGCTTTCGCACCCCCAGGGCTTGGCCCAAAGCCGCACCTTTCTGGAAGCCCACCCCGACTGGGAAGCCGTCCCCTTCTACGACACTGCCGGTAGCGTGGCTCACGTGGCCCGGACCGGCGACCGTTCGCTCGCGGCCATCGCCAGTGCCGAAGCGGCCCGCGTTTACCAAATGGAGATTCTGGCGGCCGGAGTGGAAAGCAACCACCAGAACTTCACCCGGTTTTTTCTGATCGCGCCGAGGTCTGTCCCCACGCCGGCCGAACCCAACAAGGCCAGCCTGGTGTTTGCCACGGCCGACGAACCGGGGGCCCTTTCCAAGTGCCTGGCGATTTTTGCCGCGCATCAGCTCAATATGAAGAAGCTCGAATCGCGCCCCATTCCGGGGCGGCCGTGGGACTATATGTTTTTCGTGGACGTCGCGCTACCGGCCGACCCGGTGCAGTTCGATGTGGCCTTCGCCGAGTTGCAAACCGTAGCCAAAGACGGGCGACTCCTGGGGAAATACCGTCGCTAGGTCGGCGAAAAAAGTCAGCTCGTCCCTCGTTTGATTCCCAAACGCCCCAGCTGCTCCTGTTCTTCCTTGCGCCCGACGTACTCGTGTTTGAGTTTGTTGGCGTTGGCCATGGTCGTGCGGACCTGCGAGATCTCGGTCTTGATCCCTTTCACCTGAGCCTTCGACTCACGCGGGACTTCGAGCTTGAAAAACACGTCCAGCCCGGCCATCCGTTCGACGCTCTTGGCGGACTCGATGAAGTTCCGGTCAAACCATTCGAGAATTTCGTCCTCGGTCTTGGCATTCAGGGCGGCAAACTGGGGGCTCGCCCGGTTGGCCATAGCCACAAAAACCCGCAACCGGCCGCCAAAGTCCTCGGAGAACTTGGTGAAGTCGATCTCCTCGGTCCGGGTGGTGTTGCTGGCGTTGTCGAACAGCTCAATCTCGTACACCCGGGGCCGCGACTTGATGCCCATCAGACCCCGGAGCCACTGCTGAAAGAGCTCTCCGAGCCCGTGGCTGGGTTCTTCCATCAGAAGGGTGTTCTCGGCGAGTTTCTTCATGCCGGCTTCGAAGGGGATGTTGAGGCTGGCCAGGGTGCGGACCGCCTCCATCAGGCCGGTCTTGGGGTCGGTCACCACCTTGGGCTTTTCTTTCACCGCCTTGGTCACCGCGATACGGTGCAGCAACTCGCTGCGGAAATGGTCGCGGTTGGCGGCAAAGTCCTCGTCGAGCAGTTCCTTGACAAGCTCACTGATGTAGGGTTGCCCTTTCATCGCCCCGGCGAACTCCTTGCGGATCTTTTTTTGCACGTTGTCGGGATTTCCCTGAACTTCCTCGGGGGCCAGATTGAGCGCATCCCAGAACGACGACCGCAGCAGAAGTTTGTATTCCTCGCGTTTGAAGGTGGAGACTTTCTTGAGGTTTTCCAGGATTTTGACCGTCATCGCTGCCATCTGAACGGGCATATCCTTGGCCAAACCGGCCGACATGGCGTCGTCGCCCTTGCGCACCTTTCCGACCAGTTCGGCAACGAAGCGGGTATTGATGTCCTGACTGCCTTCACTGAAAACTTCCCAACGGACAAACCGCAAGAACTGCGTGAGACTCTTCAGGCGTGGCAGGGTCATGTGATCGAGCGAAAACGCGTAGAACTCATTGAGGTACTTGAGTTGCCTCTCAAACCCGTGAAGGCGGATGCTCATCACCGTGGTCTTGGCGCCTTCCACGAATTGCTCCACGGAGATCGGGGTGATTTCTGAGATCTTGTCTTCGTACTGGTAGGGATCGTCGGCGATCACGCCTTTGTTTTTCAGCAGCGTCATCAGCGACCCGAACACCGAAGACAGGTTCCGGAAGTCGGTCTTCATGCCCAGAAGCACGGTGTCGGTGAGTTCGGTACCAAAATCAGCCAGTTTGGCCTCAACGTCCTGTGTAAAATGGATGGGGTCACTCATTCGGTGCGGCTCATGGCGTTCTTTGCTCCATCTTAGGCGGGGGACTGCCGAAAATCAAGACGATGGCGTCACGACTTACCGAACAGGAAATTGACCGGGCCCTGAAAAAAATCCGCGGCGAATACGACCACCTCATCGTTCACTACTTCAAATCGCGCGATGCCAAGGACAAATTCGATGAGCGGTTGGCCGAGGCTCTGCGCGCGAGGATCGATCTGACGGGCTTTCTCGGCGTGGAGATGCAGGTGGTGAAAACCCTGCTGGCCAAGGCCGCGCACGAGGCGGAGAACCCCGTCCAGGCGACGGAACCGGGACCGACCAAGGCGGCGCCCCGGCTTTCCTACGCCGACCGGGTGCTGGCCCAGCTTCGGGCTCGCATTGAAAACTACCCGTCGCTGGGCCTGCCGGACAATCCCCAGCTATCCGTGGACGTCGACAAACTGTACGGCACGCTCCGTTGGTTCCGCAGAGAGGTCTGGGAATTCCTCTACCCGGTCATCATCAAGAAATCGCCCTCGCCCTTGCTCTACCGGATCGAGGACGAGTTGGTTTCGCTGACGCTGGAAGGCGACGTGTGGCCCAAAGAAGTGGATTCGTACGTGCAAATGCTGGTGGGCAACGCCTCGTTGTCTCAACTGAGCCGGGCGCAGAACCGTTGTCTGCTGCAAGCGGCGCAGTTTCTGCACCGGCTTCGCGCTTTGTTCGACGGCATGCTCGCCGAACCTTCCTTTGAGGCGAGAGAAAAGGAAAGTTTGCAGCGCGCGGTGGCCTTCTGCGACCGGGTGATGCTGGATTTCCGGCTGCGGGACCTGAAACCTCACCGCTAAAAGCAGTACATTGTCGAAATGCAGCTTGCGACGCTTTTCCCCCTTCTTTTCGTGTTCCTCGTGAGTTTCTCGCCGGCCTTGTCGGCGGCGCCTTCGTTTTCCGGGGACCAACGCCCCGCTTTGAAGGCCCGGGTGGTCGATCTGGAAGGCGGCGGCAAGCGCGTGCTGGTCGAATACTCGTTGGCAGACGGCCTCCACCAGTCGCTTCAACCGGGGTATTTCGGTTTGGAATTTCCCGGCCTGGCGCCCGGTTGGACGGCACTGCCCACCGTTTACCCGCCCGACGGCGAGTTGCTGTTGGGTCTGCCCAGCTGGACGGGCACGTTTGAGATCTCGCGCGACCTTATCCCGGTGGCGGGCCTTTCGCCGCCGCCCCCGGTGTCGGTGACGGCCCAGTGGCAGGTCTGTTTCGACGACGGGATTTGCCTTCCTCCGGGAGAAGAGGCCCTGCCTCTGGCGGCCGGTTTCGACTGGAGCCTCGTGCTGTGGCTGGCGTTTCTCGGCGGTTTGATGTTGAACGTGATGCCCTGTGTGCTGCCCGTGCTGGCGCTGAAAGTGCTGGCCAAGCCCAGCCGTGGGGCCGCTTGGGCGCACGCCGCGGGCGTGGTGACCAGCCTGCTGGCACTGGGAGGTCTGACCCTCGCGCTGCAAACGGCGGGAATTGCTGCCGGCTGGGGATTCCAGTTTCAATCCCCCTGGTTTTCGGTGGTGCTGATCGTGATTCTGGTGGCCTTGGCGCTGGAGTGGTGGGGCGTCTGGACGTTGCCGGCGGTGAGTTTCTCCCGCTCCGGCCGTCCCCGGGGAGCCTCCGACAGCTTGAGCGAGGCTTTTGGCGCGGGAGTCCTGATTGTGGCGCTTTCCACGCCTTGCACCGCGCCATTCCTCGGGACAGCCCTCGGGCTGACGTTGGGAGCCCCGCCGCTGGCGCTTCTCGCGGTGTTCGGACTCATCGGTGCCGGTTTGGCCCTGCCGTCGCTCGTCTTTGCCCTGGTGCCGGCGCTCACCCGTTGGCTCCCCCGGCCCGGTGCGTGGACGCGTTGGGTCTCACGAGTGGGCGGCGCGGCCCTGTTGGCCACGGCGGTTTGGCTGGGGAGCGTGGTGGCCGGTCAGCTGGACCTGACTCCCCCTACCCCACCGCCAGTCGGTTGGCAGCAATTTGAACCCGCCGCCGTCCGTGAAGCGCAAACAGCCGGGCAAAGCGTGGTGGTGGAGTTCACGGCCGCGTGGTGCCTCACCTGCCAGGTCAACGAAGCCGGGCCGCTGAGTTCCAGCGCCTTCCGCGATGCCGTCACGGCCTCCAAAGCGGTGCTATTTTGGGGCGACTACACCAAGCCCGACGCGCGTATCGACGCATGGCTGGCCGAGTACGGGCGGGCCGGAGTCCCTTTCACGTTGGTGCTGGTTCCCGGCCGGGCCCCGCAGGTGCTGCCGGAGTTGCTGACAACGGAGTCACTCGTCGAGGCACTCGCGTCGGCGCCGTAACGTTCTTTCTTGCTAGGACTTACGCTCGCGTGAGCTTGGTCGCCGGCCCGATACCCCAACCCGTCTCGCGTACTTCGGGGTCGGTGATGAGGATGGAGTCCCCCCGGCGCAAGCCCAGCCACAGGGGCGAGCGGTAACTTCCGGGGGCCGAGAGCGAAAACCGCCCCTTCTCGCCGCAGACCAAGACTCGCCACCGGCCCGCCTTGTTGAGGAGTGGTTCAGACAGCACCCGGTACTTGGATCCCTGCGCGGGAGGCAACGCGGCGGGCTGGGCACGAAACGCCAGCCAGGTGAAAGGAAGCTCCCGCTTGTCGATGCCCGCGCGGCGGGCGGTTTGGGCCACCACGTGAGGCACCTTCCAGGGCAGCACATCGTGGCAGGCGGCGCCGGCGGCCAAGGCCGGGCACGCCCCCTGGAAAAAACACGGCCCCTGGATGCCCCAGCCATCACCAACCAACTGGTCGCGCAACGCGAGCGCTTCGGCGTTGGGGCCGTGCGACGCCGGTTCGATCATCAGCACCGTCGCGCCCGGGGTGAGCTGGGTCCGTAACCGGGCGAAAAAGGCCCGCCGTTGATCCAGGCGGTCAGGCTGGCCCGCCGCCAGCTCGTTGACAAAGTGCCCCAGTAGAACAAGATCCCAGGGCCCGCCGGCAGGCAGCTTGCCCGACTCGGCCTGCCACAGTTCGGTGGAGAGGGTGTGCCCGCCGAGCTGGGCGAGTTGGCGCGCCTGTGCCAGCGCCTGCTCACTGCGATCGGCGGCAGTGACGGTCGTCCAGCCCGC
>JFJP01000601.1_pt1 | contig 10018 bp, 10 predicted proteins | sample 431651 | NCBI WGS metagenome assembly JFJP01 (sample SAMN02602958, study PRJNA72255) | Microbial mat metagenome, whole genome shotgun sequencing project. | biome: fresh water; feature: sink hole; material: water; isolation source: purple microbial (photo- and chemosynthetic) mats found in...
CCCAATTTAGGGGGCTTTGCGGTCTTTCCCTGCTGTCATGCCTACCACTGCCAACGTGGGCCTTCAAGGGAGTCGAACCCTCTTTGCGTAAGCCACCAGGCCTCGCAATCCGTGTGCCGCTCCAGCAGGTTGCCCAATAGGAAAATGCCTCCCACACCCGTCGGCGCCAGCCCTTTCGAAGCCCGAATCTGGGTTCCGACCATGTCGTCAACCCCGCAGCCGCCGCAAGGTAGACAGATAGAATGGATATGCATCTATTGCATATATGGTTAGACTTGTGTCGCAATCCAGGGGTGGGGTTGCGCGAGTTCAACGCCTTCAACCCAGCCTGGAACCCAATCTCACTAAGGGACGGCTGGTGGTCGATACCTACGAAGGGCTTGTTCATGACTTCAAGTCAGGTGATGCCTTTTGACACTCCGCTTGTTCCCCTCATGGATGACGCTGATTTGAGAAGAATCGAATGAAGAACCAACAGCAGATGACACCCAACCCGGCTTCCCACCTTCGATACCTTTTTCGCTATCGGTGGCCGAGGGTTGTGCTGGCATGCCTCCTGCTTTATTCGATACCGACCCTTGGTGCGGAGGTCGTGAAAATCGGAGTGTTGGCTTTCCGCCCAAAACCCCAAACTTTAGCGCAATGGCAGCCTTTGGCGGTCGCGCTGAAACAGGCCCTGCCCAGCCATGATTTCGTGGTAGAGGCTCTTACCTTTCAAGAGTTGGATGAGGCTGTCGCGCAGCACAGGGTGGATTTTGTTCTCACCAATCCGGGGCATTATGTGAGGTTGGCCCAGGGCGGCGGGGTGGTCGCGCCACTGGCGACCCTGGCCCTCAAGGAAGCAGGGCAACGAACTCCCTTTTTCGGCGGAGTCATATTCACTCGTGCGGGGCAAACGGCCATCGCCACGCTGAAGGATCTCAGGGGCAGGACGATCGCCTCACCCAGCCCGGAATCCTTTGGTGGATATCAGGCGGAGGCCTTCGAACTTAGTCAGATCGGGATTCCCCTTCCCCAAGAAGCTAGGCTCATTTTCACGGGTATGCCTCACGACACCGTTGTAGAGGCCGTGCTTTCGGGCCGTGCCGATGTCGGATTCGTACGCAGCGGCTTGCTGGAAGGCATGGCTCGGGATGGCAAACTGAATCTTCAGCAGATCAAAGTCATCAACCGTCAGAATCCCTCGAATTTTCCAGTGCAAGTGTCCACTCGGCTATATCCGGACTGGGCTTTCAGTTCCCTTCCCCAGGTTGATGAGATTTTGGTTCGGCAGGTCACCGCGGCCCTTCTCCTGATGGAGGATAATTCCGCCGCTACGACCGCCATGGGTATCAAGGGATTCAGCGTTCCCGCCAATTATGATTCGGTGGAAACGTTGCTGCGAGTGTTGCGCTTGCCCCCTTTCGACGCCGCGCCCCCCTTCACCCTCAAAGACGTCTTGACCCGCTATTCCTGGCAGATCAGTGGGGCGTTGCTGGTCGCAGGGCTCTTCACGTGGCTGTTCGTTCGGTTGCAGATGAGCAATAGGAAGCTTGCGACAGCGCAGCGCCTTGAGCTTCTGCAGCAACATCAACTGGAAGAGCGCGAGGAGGCCTTCCACACCCTGGCGGATTACGCCTACGACTGGGAACTCTGGGAAGACCCAGGTGGTGCCATCGTGTATTGTTCCCCCTCCTGCGAACGCATCACGGGTTACACACCAGACGCCTTCAAAGACGACCCGGGCCTGCGGGAGCGCATGCTGCATCCCGAGGATCACGCGAATTGGCAGGCACATCAGGCGAGGGTACATTCGGCTACCGGAGTAGCCCTGATGAAGGGTGAGGAACTCGAATTCCGGCTGTTCCGGCCCGATGGCGACATCCGCTGGATCGGTCATGTCTGCCATCCCATCCACGACACGACAGGCCATTACCGGGGCCACCGCATCACGAACCGCGACATTACCGAGCGCAAGCGGGCGGAGGAAACACTGCACCACGAACGCCAACGCCTGGTGAGCATCATTAATGGCACGAATGTAGGCACCTGGGAGTGGAATGTTCAAACCGGGGAGACCCTTTTCAATGAGCGCTGGGCGAACATCATCGGTTACACACTCTCAGAGATTGTTCCAGTATCCATTGCAACCTGGATAAAATTCGCGCATCCGGAGGACCTGAAGGCCAGTGGCGAACTGCTGGAAAAACACTTCCAGGGCGAGCTTGATTTCTATGACTTCGAATCGCGGATTCAGCACAAGGACGGACACTGGGTTTGGGTGCTCGACCGGGGCCAGGTTTCAACCTGGACTGAGGACGGGAAACCCCTGTTGATGATGGGGACCCATACCGACATCACCGAGCGCAAGCAGGCAGAAGAAGCATTGCGCGAGAGTGAAGAGCGTTTCAAGGCACTGCACAACGCCTCGTTTGGGGGGATTTCTATTCATGACCGAGGACTAATCCTTGAATGCAATCAAGGACTTTCCGTAATGACCGGCTATTCGCGGGATGAACTGATTGGCATGAATGGGCTGTTGCTCATTGCTCCAGATTGGCGTGAGTTTGTAACTAATAAAATTGTTTCAGCTTTTGAACTACCTTATGAAGCCATGGGGATTCGCAAGAATGGTGAAATTTACCCCATGCAGTTAGAAGCACGGAATATTCACTACCTAGGTAAAAATGTCAGGACAGTGGAATTCAGGGACATCACGGAGCGTAAGCAGGCCGAGAGCGAGAATCGCCAACTCCAGGCCCAGCTTCACCAATCCCAGAAAATGGAAAGCCTCGGCACCTTGGCTGGGGGCGTCGCCCACGACATTAACAATGTCCTGGGAGCCATTCTTGGCCTAGCCTCGGCCCACGTCGGCACCCAGCCCAACGGCAGCCCCCTTCACAAGGCCCTCGACACCATCTGCAAGGCCGCCGAACGCGGCGGCAAGATGGTCAAGAGCCTGCTGAGCTTTGCCCGTCAGAGTCCTGCTGAGGAACATGAATTTGACGTGAACGCGATTCTTCGGGAGCAGATCAGCCTGCTGGAACGCACCACTCTGGAGAAGGTGCGCCTGGAGATCGATCTGGAAGCTGGCCTGCGGCCCATGCTGGGCGACGCCAGCGCCCTGACCCACGCCTTCCTGAACCTCTGCGTCAACGCAGTGGACGCCATGCCCGAGAACGGCACTCTCACCCTGCACACCCGCAATGTGGACAACGACTGGATCGAGGTGGTGGTGGAAGACAATGGCATGGGCATGCCGAAAGATGTCATGGAGAAGGCCATGGAACCATTCTTCACCACCAAGGAAACCGGCAAGGGCACCGGACTGGGCCTGTCCATGGTCTTCAGCACCGTAAAGGCCCACCGGGGGCAGATGGCTATTGAGAGCGAACCGAACAAGGGCACCCGCGTGAGGCTGCGCTTCCCTGCCTGCCCGCCAGAAGCCTCGCCCCAGACGGAACCGGCGGTGGCCGAGGCCACGCTGGCCCCCCATGGATCCCCGAAGGTGCTGCTTATTGATGACGATGACCTGATCCAGAGTTCTGTTCAGGCGATCCTGGAAGTCCTGGGCTACACGGTGGTGAAAACAGCCATGAGCGGTGAAGAGGCGCTGGCCCTGCTCGCAGCAGGGTTCGAGCCCAACCTCGTCATCCTGGATATGAACATGCCGGGGTTGGGCGGGATTGGGACGCTACCGCGCCTGCGCGCATTGCGCCCCGAAGTGCCCGTCCTGCTGGCGACGGGCCGGGTCGACCAAACGGCCCTGACCCTGGCTTCTGCGCATCCGGGCGTCACCTTGATGCCCAAGCCCTTCGGATTCACCTTGATGCCCAAGCCCTTCGGATTACGGGAACTCCAGAAACACCTCGAAAGCCTTGGGCTGGGTTAAGAGGCTTCACTGAATCGTGTGGGTAGAACCTCAGCATATGGCTTGGTCAACCGAAACAAGGATAGGCCGTGCTCCAGGGTGCCTGAGAGGATGCCGTCACTCACAACGGTCTGGGAGTGCCGAATAGAGACCCCACACCGGTTTGACTGCTTGCAGATCTCAGACACTTGCATTGACACTGGAACTGGAGGATCACTTGGCCCGCCGTCCCTGCTGCAAACGAGTCGAGGAAATGCCCGGCGTGAACTATTTTAAACCTCGGGCCGTGCTCCTCTCGGCATTGGAGGAGGTTCTTCTCTCGGTCGAGGAGTTGGAGGCGCTTCGGCTAGCCCACAGGGAGTCTCTGTACCAGCAAGAGGCTTCGGCACGAATGGGCGTCTCCCGAGCGACCTTTGGCCGCGTCCTGGACGCCGCGCACCGCAAGGTCACAAAGGCCCTGGTGGAAGGCTGCGCCTTGCGCATAGAAGGCGGATTTTTCTGCATGATCGGCCCGGAACGCTGCGAGCGATGCCTAGCCAAGGCCGCTGCCGCTGAAGGCGAGATTTCCCCCTGCGACGCTTGTCCCGTAAAGGCCCGCTGATTAGACCCGCTCCAGCCTGTCCTGCATGATTCTCATGATCTCAAGAGCTGCAACTACGGTTTCTGTGGCCAGCCAACAGACCTCTAGGTGACGTTTAGGTTTGGAAGTACACGCTTTACCTCATAATCGAAGAGTAGGCTCGTTTCAATCCGGGCCACTTCGGGTCGAGCTGTAAAGGTATCCAGGGCTAGGTCCCGGAGATGCGCGGTGTCCCGGACCGCCACATGCACGAGGAAGTCCTGGGCTCCGGAGAGATGGAAAATTGCCAGGACCTCGCGGAGAGACATGGCATGGTCCCAGAAGTCTTTAAAATCCTTGCGGCTGTGTTGGTGCAAGCGGACGGCCACCAGAGCCTGGAGCCCGATCCCCATGGCTTCCGGGGCCACCCAGGCGTGGGCTTCCCCGAGCACCCCCTCCGCACGGAGGCGTTGCACTCGGGTTAGGCAACTGGAGGGTGCCAGCCCCACGGCGGCGGCCAGTTCCTTATTGGTCATCCGGGCATTATTCTGAAAATGATTTAAAATTTCGTGATCTATTCGATCCAGATCCCATTTCATGTCGATCCCCCGAAAACGATTCGATAGCAGCAAATTCACATGAATCCTACCCTCTATTGGACAGCTTTCAACGTGTCCCGTGGAGGATCCTTTGACCCAGAACAAGCATTCCGTGAAACCCCAGACTTCGATTTTTTCGAAGGGCTACGATCCCCAGCGTTCCGAAGGGGCAGCTGTACCGCCGGTCTTTCGTACATCGACCTTTCTTTTCAAGACCGCAGAGGATGGCAAACGGGCCTTTGAAATCGCCTATGGACTTTCTCCGATGAAGGAGGGCGAAAGCCCAGCCCTCATCTACACCCGAGTAAACAACCCCAACACCGAAATCCTTGAAGAAAAGGCTACCTGTTGGGATGGTGCCGAGGAAGCGGCCGTCTTTGGCTCCGGAATGGGAGCCGTGAGCAGTACCTGCCTGGCCTTCCTGCGCCCTGGCGACACCCTCGTGTTTAGTGATCCGGTCTACGGCGGCACCGAGTATTACTTCCGTCACATGCTGCCCCTCTTCGGTATCAAGACGAAGCACTTCCCCGCAGGCGCCACCAAAGCTGAAATGGAAGCCCTTCTGCAGGGCGATCCCACGGTCAAGGCGATCTTCCTCGAATCCCCGGCCAATCCCACCATTATGCTCTCGGATATCGGTGCCGCCCGCGAGCTCGCCGACCAGTATTCCACCCCTGACCACAAGATCCTCGTCATGGTGGACAACACGTTCATGGGCCCCATATTCTCCAGCCCCCTTGCATTGGGTGCCGATCTCGTGATCTATTCCGCCACCAAGTTCTTCGGTGGTCACTCCGATCTCGTCGCCGGTATCACCATGGGTTCCAAGGCCCTGATGGCTCAGGTCAAGGTCTTCCGCACCATCCTGGGTTCCATCGCGGATCCTGACACCACATGGCTCATCCATCGTTCCCTGGCCACCCTGCAGATCCGCATGGAGAAGCAGCAGGCAAGTGCCGTAAAGATGGTGGACTTCCTCCTGTCCCACCCCATGGTCTATGAGCTTTCCTATCCGGGCCTGCCCCAGATGGGCGAAAGGCAGCTCGAACTCTGGAAAAAGCAGTGCACAGGCACGGGTAGCCTAATTACCTTCAAGGTCAAGGGTGGCGAAGCGGAGACCTTCCGCGTGCTCGACGCCATTGAGCACATGAAACTGGCTGTGAGCCTCGGCGGCGTGGAAAGTTTGATCCAGCACCCCAGCACCATGACGCACTCCGATATGACCCCTGCCGAGAAGGCCCACGCCGGAATCACGGTGAACATGATCCGAATCAGTGTCGGACTCGAAGATGTGGACGACCTCATCGCCGATCTCAAACAAGCCCTGGCGAAGATCTAACTAAGACAAAGTCGCTAGAGGGCGCCTCGGTCCTGTGACCGGATGGCAGAATCTTGCAAATCAACATATCAATTCCCGGTCCCTTTCTGGCCCTTCCGGTGCCTTGAAGGGAGCCGGGCTTATCAATGGGAAGGGTCAGGCCCGGCGCCACTCAAGGCTGGCAAAAGCTGAGTGGTTGTGGATGCTTTCAAAATTTTCCGCATGGACATGGAACCAGGCAATCCGTGGATCCTCCTGAAGTTTGGCCGCGACATTCCTCGCCATGTCCTCGACAAAGACTGGGTTGTCGTAGGCCTGCATGGTGACGTAGCGTTCATCCGCGCGCTTCAGAAGTGGATAGACCGGCGAGGATCCCGAGGCCTCGGCCACGGCAATGAGTTCCTCAATCCAAATCAGGTGAGGATGTTGGGCTTCATCCAAGGTCGATCTAACCTCAATGGTGATCACACCCCGCTGGTTGTGGGCACCGTAGTCGCTGATCTCCTTGCTGCACGGACAGAGACTCGTGACGGGGACCTTCACGCTGAGCAGGAAATCCAACTCGTCACCCTTGACCTCCCCCACGAACCGACACTCGAAGTCCATGAGTCCTCGCGCATGGCTCTGGGGAGCCCTGCGTTCCAAGAAGTAGGGGAAGGAGAGTTCCACCCGCGAACTCTCCGCATCCAACTTGGCCCGAAGGTCCTTCAGGAGTCGGGGGAGCGTCCGCATGGTGATCTCCCCGTGATGGTGGTTGAGCACCTCCACGAAGCGGCTCATGTGCGTACCCTTAAAGTGATGAGGCAAGTTCACGGACATGGTGATGCTGGCCACGGTCTCCTGGCGCTCATGGGCTTGGTCGAGTACGACGATGGGATAGCGAAGTCCCGTAACTCCCACGCGATCCAGAGCAATGCCCCGGTGGTCCTTGCGGGACTGAACGTCGATCATGGTCACGCCTCATCTCCGGTGAAAACGCACCCGGCCGTGCACGTCTCGCGCACCAACACCTTGGAGAGTTCCGGCAAGATCGGCTTTAGCCGCTGCCAGACCCACTTCGCGAGGTTCTCGCTGGTGGGGTTCTCCAGCCCCTCGATTTCATTCAGGTAGAAGTGATCGAGCTGATCGAAGATGGGCTGGAAGGCCATCTTCAGCTCCGCGAAGTCCATGATCCAACCAGCGGGTTCCCTCACTTGGCCCTTGATGTGGATTTCAATGCGGAAGGAGTGTCCATGCAACCGCCCGCACTTATGCCCTTTGGGGACATTGGGCAATCGGTGGGCGGCTTCGAATGTGAATTCCTTGAAGACTTCCATGGGTGTCCTTATTCAACGGATCTTGAGGAGTGCGAACGCTGCCCAGCCAAGGCCGTACTCGCGGGAAAAAGAAGGCTTCCCATCACCACCCCAGACTCATCAGAGCATCCATCGCCATGTGCAGGAAGGCGCTGCGGATTCGTGACGGTGGCAGTAACGGAGATGTCCAAACATGCGAGCGCTTTCGCGGAATGTAGCAAATAACCATGGTCCTTCATGGTTCAAGGGTGACACAATTTGACCATATGCTCACTATGTGAGGTTGGTTCAATATCAAGAAGGGCTACGCACCTGAATCACGAAACGAATTAATGAGGCATGTAGGAATGCGGAATCACCGATACAACATTCTTGAAGCCATCGTAAAAACGCCTCTGGTTAAGCTTGAGCATTTTGCTCCGGAATCTACATGCCAGATCTTCGCCAAACTGGAATTCCTCAATCCCATGGGCAGCATCAAGGACCGCGTCACCCGCTATATGATCGAGGCCGCAGAACGGGACGGGCGCATCCAGGCGGGCGACATGCTCCTAGAAAATTCCTCTGGGAAAACGGCTCGGGGGCTTGCTTTCATGGCCATCCAGAAGGGCTACCGATTAAAGGTCGTGATCCGGGATCGGATCTGCCGGGAGAAACTGGATCAGCTCCGGGTGCTGGGGGTGGAGGTCCTCCTCGCAGATAGCAGTCTGCCGTTCGAGGATACCGATAGCTACAACCGCATCACCCCCGTTTGGACAGGGAGACGCCCAGCTGCGACTTCCCCGACCAGCCCAGCAACCTGGAGAACAATGCAACCCATTACCATGGCACCGGTCCTGAGATCTGGGAGCAGATGGAAGACCGCATCGATGCATTCGTGGGTGGGGCAGGCACGGGGAGCAGGGTTTCCTCGCGTCCGAAGTGTGACCAAGGTCGGGTTGACTAGTTATGAGCATATGCACAGTATTGAATTAGAGGTTTCTCATGACTGCTGCACCCATCCGCAGGATTGCCATCACCAGTGAAGGTCCCACCCTTGTGGATCCAGTGGATTCTCGGTTCGGTCGCGCAGGTGGGTTCGTGATGGTTGACCTGGAGACGATGGCCACAACTTACGTGGACAATGGGTCCTCCCAGGTACTGGCCCAGGGGGCTGGCATCCAGGCGGCGGAGAATCTCGCCAAGGTGGGAGCCCAGGTCCTGCTCACCGGCCATGTGGGGCCCAAGGCCTGGGCCGCACTCCAGGCCGCCGATGTGAAGGTCGTTCAGGGGGTCGAGAACATGACCGTCGGTGAGGCGGTAACCAAGTTCAAGGCCGGGCTGTTTGCCTTCTCCGATGCCCCTAGCCACTAGGAGCCACCCATGATCATCGCGGTCGCCAGCGGAAAGGGAGGCACGGGTAAGACCACCGTCTCGGCCTCCCTGGTTTCAAGCTGGATGTGCCACGGCTGCGGTGGATGACCCCTTAGCATCCGAAAGTCCCGGAAAGAAAACCGTTCGCACGGAGGGCTAAATTGAGCCGAGTCCCCACTGCACGAATTATTGAAGCCCTCCTGGCGAGTACGCCTCCCACGGATGAGCCCGTTCGGAAGGTTCTGGTCGGTGCTTACTGGACGATGGTAAACACGGGCCTTGCCACCACCATGCGGGACCGGGATCCCCAGCACGGGGATGCCTGCGGATCCTTGCTGGATGCGGGGGTTCTGCACCACAAGACGGCGCGGGAACTGGCGTCTTATGTGCGCTCGGAGCATCCCGTGGCGATGTCCATCGGCATGGCCGCTATCAATTCCATGCTGGATCTGGATGAATCCCGCTGCACGAATCGTGGGGCCTTCGATCTTCTCGCAGAGAAGGGGAGAGGACGGAATGTGGCCGTGGTCGGACACTTCCCTTTCGTTCCGAAACTCCGGGAACTGGCCAAGGAACTCTGGGTGCTGGAACAGCGTCCCCGCCCTGGGGATCTCCCTGCCGCTGAAGCCGCCCGAATCCTACCCCAGTGCGAGGTCGTCTGCTTGACGGGGACAAGCCTCATGAATGGCACCCTGGATGGCCTTCTCGCCCTGTGCCGCAATGCCTATGTCGTGCTGACAGGCCCGAGTTCCCCCCTCTCGCCGCTGCTCTTCGAGTTCGGCATCGACGCCATCTGCGGAGCCCGAGTCACCAATGCTGAAGCCGTTGCGCCCTTCATCACCCAGGGGGCCTCCTTCAAGCAACTCCACACTCACGGCGTGCGCTTACTCACCCTTCAGCGGGATGGGAATGCCCGAACCAATTCCATCTAATCCACTTTCCCAAGGAGACTCCCCATGAACTGGCTTGAACCCATCGGTGCCCGCCTTACCCCCGCCAACTTCGGTCCCATGCGGGCCTTTAATGCCCATGCCCGCATCGAAG
>JFJP01011370.1_pt1 | contig 10018 bp, 10 predicted proteins | sample 431651 | NCBI WGS metagenome assembly JFJP01 (sample SAMN02602958, study PRJNA72255) | Microbial mat metagenome, whole genome shotgun sequencing project. | biome: fresh water; feature: sink hole; material: water; isolation source: purple microbial (photo- and chemosynthetic) mats found in...
TAGACAGGCAACTCTCCTGGCTAGAGAACCGCGAAACCGATAATCCCCTCCGCACCCTGCGCGCCGCCCTCAAAGATAATTGGAGTGAACCCAAACCTGTGGGTAAGCCTGAACCAGAACCCTGGTACAACGGTCTGGAGCATTTGGTGTTGAAGTGAGGCCATTTATTTATGTTACACCCTATTACATGGCTACTATGGTTGAGTGTGGTGGTCGCCATGCTCTCCCTGACCCGCAACCCGCTCTATTTGGGCTTGATTTTGGGTTGGATTGGCCTAGTAGCTTATCGCCGTCCTCGTTTAATTGATGCGCCTCCCTTGCCTATTTCGCCCTGGAAATTTGGCTTAGTGGTCATGGCGACCTCCGCGCTGTTTAATGGCCTGACGGCCCATTTTGGTAGCACCGTTTTATTTCAACTCCCCCGTTCATGGCCGTTGATTGGCGGCTCAATCACTTTGGAAGCGGTTATTTTTGGCCTACTCAATGGCGTGACTCTGATGGGAATTTACGCTGCATTTAGCGTCATCAATCAAACCTTATCGGTGCGCGCCTTGATTCGGCTCATTCCCCAAACCTTCTACCCCGTCGCGGTGGTCGCAGCCATTGCCGTGACCTTTGTTCCCGTAACTTTGCGTCAACTGCAACAAATCCGCGAGGCGCAAGCCATTCGCGGCCATCGGTTGCGGGGGCTACGCGATTGGCGACCCTTGATGATCCCTTTACTGGTCGGTGGGCTGGAGCGCGCCTTGCAGTTGGCCGAGGCCATGACGGCGCGCGGCTTTGCCAGTGTTACCCAACCTGTGCATGAGGTTAAAAGTCAATTGGCGGTGGCGATAGGTTTATTATTATTGTTGACGGGTTGGTTATTACGCCTCGGTTGGGAGGAAATTTGGCTGGGTACGGGGATGTTATTAAGCGGGGTAACGTTGATTTTAGTCACTATGGGGGTGATAGGGCGGCGCGTGCCACGCACCCTTTACCGCCCTGATAAATGGCATTGGCGTGATAGTTGGGTGGTTGGTGGCCTTAGCCTGAGCGCGCTGCTCTTTATTTTGCCGTTATCCATCTTTGACCGCAGCTCCATTTTTTACTATCCCTATCCTAGCCTTACCTGGCCAAGCTGGCATGGCGGTATCCTCGCGGCGACCCTGGGGCTGCTCAGTCCTATTATTGGGTGGACAACCGTAGATGAATAGAACGGTGGCTTATTCGTTGGAGTCCAGAATTTATGCTGGCGTTTGGCGTAAGCCTAATGAACATCAATAATGCTCACGTGTGCTAATGGGTGTACCTATGAACACCTATGAGCATGGTATTCGCTGCCAAAGTCCCAAACGGTTCAAGGCCCCGTTAATTTGTAATGCAAACGCTGTTGTACCACCACAATATGCCCGATATTCCACGCAATATTGTTATCAAAGCCTACAGGAATTGTAAAATATTGCCGTTCTTTATTGGCATGGTAAGCAAGCACTTCTTCATTCATGTATCCACCTCACATGCTCACATGTGTTAATATGAACACCTATTAGCTCATGGGTGCTAAACATCTCCCCTCACCCCTGCCCCTCTCCCACAGGGCGACGGTTGATGGTACTTCTAAAACTGAATCTTACGACTCTGTTTCTCGACGGTAGGAATTTCAATGGTGCCAGCTTTCACGCCCTCAGCCACATACGCCAACGCCCAGCGCACAAACTCACTAATCCCCACTTTATTTTCATCCGCCGCTGATTGCACGGTATCAATCAAATCAAGAGTTAATAAATAACTCTTACGATAATATTGCCCCGCCTTCGTGGGATTTTTTTGCCCCGTGGCTTTTTGGGCTTGGTCTAATGTATCCCGTTGAGCATCTTGCATACCCCGCGTGAGGCCGGTGTTACCGGTTCTTTTTGTTTTCGTCACGACAAATCTCCTCTACCAAATGTGTATAAGCCATCGCCCCACTCGAATTAGGGGCATATTCAAAAATAGTTTGCCCAAATGAAGGGGCCTCTGCCAAACTAACATTGGCGGGAATCGGTTCAGTGACCACATTGCCAAAAAAACTTTGTAGCTCCGTTAAAATTTCGCGGCTTTTAATCGTGCGCTTATTAAAAAAAGTGGGAACAACATACGAAATATAAACCTCCGCGCCCACCTCTTGCGCCTCACGAATCGCCATCATGTGCTGACCCGCCCCAATCGTCGCCAGATAATCCACGCTGACGGGCATGAGAACTTCCTGCACAAAGCGAATGGCGTTCATGTTCAAAATATCACGGCTCGGCGCGCAGTCAATAATGAGATAATCATAATCTTTAATCGGCTGTAATAATTTGGCTAGAAAATTATTATCACTGCTCGGCGGGCGGCCTTTGCTTAAGGCAATGACATTTTCTGCCGCCAAGCGCGCAATCAACCCATCTTTAGCCTCGGCCAAACGGGGGCCACTCGGAATTAAATCTAGCCCTGGCCGCGCCGTAATAATGGCCTCTTTCCAGCTACATTGCCCCAACAATAATTCCGCCAACGTACCTTTTTTTTCCGTAATACCCAACGAGGGCGCACAATTGCCCTGGCTATCCGCATCAATCAAAATCACCCGCCGCCCGCGCAATGCCAACCCATGCGCGATATTAACCGCCGAGGTTGTTTTGCCTACGCCACCTTTTTCATTACTCGCCGCAATCGTTCGCATGGGTCCCGCCCAATGGGAGTTCAAATCTTTAGATTTATCGCTCATTGCTCAAATCTAAAGATTTGGACACGCTATCTATCCACCTCTGTGCTAATCGGTACACCCATTAACACCCATGTGCTAATGGGTGCATATCATACACCTGCATGTCAAGGAATGTCAAGGAATATCAACTTTTTGACCGTTTTTAATTCCTCCGTTTCCTAACTACTAAATCACCCTCACCCCAGCCCTCTCCCAAAGGGAGAGGGAGTCTTTTGTCTCCCCTCGCCCTTTGGGAGAGGGGCGGGGGGTGAGGGTGCTAAATCTTGATATACTAACTATATACTCTGTCACAATAGAACCGCGCATAACTCTCCTTATACGGCGTGATTAAGAGTGTTGTCTTTCGCTGAACGCTGACTAGCTGACCGACTGACAGACTTTTTCTCGCCGTATAATTTTTGGCAGGTTTAAACAGGCTTACTTTGCCAAATAACCTTGCCCACAAAGAAAGGGCCAAGCGTTTCCAAATAGAGCGAAGTCTGTTTGGTTTTCCGCATGGCCTGCACCACCATGGACGCGGGGTAAAGGTCATGGGCTAAAATGCCAATGACAAAATCATTGTCATTTTTATCCATGCCATGACAAGCCAAGCGAATATCCGTTGCCAGCCCCGCCTTGCCAAAGCGCATGCCAATTCCGCCATGTTCCATCAAGACAATTTGTTGCTCTTTCTCAGGTAGGTTCTCAAAATTCTTCACCCGTTGCAACGGATACCACACCGCCCATTGAAGTTCAGGGTTTAAGATTTTGCGCTTGGGGCGGTCAATCAACGCCTCCACCAAATCAGGTTCATAACCAATGGCATACGTCCGCCCTAACATGGTATATTCGGGCTTGAAAGTCAGCTGACTAAAAAGCGGTTGATTGAGGATGGGGCGTAAGGTATTGACATAAAAAGCGGGGTCTTCGGTCAAGATAACCAGGCCAATCCCCTGCGGGTCATTCACATCGGCATAAATCGCGCCCTCAATCCCATGCGCCTCAAACTGCGCCATCAACGGCGCGGGGTCGGCACAATGTCCATAGCCCAAAAATTGTACAAATAAACGGCGGTTTAGGGAGATGGGTTGCCCCTCTTTATCCTTACCTTTTTCACTTAAATCTAACTCACTCTGAGGGAAATTCATAAATATCCTTCATTAGATATAGGAGGAGTCCAAATCTTTAGATTTGACGACCAAATCTAAAGATTTGGACTCCTTATTTTAAGCCCTACCATCCTACCCCCAACCCGACATGGCGGACGGAAACGGCTGATAAAAATAGGGTAGTCTACCCTACAGCCCTTTTAACCAGGTAGGGTCGCGGAAAAACTTTCCTGCCTGGTGGCGCAGACGCAACATGTCCCTACCCTATGTAGGAAACATGGGGCTAAAATGGCCTTTATGGTGAATCTAGTAGGATAGTAGAGTACGATTAATTTTTGCTGCAATCACCTGTAAAATAACCTCATCAAAGGTGATAGCCTTCCTAAATTCTTGTTTCATGTCCCGCTCTATAAATGGTCAATGAATGACGGTTATTATCCTCCCAGGGGGAGAGGGGCTGGGGGTGAACGGTGTATCCTGACAGCATACGACGTTGCTTGCGTTGAGATGATTTTAACAGTAGAATCAAAAAGCTCATGGTTATACTCCTTTAACTGGTGAAACTGAGTGAGTGTCCCACCTACTTTTCATTAAAATGGTCGAGTAGGTGGGACTTCAATAGAGATTGGTACTCAAGTAGAGGCAGGGCATGCCCTGTCTCTACGCGGTGCTGCTATCTTATCATACATTTTGCCCTGGGTCAAGGGGCAATTTTTTGGGGCATGAGGAATTGGGCGTTAGGAATTAATTTGTAATTCATAATTGCTCATGCCCGTTTGATGTTTGGGTAAAATGGTGGTAAAGTTGCAACGTAATGAATCCCGACTTGGGGATTGAAACGACACAAGAATACTGAGCAAATCACAGGATACTGAGCAAATTGCACGTAATGAATGTCAACTTGGGGATTGAAACGGAGTGAGTAAGGCGAATAGCAAATAGGCGAAACTGCCAAAACTATTCGGGTTCTTTGAGGTATTGTGTGGTTGAGGTGAGGAGTGACACACGCCCTCGTGTGTCGCTGGTTAGCACTAGGGCGTGCTAACTCCGCGTGACCACACTAAACCTCAGAGAACCACTATTCGCAACCTTGCCCATTCGCCTGAAACAAAAAAGCCTTCTCACGATGAGAATGCTTTTTTGTTTCAGGTGAGAGCGTGTTTCTTAAATACCAGGTCATTCTATACTGCCTTTTATTTGAGAGTTACACTTTTGCTATGACTGACAGGAGTCCGCAAATAATTGCGGACTCCTGCGCCGAAAGTGTAGTTTTCATTTGAAATGCAGTATAAATGAAGCGTAGCGTAATAAAGTATTTAAGAAACACGCTCTGACCCGAAAGGCCACTCACGCATTTGAAGGAACTTGATTTGGAGAGCCATCAGTTAAGCGGTACTATTCTTGCTAAGGAATGAGAATTAATTAACTATCTCACAACGGTAGGGTAGGTCAGACAAGAATGTCTGACCTACCCTACGGTAGAACAGACATTCCTGTCTGTTCATGGCAACACAGCGAGTTTGAGAATGTTGAGTGTCCCAAGTGTTTCAAGTAGAACAGACATTCCTGTCTGTTCATGGCAACACAGCAGCTATTATGCCCAAACCAGAAATTATGTCCCCGGCAGGCTATTGGCCGCAACTGCACACTGCGATTGAAGCAGGCGCGGATGCGGTTTATTTCGGCCTGAACCATTTCACCGCCCGCGCCAAAGTGGGCTTCACCTTAAGCGAATTGCCAGAGGTCATGCGAACCCTGCACCAACGTGGCGTAAGAGGTTACGTCACTTTTAATACGCTGGTCTTTGACCATGAACTGAGCGAGGCCGCCAAAGCCATCACCGAAATTGCCACTGCGGGGGCGGATGCCATCATCGTGCAAGATGTGGGCATGGCGCAATTGGCGCGCCGCCTCGCGCCCACGTTGGAGGTACATGGCAGCACCCAAATGAGCCTGACCAGTGCGGAGGGGATTCAATTGGCGCAACAATTTGGGGTGAGCCGCGTGGTATTGGCGCGGGAATTATCGCTGGCGGACATCCGCACCATTCGTAGCCAAACGGATTGCGAATTGGAAATGTTTGTGCATGGGGCATTGTGCGTCTCCTATTCGGGGCAATGTTTTTCCTCGGAGGCGTGGGGTGGGCGGAGTGCCAATCGCGGGCAATGCGCGCAGGCATGCCGTTTACCTTACGAATTATGGGTTGATGAGCAACTCAAACCGTTAGGCGAGGCGCGTTATTTGTTGTCACCGCAAGATTTATTCGCGCTACATCAAATCCCTGACATTGTACAATTAGGAATTTCTGCCCTAAAAATCGAAGGGCGTTATAAAGAGTCAGATTACGTCGCCCTGACCACGCAAGCCTACCGCAAAGCTGTTGATGAAGCCTGGGCGGGCTTGCCCCTAAGCGTGACCCGCGCGGAGGAAATACAATTAGAGCAGGTTTATTCGCGCGGCTTGGGCGCGCATTTCGTTAGCGGTACGAACCATCAAACGGTGGTCAATGGGCGCGCCCCGCGTCATCGCGGCGTTCTCATGGGGCAAGTAGTGCGGGTGTTGCCTGACCGCGTGGTGATTGAAACTGAAACCTCACTCCCTGCCCCTCTCCTAGTAGGGGTGAGGTTTGCCTTAAAAGCAGGCGATGGGGTGGTGTTTGATGCGGCAAATTGGCGCAGCCCCGAAGAGGCGGAGGAAGGTGGGCGAATTTATGAGATTACCTCTCTACGCGGGGGGCAGTTTGAATTGGCTTTTGGCAATGGAGCGATTAATTTTGGGCGTATTCGGGTGGGCGATTTAATCTGGCGTAGCCATGACCCTGAGTTGGCAAAAGTGGCGCGCCCCTTTATTGAACCCGCCGCGCCCGTGCAAAAACAGCCCGTGCAAATTCAGGTGACGGCGTATGAAGGTGAACCGTTGCGTTTAATTTGGGCATTAGTGGCGCGGCCTGAAATTACGGTAACTGTCCAATCGCCTGAGCCGTTGGGACAGGCACAAAACCGCGCCCTAAGTTTAGAATTATTACAAGAGCAGCTGGGGCGATTAGGCAACACCGCCTATCAATTGAGTCAGCTTGAGCTAGACATGCGCGGTCAACCTTTCGCGCCAAGTTCGCTGTTGAATAATTTGCGCCGTCAAGCCACCGAGCAACTGGCCGAATTACAAGGTCAGCCCCAGCCCATAGTGGTGCATGAACCGCGCGCCGTGTTAGAGGCGGCGTTGGGAAAGATTACGGATAGGCATGGAGTGCAAACCTTCAGGTTTGCCGTACCCGATGCAAGCAAACCTGAAGGTTTGCACTCCGTAAGTGAGAAGGCGCAATTGCATTTATTAGTTCGCACGCCCGAACAATTGGCGGCGGCGATTGCCCTGCACCCCGCAAGTATTACCCTGGATTACTTAGAATTGTATGGCTTGCGCCCAGCGGTGGAGGAAATTCAGGCGAGTGGGTTAACGGCGCGGGTGGCTAGTCCCCGTATTTTGAAGCCAAGTGAGCAAAATGTTATCCGTTTTCTGCTGAAGTTAAATTGCCAAATTTTAGTGCGCTCAACGGGTTTATTGCAAGCCCTGCAAGCAGAAACCGCCCCGTCGTTGATTGGCGATTTCAGCCTGAACGCGGCCAATGTCTTAACAGCAGATACCTTTTTGCGGCTCGGTTTGAGCCGTTTCACGCCGACCCATGACTTGAACGCGGCCCAAATCGTCACGTTGGCACAGGGGATTGGGGCGGATAACCTGGAGGTAGTGGTGTATCAACATTTGCCCGTTTTCCATACGGAACATTGCGTTTTTTGTCGCTTCCTGTCCAAAGGTACAAGTTATAAAGATTGCGGTCATCCATGTGAGAAACATCGGGTAGCGTTGCGGGACAAGCAGGGGCGCGCTCACCCGGTCATGGCGGACGTGGGCTGTCGGAATACAGTTTTTGGGGCGGAGGCACAGGAAGCCAGCCGCCATTTAGCCGATTTGCAGGATGCGGGGATTAGCCATTTTCGGCTAGAATTTGTGCATGAATCGGCGGAACAGGTACGCCAAATTAGCCAAGCCTTTCAAAATGCCCTGCATGGTCAGTTGACTTATCAAGAATTGACCCGCCAATTGAGCCGCCTCGCGCCACAAAATACGACTGAGGGCAGCTTGTTTGTGCCTGATAATTATTTGGCCTTGCCGATGATTTAGGATGCGAATAGACGCGGATTTTTCTTTAGGAAAACCATGAGGGGAATTATGAGTGATGAGTGATGAGTGATATAACTCATCACTTATCACTCATCACTTACATGAACATTGTCGTTTTAGTGAAACAAACTCCAGACACCGCCAAATTATCGGCTCGTTTAGATGGCCTACAGCTATCGGCTGATGGTGGCGCACGCATTGTTAACCCGTGGGATGAATATGCCATTGAAGAAGGGTTACTATTGCAGAGTAAATATCAAGGGAAAGTAACCGCGCTCTGTGTGGGCAAGGCGGAGGCGGATGAAGCCCTAAAACGGGCTGTGGCGATGGGCGTGAATGAGGCCATTTTGGTTTCAGACGCGGCCTTGAGCAATGGCGACAGTTTAGCCACAGCGCGGGCCTTGGCCGCCGCCATTCGTAAAATTGGCGCGGTGGATTTAATCATTGCGGGGCGTTCCTCCATTGATGGCAATAACGCGGCGACGGCGGTACAGGTCGCGGCCTTGCTTAATTTCAATTTATTAACCTACGTGACGAAAATTGAGGGCATTGACCTTGCGACCAAAACCATGCGCGCGATACGGGCGATTGAGGCGGGGCGGGAAACGGTGAGCAGCCATTTACCTACCGTAATTAGTGTGGTGAAGGAAATTAACTCGCCTCGTTATCCCAATTTTATGAACATTAAAAAAGCGGCCAAAGCGGTCATCCCCGTCTGGTCGCTCAAAGATTTGGGGCTGAGTGCGGCGGAGGTAACTCCGCAGGTAACGTGGAGTTTAACGCTGCCACCCGGCCGCACCGCCCAAGTGGAACTCATCAGCGGCAGCCCCGCCGAGGCCGCCAAAATTTTGGTCGATAAACTCATGGCGGAGAAAGTCATTTAAGCAATTAGGAATTAGGAAATAAAGTAAACCAATTCCTAATTCCTAATTGCTAATTCCATTATGAACGTTTTCATCTGGATTGAACAACATCATGGCGCGGCCAACACGGCTTCATGGGAGGCTTTGGGGGCGGCGCGCCAACTAGCAAATGAACTGGGTGGGCAATTAGTCGCGCTCATTTTCGGCGATAAAGTGGCGGATTTGGCGACGCAGGCCATTCAGCATGGGGCGGATAAAGCGATTGTGGCGGATGACCCCACCTTACAGGCATTTCGGCTGCAACCTTACGCCGCGCTGTTAGTGCAGCTACTACAAAGTCACGCGCCCCACGCCGTCATCTTCAGCGCGAGTAATACGGGGCTAGAATTATCAGCCTACGTTGCGGCGAAATTAGGGGTGGGTTTGGCCGCAGATTGCATTGGCATGGCCGTGGAAAGCGGTAAAATGATGATGACCCGCCCCGCGTTGGTCGGCAATTTGGTGGCAACCGTCACCTTTAACGGGGCCGCGCCGCATCTTATTAGCTTGCGCCCGCGCGTTTTCCCCATGCCCACAACGGACAGTAGCCGCAACGGAGAAATTAGCGCGGTGCAGGTTAAGCTCAGTGAAGCTGACATTACAACTAAAATTGAGCGCATGGAAGAGGCCGCCATCAATGAGGTCAGCTTGACCGATGCGCGAATTATTGTGTCTGGTGGGCGCGGGCTGGGCGGCCCAGAAAATTTCCCACTGGTCAAAGCCTTAGCCGATACGCTCGGCGGCGCGTTAGGCGCGAGTCGGGCGGTGGTGGATGCGGGTTGGATTCCCTATAAGCATCAAGTCGGGCAAACGGGTAAAACCGTGCAACCTGATTTATACATTGCCTGTGGCATTTCGGGTGCGATTCAACATTTGGCGGGCATGAAAACCTCCAAAATTATTGTAGCGATAAATAAAGACCCCGAAGCTCCCATTTTCAAATATGCCCGTTATGGCATTGTGGGTGACGTTAATCAATATGTCCCCGCGCTGACGGCTGAGTTTAAGCAGCGGTTGGGGCAGTGAGAGGTAAACTGGCGCGACAAAGCGATTAGCTTTGATGCGCCAGGTGGAAAATTAGCGGCTGAGGTTATCGGTCAAACCGCCATTGACATTTTTCC
>JFJP01018814.1_pt1 | contig 10018 bp, 9 predicted proteins | sample 431651 | NCBI WGS metagenome assembly JFJP01 (sample SAMN02602958, study PRJNA72255) | Microbial mat metagenome, whole genome shotgun sequencing project. | biome: fresh water; feature: sink hole; material: water; isolation source: purple microbial (photo- and chemosynthetic) mats found in...
TCCAGATCGCCCCCTGCTTCCGCGACGAGGACGCCCGGGCCGACCGCTCCCCCGGCGAGTTCTACCAGCTCGATATCGAGATGTCGTTCGTTACCCAGGATGAGATCTTCGCCACGGTGGAGGAGGTCATTCACGGGATCTTTACGGAGTTCTCGAGCAAGACCATCGATGCCTATCCCTTCCAGCGCATTCCCTATCGTGAATCCATGCTCAAGTATGGTTCCGACAAGCCGGATCTACGCATCCCGATCGAGATCAGCGATGTGTCCGATGTCTTTGCCGATAGCGATTTCAACGCCTTCCGGTCGGTCGTCGGCAAGGGCGGAGTGGTCCGAGCCATCCCGGTCAAGGGGATTGCCGACCGGCCGCGCAGCTTCTTCGACAAGATGGTGGCCTTCGCCCAGTCGGTCGGCTCCAAGGGGCTGGCCTATCTGGTGTGGGAGGAGGCCGGGGTCAAGGGGCCGATTGCCAAATTCCTCAAGCCCGAGGCTGTCGCGGCTATCGCCGCACGCACGGGGGCTGGTGTCGGCGATGCGGTCTTCTTCGTCAGCGACATGCCCGGTCCCGCCAGCAAGATCGCCGGGGAGGTGCGTTTGCAACTGGGTCGCGAACTCGACATGATCGATCCGAATGTGTTCCGCTTCTGCTGGATCGTGGACTTCCCCATGTACGAATACGACGAGGAACTGGGTGCGGTAACGTTCTCGCACAATCCGTTCTCGATGCCGCAAGGCGGTATGCATGCCTTGGAGAGCAAGGATCCGCTCGATATCCTCGCCTACCAGTACGACATCGTCTGCAACGGGTGCGAGCTGTCGAGCGGCGCGATCCGCAACCACCTGCCGGAAGTGATGTACAAAGCTTTCGCCATCGCGGGCTATCCGCCTGAAACCGTGGACGAGAAATTCGGTGGCCTGATGCGCGCCTTCCGCCTGGGTGCGCCGCCCCACGGTGGTATCGCCCCGGGCGTCGACCGCATCGTCATGCTGCTGGCTAACGAGTCGAACATCCGTGAGGTGATTGCCTTCCCGATGAACCAGAAGGCCCAGGACCTGATGATGAACGCGCCTTGCAGCGTGACCGAGAAACAGTTGCGGGAACTGCACATCCGCCTGAACCTGCCCAAACCGACCGAGATCAAGGAGGCTTGAGCCGATGATGAAATGGCGTCCTGCTGTCGTTGCGCTGTCAGTGCTGCTGGGTGTTTCCGCCGCTGTCGCCCAGACGCGGTTTCCAGCCCCCGGCTGGAAACCGGGGCCGGATCCTGTCGTCAGCCCGGATGCCATTCCGGGCGGGAGCTTGTCCAGCTATGCCGGGCAATACCCGAGCAGCTTCAATTACTACCTGGCCCCCAGTACGTTTACGGCCGAGCTGTTCGGGATGATGTACGAGACGTTGCTGGACATGGATGCGTTTACGCTCGAGTACACGCCGGGGCTGGCAGCGGGATGGGAGATCTCGGACGACAAGCGTACCTTCACATTCTTCCTGGATCCGAAGGCGGTCTGGAGCGATGGGCAGCCCGTCACGGCGACCGATGTGCGCTGGACCTACGATGTGGTGATGGATCCGCGCCATACGACCGGTTCGCACAAGGTGGCGCTCGAGCGCTTTGATCCGCCTGAAATCGTGGATGAACGCACGATCCGGTTTACGGCCAAATCCGTGCATTGGCAGAACCTCGGCGGTGCTGGCGGCTTCCACATCCTGCCCAGGCATGTCTTCGAGAAGGAGGATTTCAACAAGCTGAACTTCACCTTCCCCGTGGTGTCGGGGCCCTACCGGCTGGAAGCGATGCGCGAGGGTATCTCCGTGTCCCTCGAACGGCGCGGTGACTGGTGGCGGAAGGAGGATCCGCGCACGTTCAATACCTTCAATTTCCAGACCTTGGTCTTCCGGTTCTATGCCGAACGCGAGAATGCCTTCGAGGCCTTCCAGCAAGGCTTGTTCGACATCTACCCGGTGCATACCGCCCGCCTCTGGGTTAACGAGACTCGCGGGGAGCGCTACCTCAACAACTGGATCGTCAAGCAGTCCGTGCAGAACCATCAGCCGGTCGGTTTCCAGGGTTTTGCCATGAATATGCGGCGTGCCCCGTTCGGTGATGTGCGCGTCCGCCAGGCCCTCGCCCACCTGCTCAATCGCGAGCGGATGAACCGCACCATCATGTACAACCAGTACTTCCTGCATCGCTCCTTCTACGAGGATCTGTACAGCGACGCCAATCCGTGTACGAATCCTTTCTACGACTACAACCCGGCCAGGGCGCGCGAATTGCTCGCCGAGGCGGGCTGGCAGGCGAATCCCGCCACTGGGTTGCTTGAGAAGGATGGAAAATCCTTCAGCTTTACGTTCCTGAGCAGTGAAACAACCGCCGACAATTTCCTGCAGATCTTTAACGAGGATCTGCAAAGTGTGGGCATTACCATGAAGATCGACCGCAAGGACGGGGCAGGCTGGACCAAGGCCATTGATGAGTTTGCTTTCGACATGACCTGGTCGGCCTGGGGGGCGGGGTGGTTCAAGAATCCTGAATCCATGTGGCATTCCGCCGAGGCGGATCGCGTCAGCGGCTATAACATTACCGGATTCCGCGACGAGGCGGTCGATGCGCTGATCGATAAGCAGAAGACCCTGTTCGACGTCAACGCACGTCACGCCATCTGCCGCGAGCTTGACGGCATCGTCACCCGCGCCTGTCCCTATATCCTGCTCTGGAACCTGAATACCTCGCGCCTGCTGTACTGGAACAAGTTCGGCACCCCGCCCACGGTACTTTCCCGGCACGGCAACGCAAGCTCGGCCAGTGCCTACTGGTGGTTCGACGAGGATTCCGCCGCCGAGCTCAAGGATGCCATGGACAGCAAGGCACCGCTACCCTCGCGGCCCGATACCATCATCTTCGACAAAGCCCTCAAACCCTGATGCACGCATGCTGCGCCAGGTCCCGGCGCTTACCCAGTGACAGTCCCGGTTTTATGCACGGCCCCGGGTGGCAGGCTTGTCTATAGGAGCAACGTTTTCCTAGGAAAAACGCGGTTGTCGGGGAGGGGACTAAGGGAAGATCGACGAAGAGGGAACGACTAAGGGTATCCGAGTAAGGGTGGGGACTAAGGGGGCCGATTAGGTGTAGAATCCAAAGGTCGGGTTCCACCCCGCCGCGGGAGGGACGGGTTAAACCCCGTCCGCGTCGTGCAAGCCATTGCCAGAAACGTACCGGAGCATCCTGCTCCGGATGGGGAAAGCTAATGGTAAAGCCCAAGAGAAAGCTAAAGGCAGGGCAATGGCACCGTTTTTTGCAGCCGGGCGGAGTTCAACGTGCGCGGCTCGACAGGAGTCTCGCCCTCCCGTTTTGCAAATCGCGATATTCTGCAAATCGTGTCCTTTTGGGCATCGCGTGGGCTGACGATGGGAGGGCGAGACTCCCGTCGAGCCGCGTGGCAAAGGGTGGCTCCATCGTCATCCGTTCTCGTCGCCGTTCTCGTTCTCCGATTCCCGAAAAAGATCTTACCCTCCTTTTTTCGCCCCCAGCTGAGGGCGGCGGGCTTGCCTATTTTTCAGTTGTTTTTTGCTTTCGCATTTTTTGCTATGCTTGCGGGGGTGGTTTGTGGTAGTTATGCGGGCGATGATGCAAAGTGTGCATCGGCGCATGGAGCGCGGTGTGTTTTAAATCAGCGATCGCCAGGGGCGATTGCAGCCGGGAGAAGTGGATCATGGCTGACTTGTCAACAACTTATATGGGCATAGCGTTGAAGAATCCGGTCACGGTGGCGGCTTGTTCGCTGTCGTGCAAGGTGGACAACATTCTGCGGGCGGAGGAAGCGGGCGCAGGGGCCCTGGTGATCCGGTCACTGTTCGAGGAGCAGATCCGGCACGAGACCGGGGAACTGGATGCGGCTCTGGCCAAGGGGTCGGAATCCTATGCCGAGGCCCTCTCGTATTTTCCGGCCATCAGCCACGGTGAAGCCAAGGAGCATCTGTTCTGGGTGGGGCGGACACGGGAAGCCACACAGATGCCGCTGATCGCCAGCCTGAATGCCGTCTCGCCGGGCAACTGGGTCGCGTACGCAAAGCAGCTTGCCGACACCGGCGTCGACGGGCTCGAATTGAATTACTACCGCGTCGAGGCCGATATGGCCCGTGGCGGTGCCTCGGCCGAGCAGCAGATGTTGGACATCGTGGCTTCGGTGCGTGCGTCGGTCAAGTTGCCGATTGCCGTCAAGCTCAGCCCCTTCTACACGTCCGTGGGAAATATCATTCAGAAACTCGATGAGATCGGTGTCAACGGTGCTGTCATGTTCAACCGTTTCCTGCAGCCCGAGATCGATCCGGACAAGGAGACTGTCCTGCACGAGATGACCTATAGCACCAGCGCCGAAATGCGCGTGCCCCTGCGCTGGATCGGACTGCTGTACGGCAAGCACCGCCTGGATATGGCGGCCAACACCGGCATCATGGAAGCGCGTGATGTGGTCAAGGCCCTCCTGGCCGGGGCGACCGTCGTGCAGGTGGCTTCCACGCTGTTCCGTAATGGCATCGGGCACCTGACCAGCCTGCGGGATGGACTGAATGCATGGATGGACAGCAAGAGCTATGCATCGGTCGAGGATTTCCGTGGCAAATTGAGCCAGCAGGGCTTCGAGGGGGATCCGGTCATGTTCGAACGGGCCCAGTATCTTGACTTCCTGATGTCGCGTCAACGCTGGGTCAAGGCGTAAGGCCGGATTGAGAATCACCGGTGGCAGTCTGCGCGGACGGCACCTGCGGGTGCCGTCCGGCGATACGGTAAGACCAACGCAGGACCGGGTTCGGGAGGCGCTCTTCTCGTCGTTGCAACCGTTGCCCGAGGGGGTGGCCTTCCTGGATCTGTTTGCCGGATCCGGGGCGGTCGGGCTGGAGGCCTGGAGCCGCGGGGCCTTGCGGGTTTGCTGGGTGGAGGAGAATCGCCGGGTGTTCAATACGCTTCAGGATAATGTGAAGGCACTGTGCGGTACGGATTCCGCGGTGGAATGCCGTCATCAGGATGCCTTGGCTTTTTGCCGGGGCTGGCGGGGCGATCATCCGTTCGAGGTCATCTTTGCCGATCCGCCCTATGCGGGCCGGCATGCTGGCTCCGGGCGGGCTGGGATGCTGCTGCAGGTGCTGGGCGAATCGGGGCGGCTGGCGGCACCGGGGGCCTTGCTGATTCTCGAGCAGGGTGCCGGGGAACCGGCCCCTGAGGCTGACGGCTGGATATTGCGGAAGGAGCGGGTATATGGTCACTCCTGCCTGCGAACCTACCGCCATGAGGGACATACGATATGACAAAGATGGCCATCTACGCTGGTACGTTTGATCCCCTGACGTTCGGGCACCTGGATCTGGTGAGCCGATGTTCCGAGATTTTCGGAAGCCTGATTGTGGCCGTCTCGGCCGATACCATGAAACGGACCCTCTTCACGGCAGGCGAACGGGCGGATATGATCCGCGAGGTTGTCGATCAACTGGGCCTGCCGAATGTCACCGTTGAGATCTTCGATGGGCTGTTGATCAACTATGCCCGTGGCAAGCAGGTGCGCGTGCTGATCCGGGGGTTGCGGGCCTACTCCGATTTCGAGTACGAATTCCAGATGGCGTTGACCAACCGCAAGCTGGCGCCCGAGATCGAGACGTTGTTCATGATGCCCAAGGAAAACCACAGCTACGTCAGCTCGAGCACGGTCAAGGAAGTGGCGGGGCTCGGCGGGCGCACCGCCGATTTCGTGCCGGATCCCGTGCGGCGGGCATTGGCGTCAAAGTTCGGGCAGCCGGTCCATAGCGAACCGGGACGGCGCCTCCAGGAGGATAACTGATGCGCATCTATATGAATGAACTGGTCCCCGAGGGATTGCTGGTGGAAGGCGATCTGCCGCCTGAGATCATGGAGGCAACAGAGAATGACCCGGTCACGGTGGCCGGACCGATCCATTGCCGGTTGCGGGCCATGGACGTAACCGGTGAGCTGATCGTCGAGGGCGAGCTCTCGGCCTCCTTGGCATTCCGTTGCCGTCGCTGCGATGGCACGTTTGCCAGTACGCTCGATAAGCTGCCTTATCACTACAACCAAGCCCTCGAATCAGCGCCCGAATATGTAGACTTGACCAACGACATCAGAGAAGCTATGATTCTTGCTTTTCCGTTGTATCCGGTCTGTCGCCCGGATTGCAAGGGGTTGTGCCCGCAGTGCGGGGCAGACAAGAATGAGACCGAGTGTGACTGTAAGCCGCCTGCGGAAAACCGTTGGGCGGCTTTGAGCGGATTGAAGTAAAAAGGAGATGATGCTATGGCAGTACCAAAAAGAAAATCGTCCAAGCGGAAATGTCGTGCCCGCAAGGCGTCCCATGCAACGACGGTGCGGGTTGGTCAGGCGTGTCCTGTGTGCAGTGCGCCCAAGGAGCCACATCGGGTATGCCCTTCCTGCGGACAGTATCGCGGTGTGCAGGTGCTCACGGTTGCGTCAGCGTAAATCTTCTGCAGGAACGATATGCGTATAGCTGTTGATGCCATGGGCGGCGACTATGCTCCTCGCGAGGTGGTTGCCGGTACGGTGCTGGCTGCGGCGCTTCCAAATGTCAGCGAACTGATCCTGGTTGGTGATGAAGCCGCCATCAAGGCGGAGCTCGCGCTGCTGGGACCGGTATCCCCGAAGATCAAGATCCGCCATGCTTCCGAAGCGGTGGATATGGGTGAGGCGCCAGCGCAAGCCGTGCGCCGCAAGAAGGACTCGTCTATCGGGCGGGCGGTGGAAATGGTCAAACGGGGCGAGGCGGATGCCGTCATGTCGGCTGGCAACACCGGCGGTGCGGTGGCGGCCTCGACGCTGAAGCTGCGCACCCTTGAAGGGGTGGATCGTCCGGCCATTGCCACCGTCATGCCGACCCAGAAGAGCCCGGTCGTGCTGGTGGATGCCGGGGCCAATCTGGACTGCACCCCGGAGCAACTGGTGCAGTTCGCCATGATGGGCAGTGTTTACTCGCGGGCTGTTCTCGGTCGCGAGAATCCCATCGTCGGCCTGCTGAGCATCGGCGGTGAAGATAGCAAGGGCAACGAGGTGACGAAGAAAACCTTCGCCAGCCTTCAGAAATCGCCTTTGAATTTCAGGGGCAATGTGGAAGGTCGCGACATTCTCGAGGGTGATACGGACGTGGTCGTCTGCGATGGTTTTGTCGGCAACATTGTCCTGAAAACCACGGAAAGCACGGCGACGGCGGTGACCTCGTGGTTGAAGCGCGAGCTGACGGCAAACTGGATCCGCAAGTTCGCCTGCCTGTTCCTGCGGGGTGCCTTCAGAGCGCTGAAGAAAAAACTGGATCCCGAATCCTACGGGGGCGCACCTTTGCTCGGGGTGAACGGGGTTTGCATCATTGCGCACGGCCGGTCGTCGCGGCACGCCATCTACCATGCGATCCGGGTGGCGACAGAATCAGTGAGTGGCCACGTCAATGAAGGTATTATCAAGGGGATTGCGAGCCTGGGAGGCACGGTATGATTGACGATCGGGAGAAAACGCCGTCGGTGATGATTGCGGGGACGGGTGCCTACCTGCCGGCCCGGATCATGACCAATGCGGAACTGGAAAAGATGGTCGATACCAGCGATGAATGGATTGTGACCCGCACGGGGGTCCGCGAGCGGCGTATCGCCAGCGCGGAAGAGGCCACCTCGGACATGGCCATTCCGGCGGCCAGACAAGCCTTGCAGGAGGCCGGGCTGGATGCTGCGGATGTCGATCTGATCATCGTGGGTACGGTCACGCCGGACATGATTTTCCCGAATACCGCCAGTCTGATCCAGGCTGGTATCGGGGCCACCAAGGCGCTGTGTTTTGATCTTTCTGCCGCCTGTTCCGGCTTCCTGTATGCCCAGGAGACCGCTCGCGGGTTGCTGCTCAGCGGCTTGTACGATAATGCGCTGGTGATCGGTGCCGACAAGATGAGCGTGGTGACCGACTGGGAAGACCGGGGGACCTGCATCCTCTTCGGCGACGGTGCCGGTGCGGTGGTCCTCAAGCGCACCGTCACGCATCGCGGCATCATGGCCACGGCTGTCGGGGCCGACGGTTCCCTGGGTGACCTGCTGATGATCCCCGGCGGCGGTAGCCGCAACCCTGCCACCCATTCGTCGATTGATGCGCATCTGCATTTTGTCAAGATGGCGGGAAACAATGTCTTCAAGCATGCGGTGCGCTGCATGACCGAGGCTGGGCGCGACGCCCTGGCCAAGGCGGGGCTGACCATCGGGGACGTGGATTGGGTGATTCCCCATCAGGCCAATATGCGTATTGTCCAGGCTATTTCCGAGCGGGTAGAGATTCCGCTGGAGCGTTTCATCATCAATCTGGACCGCCTGGGCAACACCACGGCGGCCACCGTTCCGCTGGCACTCAATGAAGGCATTCGCGATGGACGGATCAAACGCGGGGATGTCCTGCTGATGATCGTCTTTGGCGGGGGCTTCACCTGGGGTGCTACGGTTTTGGAATACTAATCGAGGGAGAAGTTCAAGATGAGCAAGACCGCTGTTGTTTTTTCCGGGCAGGGTGCCCAGTTTGTCGGGATGGGTAAGGATCTGGTCGAGGCCTTCCCGGTGTGTCGCGAGTTGTATGCCAAGGCGGATGCCGTTCTCGGCTATCGTCTTTCGAGCCTTTGTTTCGAGGGGCCGATCGAGGAGCTGACCAAGTCCAATCATTGCCAGCCGGCGATTTTTCTGACCAGTGTGGCGTGTTTTAAGGCATTGCAGGCGCAGATGCCGGGGCTGGAGATCGCCATGACGGCCGGATTGAGCCTAGGCGAATGGTCGGCGCTGCACGCCGCCGGGGTGCTCTCGTTCGAGGATACGCTGCGTGTCCTGCAGGTGCGTGGCCAGGCCATGCAGGCTGCCTGCGAGGAAAACGCAGGAGGTATGATCAGTGTGATCGGGCTTTCGTCCGATGGGCTCCGTCAAGTGTGTGAGCAGACCGGCGTTGAAATGGCGAACCTGAATGCCGAGGACCAGACCGTGCTGTCGGGGCCGCGCGAAGGAATTGCCAGGGCCGAGGTACTGGCCAAGGAGCTGGGTGCCAAACGGGCGATCGTGCTCGGCGTTGCCGGTGCCTTCCATTCGTCGCTGATGGCGTCCGCCACCCCGAAACTGGAAGCCGTCCTGAAGGCCGCCCAGCTCAAGGCGCCTGCCATGCCGGTCGTTGCCAATGTCACCGGTCAGCCGCACGGTGGTCCGGATGAGATCCGCCGCACGATGCTGGCGCAGGTGACCGGTTCGGTGCATTGGTACGAGAGCATCAACACCATGAGTGCCGCTGGCGTGACCCGCTTTATCGAATGCGGTCCCGGCAAGGTGCTTACAGGATTGATCAAGCGCATCGCCAAGGATGCGCAGCTCTTCAACATCCAGGATGCCCCCACGCTGGAGGCGACCGTGGCTGCGCTCAAGGGCTGATTCTAGAAAACATCGACAATAAACAGTAATAAAACGGCCGACGCGATAAGGGTTGGCATGACAATTGGAGATTAAGCAAATGGGTGAATTAACAGGAAAGACAGCAATCGTTACCGGCGCTGCGCGCGGTATTGGCCGGATCATCGCCGAGGAACTGGCCCGCCATGGCGCGAATGTGGCCATCTGCGACTTGAAGGCCGAGTGGCTGGCGGATACCGCCGCTGCCGTGCAGGCGATCGGCACGAAGGCGCATTGCCTGGCGGTCAACGTCAGCAACGGGGACGATGTCAACAAGGCGGTCGACGAGACGATCGCTGTCTTCGGTGGTGTGGATATCCTCGTCAACAATGCCGGGATCACCAAGGATGGCCTGATGATGCGCATGAGCGAGGAGGATTGGGATGCTGTGCTGGATGTGAATCTGAAAGGCACGTTCCTGTTCACCAAGGCCGTGGCGCGTCCGATGATGAAGACCCGTTCGGGCGTTATTGTCAACATCGCCTCAATTATTGGCTTGATTGGAAATGCCGGTCAGTGTAATTATGCGGCGTCGAAGGCCGGCGTG
>JFJP01047204.1_pt1 | contig 10018 bp, 9 predicted proteins | sample 431651 | NCBI WGS metagenome assembly JFJP01 (sample SAMN02602958, study PRJNA72255) | Microbial mat metagenome, whole genome shotgun sequencing project. | biome: fresh water; feature: sink hole; material: water; isolation source: purple microbial (photo- and chemosynthetic) mats found in...
CATCTTCTTCAAGCATGACGAGACAGGCAAGTTGAACCTGTTGATATCTACGCACGTGGATGACTCGTTAATTGGAGGAAGGAAATGGGTGATGGAAGCATTCTTCGAATGATTTATCGAGTACTTGAAAATAGAGAGGCTCGGAAAGTTGAAGGTGTGTGGTGGGAGTGGAAGCAAGACTCCGACACCGGTGAAGTCTATTTAAAGGCAAGTATGCCTAAAATGGTACAGGAGATTAAGGAAGTGTATGCGAATGCCATGGGACATTTGGCTAAGCAAGCGAAGACTCCTGGATTTCCTGGAAAGTGCCTAAGGAAGGCTACGGAAGATGAAGCAGAAATGAAGTCCATGGAATACCATTCGATAGTAGGAAAATTAATTACTACATGACGAAGGTTGGACCGGAACTGGGCAATGCTGTGAGAGAACTGGCTGGACAGATGGTCAAGCCAAACAGCAAACACTGGTGAGCAGTCGAGCGTGTGGTGGGGTATGTAACACATGAGCCCTTCCAGGGAGTAATTTTCCATAAACCCAGGAATTTACGCCCGTACATCTACGCGGACTCAGACTATGCTGCTGATGAAAATGACCATAGGAGTATCTCAGGACGAGTGAGTACTCTAGGTGGAATGCTAGTTGGATGGAGTTCCAAGAAGCAAAACACGGTATCACTAAGTAGCTGTGAGGCAGAGTACATCAGCTATGGAGAAGCGTGACAAGAGGCTATGTTCATGAACCAACTGCTGGATGAACTACTTAAGGGAGAGACGTGCGCGGTTGTCTACAGAGATAACCAAGGGGCACTATTCCTGGTGAAGAATTGGCAGGTGAGTCAGCAGACGAAGCACATTGATATACGCCAACACTTTGTACGCGACCTACAGCAACAGAAAAAGGTGGTTGGAGAATTTGTGCAAAGCAAGGAAAACATGGCGGATAGATCTACAAAGAATCTGCCAGAGAAACTGTTTATGCAGCACGTGGCAAAGCTCAAGGGAGGAGCGAATCTGATCAGTCAGAGGGAGGATGTCAGAGATATCAGAGAAACTGGATAGTCCAAATGATGTCATCTCTGGAATCTGCCTGACATCTGAAGGAAGTTGCTGGAATAATGGAAGTCAGAGAGGAACATATTTTATACTTAGAGTATACCGGCATAGATGGAGAACACATTATGTGTACTGCCATGTGTGTAGGGGGCTGTCATGGATGATAGTGACCCCGGATCATTGGCATGACTGGATTGCTTAATTCCCTGGATTGATATGGGAATGGTAAAAGTAGAGGGCAGTGGCTACTCCAATTCTGTTCGGGTAGAGTATAGAGTGAATAGTGTTCTGAGTTGTTCTCAGTTGACCCTACGGGAGCGTTCAACAAGCCTGGATACATATGGAATGGAAATTCCGTCATAGTACGTATACATATGGTACCAGGGGGTACCGGCCATACAGTATATATCATAGATCATGAGCCGATGATGTCAGCCTACAGTTGATATCTTCCCATATTTGGGAAGGTTCCACGTGGAACTTACCAAAAATAGCTATAAGGGAAATAATGATATCGGACCAGAAATCGAGGGAAAATGCTGATTTCATGGTCCTGACATCATCGGGGACATGGATAAGGGTCCTTGGTGCTAATGGTCAATGGACAGACTGTATAATAGGGAGCACCAACCAAGACAGACCAAAGGACAGGCATGGTGTACAATATAAGGACAGGCCACAGGTCTGTTCATTTTCTGTCACTTCTATATATTTTATAACTTTGAAATGAGGTTGTTTGTTGTTTAGGTTGGGGCTAATTTGATGAAAGGGATACATGTAAAAACTTTGGACTGCTGTCATTTTTTGACTGCCTGTTGGCCTACCAGCCTACCTTGCTCATAACATCTTAAGAACCTATAAACTTTCAATGAATGATGTTGGACAATTTTAGATGGTGTACACATAATAACTCAGGACTGCCCAGCCTACCCATCCATCTTAACTTCAATCTACCAATGAATGAGGTTAGGGCTTATTAAACTACATCAAGGATGAAGTTTGCTTAAAACTTGGTACTGTCTCATTTTTATGACCACCAGCCTCATCATATGGGTAGGGCTTATTAGATCAATCCTGTAAGCTTAATGATATTGAAATTGTCCCCTCATTTGTTCCCCACTTGGGCAATTAGGGGACAAAATGAGGGGACCAAAGAATTTCAATGGCTGCCAATTAGCAGCAACAGTTTTCATGCTATCAAAATCTTGCTAGCATGATGACATGCTCAAAAAGATGATCTTTCTGAAGATGTGATGCCATTGAATAATTACTTTTATAATGTTATGGCTCAACGCATGCCTGTCTATCATAAAGTGGACATTTCCCTGGATGGAAACCAAGGGCCTACCTGTACCTGCACTAATACCAGCCATAGGAATAACGGTCCTAAACCGCAGCCGTTAATATAGCCGCTCACTCTAGAAATTTGTATTGCAATAGTGATTTTCGTACTTAGAAATTGAAATTCCTAAGTACAGAACGTGTGAATAGCAGCTAAGGATGATGACTTTACTTGGATTGCAATTTGGATTATGTTTCCTTATTATCAAAGGGACTTGGATTGCAATAGCAATCCAAGTAAAGTTGTCTTGTTGTGAAGTCAAATGAAGACATCACATGAATATTTGCACGAGCGTTGTGGCTGGCATGGGGGACTATGATGTTTTAGTGTACTACGCCTACTCGTGTACTTTGCACAAAATGAGTACAACTCGTGAACAAAACAGGATCAACACCATTTTCTCACGAAACACAATACGGATGCATTAATCAAACTATTGATTACAACTAAGAATAAACAATGATGACTTGCGCTTGTACTGCTCAGTGTAAGGGAAGTTGCCATTGCCAGCAATCAAGTCGCTGGCACGGACTTGGCCAGAGGCACACAGCTCTATACGGTTGATTGTAAAATGGAGGGGCACAGTCAAGGCAAGTGCAATGCCAAGATCGTGCGTAAAGAGTTGGGTGCAAGCACCACAAGCTCCTTTGTCGTTAAAAAAGTGTTTGAACCCCTTCTTTAGTGGAACTGCAACAATAAACCGCAACTATGACTGCCGCATCTGTAACTACGACTGCAGCAACTCCGACAACGACTGCCACGACTGTGACAACGACTGCTGCAACTGCGACAATGACTGCTGCAACTGCGACACATGACCGCTGCAACTGCGACACACGAACCCTGCAACTGCAACACACGACCCCTGCAATTGCAACACATGACCACAACAACGTATGATGCCACTGCAATGCACGACCACAACAACAAACGAAAATTATGATGACTGCCGCAATTGCAACTACAACTGCCGCAATTGCAGCGACAACCACCGCAACCGCTGCAGCTGCAGCAACAGCTGCCATGACTGCAACAACGCATGACCACAATAACAACCAGCCGCCACAAAGACAACCATTGCAAGTGCAACAACAACCACTCAAATAAAAACAATCACTACGACTGCAATGATGACAGCTGCAACAGCAACAATGACCACCACAAATGTGACAATGACTGCTGCAACTGTGACAACAACCGCTGCAACTTCGACAACAACTGCAACAATGACTGCCGTATCTGCAACGATGACTGCTGCAACTGCAACGACAATTGCCGCAACTGCTATGACAATTGCCGCAACTGCTACGACAATTGCCGCAATGACGACGACAATTGATGCAATGACAACGGCAAGTGATGCAACAGCGATGACAATTGATGCAACGGCAACGACAATTGACGCAATGGCAACAATAATTGACGATGGCCACGAAAATTGACGCAACGGCAACAACAAATGACGCAACGGCAATGCCAACTGAAGCAATGGTTACAACAAATGATGCAACGGCAACGACACTTGACACAACGGCGATGACAATCAATGCAACGGCAATGGCCATCAACGCAACGGCAATGGCAATCAACGCAACGGCAATGACAATTGCCGCAACTGCAACGACAATTGCCGCAATGACGATGACAATTGATGCAATGCCGATGACAATTGATGCAACGGCAATGACAATTGATGCAACGGCAACGACAATTGATGCAACGGCAACGACAATTGACGCAACGGCAATTACAATTGGCACAACGGCAACGACAATTGACAATGGCAACGACAATTGATGCAGCGGCAATGACAATTGATGCAACAGCGATAACAGCTGATGCAATGGTGACGACAAATGACGCAAAGGCAATGACACTTGACGCAACGGCGAGAACAATCGACGCAATGGCAACGGCAACCACAACTGACACAACGGCAACGACAATTGCACAATTGCAACGAATATTGACAACTGCAACGACCACCACTGCAACTGCGTCAGTAATACTCGGCACTGCAACAACAACTGCCTCACCTCCAACACACAACAATATGACAACTGCCACTACAACAACCGCTGCAACTGTGAAAAAACTGCCGCAACTGCAACAGTGACTGCAAAGCGACAAAAACAGCACAGTGGTGATGGCACAGTGAGTCAAAATATGATGAACCATCAACCAGCATCAGCATAGTGATGACAGCGACCCATGGACGCAGCACAGCAGCGGCAATGGCAAAATAAAACATATCAGCAGCAACAAGCAGCAGTGACAAATAAATGACCGCAACGGCAGCAACTGCAACAACCAACGACGAATTTTTTCTGCCTTCTCACATGCCTTGTACGGACGTATGATAGCATGTGCTGTGAGAAGCGAACCTGTGTAACAGGCCGTTCTCTCACACAAAAAATGAAGGCACTCCATTCGTGTCGATCTTATCTTCACACTCCAACTAGAATGGTACCGGTGCTGGTAATGGAAATGGAGAGAAGAGAAATTGGTGACCGTTCGATTCGGATTTGAGTAGCGATAAGATTTTTTTCAGCACCGTTGAGGTGTGATTGGAAATTTTTACTTACATGTCCGTTGTAGAAAAGTTTAGCTTTTTGGGGTGTTTGTGAGCTTTTCCGGAAGTGATCTCGATGGCTATGATGGCTGGTACCTGGTACATATTGGGTATCATACCTGGTACAGCTCACAGCGCGCTCACAGGTTCGCACGAAAACTTCACCGAGTCGTGTTTCCACGTAGTCAGGGGTTTTACTGCAACCTAAAGTACCCTAAAACTGCCTACGTCCTACAGCCTTCTCTTTATCTCATCTCTCATATATCATATAGAGAGAGTTTGAGAGTTTGAGAGTTTGAGAGAGAGAGTTTGAGAGAGTTTGAGAGAGAGAGAGAGAGAGAGAGGAATTTATAAACGATTTCGCACGTATCGTATCATAAATAACAATGTCGTCCATGCTGCAGCCTTTCTTGTTGGCAGCTGAAAATTCAAACATTGTCCAGCTCCATTTATCCATGGAACAAGCCCGCGTTCATTTTCAGTCAAGCACGGACAACGGACAAGCATGCAATATCGTTGTTGAGCAGTGCTTTCCTCGCGTACGAACCTTTCCCGGCCAAGTCAACCCCGTGTCTTTATACTTGGTTTCTTTGGTTGAGATGGAGCAATTCATCCAAAATGCCCGTGACAGTGATCATGAATTTCACTTGATTTTGGAAAAATTTATTTCCGATGATAAAGACCAGCATGAAAGTCTGCGAAGAGTTCTTGCAGCCGTTTCAGAACAAGGCAAGCTAACCAGTCTCAAGTGTTGTCTTAGGGAAAATCCCGACGGCTTTCCAATGAAAACAATGGTCGACATGATAAAGAAATGCCATCGTCTGCGGTCTCTGCACATTGAGCTGATCGATGAGCATAAATTTGCATTGCGACCACTTGTCACATGTTTGAAGGGACATACAATAGAGTTGAAAGTATGTCTTTACAATTCCAGACATGATGTTGAATCAGAGACGACAGTTCTTATCTCGCCCGATCAAAATGCACTTCAGGTGCAAAATCAAAGGAATGACATCTTTCACTCTGTACCAGACAACTTTGTCCGCATCGACACGCCACAAAGTCAGGGATTTGTGACCGATGAAGCAACTCCCTGTGAAGCTTTTATCGATTTGGATAATCAAGAACTGTGGCACCTAAAACATCGTTTAAAAGGGTATGCTCATTCGTTCAGAATAACCGCCGGCTTACATACATGCCCGAATCTGCAATCTTTGCATTTCGGAAACTGCAGCTTATCGGACACGCAATGTGATATGGTGTCCCTAGCAATACAAAATGCACCATTATTGCAATCCTTGGTGTTGCATCGCTGCAAGATTGGCGATGACGGATACAAAAAGATATTCGATGCCTTACAAACAACAAGGCATGGATTGAAGACTCTCTACATACGACTGGATGCTCCCGCTTCTCTAGAAACAGCCGTATCATTTTTTAAAGTTCTTGTCGCTCATAAGCAGTCCATGCTTGCACTGAAGCTAGCCCAATGTAACCGAGCCAGGGGAGAAAATGGAGATAATTTTGCCGATTATGCATGGTATGCTGTCGCAAAAAGTATTATCTTTACGACTTCTATTAGGTTGTTGTCGACCCAGTCTACCTGGGAGCGCATTTCTCACGAAGCGTCGGTTTACAAGAAACTTGACGATGAATTAAATTCATATTTATCTTCCAAGCACGCTTCATCGGAAATCATACGACCGTTGATGGCAGGAAGTGATAATGCCAAAGCTTCTTTGGCATGGCTGCTGCTATCATCTTTGAACAAGTGCCAAAGTTTTTCCCATTTTGAGATCACCACAAATTACTTCGTACACGACGACGATGTGTTTCAAACATTTCTCAAAACCCTTCCCATGAATTGTAGCATCAATAAACTGTGGTTGCGTGGAAAACAAGAAGTTGACGACTCCTGGCGAGAAAAGGTTGAAAGATTGGCACTACAATGTGCACTGGGATGTCCGCGGCTACATTTTACTTCGACAGGAATTCCCAGTAATGTAGCAGACCCTAACGACTATCGAAGAATTACCGAACAATTGATTCTGTTCAATACGAAAAGTCGGTCATTACTCGAGAAGACGTTTTCGAAGAATAAGGCTGTAGAAATTCTCGTCGATGTCCGGAATGAACTATGTTGTTTGCATATTGCTCTACTGATGAATCCGGCCCTCTTCTTTTCCATGTTGCTCTTCATTCATAATTGAATGGTCGTTCTGTTCAACTACGAAGTTGCCCGTCTACGAGGGTTTCACACCGAATTGAGGTAGATGGCCGTACTAAGCTATCATACATGCCACTTTATTCTATAACTTCTAAAAATACTAACAACTCGATTTAACTAGGCAGGCAATCTGATCGGTTCTCTACTGAAAATAAAGAAGAACAATGCAAACATAGTCTGGAACGTTTCAGAGACAAACAGCAGAAACGAGTTCAATATCCTTTTCCACATGATCAGCCTTGATCATTAGTATTCGTTCCTTCTGCAGAAGTATATGCTGTGTAACATCAGAACCATCAACTTTATCATGGCGGTGGGCCTACTATCAGCATCGTTTTTGTGGTGGATGATGTGTGAACTCGAGCTTATCCGTGGCAGTCCACGTAGAAGACAGCTTGTAATTTGTGTGATCATCAGAAACGTGCAGTGTCACTAACACTGCAAAATACAATAATCCATATGTTGGTCATCGTTCCTATCGATGAAGAATGGGTCGTGTCCACTAAAATGCTGGATAATTGCATGCCAGGAGAAAAGTCGATGCAATATGGTAGATGCCGAAGACGAACACGACAAATGGCCTTACAAGACGCGGCCTAAAAAACGACGATGGAATGAAGATACAACGTACTACAGCTGCCGCCTCGGAAATGTCCACCGTATCGACAACAAACTTCAAGCCCATAGTCTATATGGCTGGTTACTTGCCGTGGTTGCCATGGCCTATGCTGGTTAGTTCTCTATTGTGGACACGGGCGCATCCTTCGACGAAAGAAATGGATTATTCACCAGTTATGTTGTAACTTGAAAGACGCTGTAGTTTCACCGTGTAGTATTAACGCATGGCGTATCTAGAGAGTAGCAACAGTAAAAAAACAAACAGAAATCAAATGAGAATGACAACAACGATGGACATGAAAATCAATTTTGCAGTCACAACCGCAGCAGCACAATGCCAATTCCAAAGCAGCAAGCACGCAACATCAACAGCATCAGCATCCTCCCCGATATGCATCCTTTACCACGGTTTCTGTGCACCAGCGATCAGCATCCTTTGTGACTCCTCCATCATCAGTATCCGGCGGCGCAAAGACTTCCGCAGCGGCAGCGCTGCGGCTGTAGTCGATTCGCTCAATTTCGGAAGTGATTCGAATGACAACATCCATCACAGCAGCAGCAGTAGTGCCACCGTCGCACCACCCAATGACCTATTTTCCGCACCTACCACTGCCACGCAACAGCTGCAGTCACCGCAGCGACGACGACCACTATGGGAAATAAGGGTTGGTGCTACCCCAGCGGTAATGCGGCAATTTCTCCTCCGGCAGCAATGCCAGCCATGAATGCTAACGCAATGATGATGATGATGATGATGAATGGAGCAAGGACCGTACCAACTTGGAACAACAACAACAGCAACAGCAACAACAACAATATCCATTCCATGATGATGATGCCAACAATGAACACGGGGCTATTATCGTCGTCTACATCCTCATTCTCTTCGTCTTCATCAACCGCATTCAATTCGCGTCGTTTTCGTCTTTTAACATTACCGACACAATTTCAACGCTACCACCATAAACAACAACAACCAAAAACAGCGTAATCGCTTTTTGGATTTGTCATCCTTTTAATCATCAAGCCCATAAAGCAAAGTAAAAACAAAAACTGTCATGTAATAGAGACGTCTATCAACCACCACCACCACTGCCAAAAATTCCATGCGATCTCCTTTTCGAACCTTGTCATGCTTTTTATCACCAAGCCCGCAAAAACAGCACCAACAATAAGTTTCATCATAGAAACATGCCAGGTGGCTGCGTGTTTTTATATTTGTTTCAAAATAAATGCTTACAATGCTCTCAGATGGGAACCGTTTTCCCCCCGACCATCATGCGCCCCACTTTAATTATTCTTGCAAACATTGAAAAATCAATCAACCAAGAGTGTTGTCTCTTGCCGGAAAAAATGGTGCACCGATGAAGGGCGACCCTTTTCTATATTTTGGTGTTGGTGTTGATTCTTGTGATTTATACACAGAAAGTCAAAATCGATCGACTTACTCTTGGCACGCACGAAACAACAAATCAATAAAGCACCGACCGAGAGCGAGTGAGAAGAGAGAGCGATGGAAAAACGTCCTAGAAAAATTATGATCACGATAAGTAGGATACGATACGATACGATACAAATACCGTAACCCCCATCATCATCAACAGAGAGATAACTTTTTCAGCGATTGACTGACTCAGCGACGGTTTTGGTGTGCCAGGAGAAGGTGACGATCACAACAAGCACACGCAAAATGGAAAAAGTGGTGGGGAGGGGGAGGATTGAGTCGGTATTGTGAATCGTCGTCGTCATAATCGAAAGAAAAGAAGGGAGGATGAATTGCTTCCAATGGATAGGAGATGTAAGATGTGATGTGATAGATTTACGGGGACCGATTTTTAGCTTTCGAGAAAACTCGCATACAGATATGATACAACGTACAGCTTATGTATGATATAGCAAAACGTGTATCATACAAATGACGGATTATAATATGGCATGGGCCACTACATACCACAGTACAGGCAAGCAAAATTCGTTCACCATGTGTGTGAAGTAAGTGTTGCCGATCACGACATACAATGCAATCTCTGGAACGTTGCCTCTTTCTTTCTAGCCAGGTATGGACCGTTGTCATTTTTAGAATATAGTTTCATCTCTAAAACGGACAGGTCATGCAATGCACACTTTGCCGATCATGACATACAACAATCCGTTTTGGAAAAACTAGCTTCTGTCTTTCTACAGGTATTATGCACGGCCGTTGTCAT
>JFJP01050038.1_pt1 | contig 10018 bp, 11 predicted proteins | sample 431651 | NCBI WGS metagenome assembly JFJP01 (sample SAMN02602958, study PRJNA72255) | Microbial mat metagenome, whole genome shotgun sequencing project. | biome: fresh water; feature: sink hole; material: water; isolation source: purple microbial (photo- and chemosynthetic) mats found in...
CTTACTCTAGAAGCTACCATCCTATGTCTAATCTCTTCTGGAGTCATTCTTACTTCTTTTCCTCTGTGAGTTCTGGAATCTATCTCTATTTTATATCCGGGTCTATCAGACATCCACTTTCTTTTTACTTTTCCTGAACGAATAACTCTTTGTCTTTTAACTGATTCGCATATCTTTTTTATATCCATATAATCCTCGCTTGAAATAACACTTCATAATTAACTTTCCATTAGACGTTTGGTAAAGATAGATTTATTAGGAGATATAAATTATGTGGATAAAAGCTTATATAAAAATTAATTTACTTACTGGTGGAAGTATAGAATACGTTAACAATGTTGTTCAAGATGGTAATGGCAAGAATGGATTATATTACGCTTATTCCAATGAAACTGGAGCTGAATTAGCTAACCAAGTAGGAGCTGGTAAAGCACTCGGTGATTATAATTCATTAGTAGCACAAATTGGTGATACTGGATTAGTTACTTGGCCAGAAGGTGGAACTGTTTTAACTAGAAAAAATAATGCTAATAGCATGGCAGCTAAAGCTAGTATTGTTACAACATTAGCTAAGAAAATGATAGGTAGTGTTGTTTTAGTAGAACAAGAAGTAAATGAATTCCAGCAATTAGATATAGTTAGAAATGGAGTTGTATAAAGGAGATAAAACATGGATTTAGATCTTATCATGGCAGGAACTTGGATAGCCGGAGCTGTAATTGTTTCTGGTATTATCCAATGGGCAAAGTCATTAGCTAAAACAGTATTTACTAAGGAAATTCCTTCATGGATATGGGTTGTTATTCTACCCGTAATTTCTATTGGAGCTGCTGTTTCTGTTGGTGGACAGATACTATGGAATACTTTAGGTATTTGGGCAATCGCACAGGTTGGATATGAAACTATTATTCAATCAATCAAAAATAAATTAAGTAAATAAATACCAAGTATTAAAAAATAACCCACTCTTTCGAGTGGGTTTTTTTATACATCTTGTAATGTGCCTATTGTATTACCAATAGTTGGTGGTCCTTTTTCTGGATTAGCAGCCTTATTCTTTTCAGCATAAAACTCATTAAGAAATTTAACATAATATTCATACTCAGGTATAGGCAACCTATGTATATCATCGTGTGAAAACCCCCACTTAACAAGATAAAAAGTAGTGTTATATAGTTTATATAAATTATTTTCACTAAAACCGAAAAAACTCAATCCCAACTGGAATGCTACCACTGTAGTCTGTTGTACAATAAGGGCATACAACTCCATCAAGTTTATCAACACCAGTAGAATATTCTGTCTTTTCTTTTAATTCAGCTCTATCCTGACCAGGAATAGCTAATAGGAATTCTTCCCAATCACTATTTTTTACTTCTTTACCGTTTGGATCTACTATTTTTAGAATAGTAGAAACTAAATTATCAACTAATCGAGTATCAGAGTCATCTGTGCTCTTTCTTCTCTTTACATTTCTTTGATAGATTTGTTCAGAGTGGAACAATCTTGGTAATACAGAATAAACTGTATATCCAGTCTTTGGTAATTTGATCTTAATTGGTTCAGAAATATCTTCTGGTAATTCTTCGAAAGCTAACTTTGAAATTTCTACTGTATGATCAAACTCTTGTTCGCAGGCTGAGTTAGTGCACTTTAACTTGAATTTATAATCATCACCATAAGAAATACTTCTCAAATAGAATAATAGATAATTACTATCAAATAATAAAATATCTTTTGCTTCAATATCTGATGCAATACAATTATCAATAACCATTCTTGTTGCAGCACCAGACTTTAAAAATCTTGGTGTAGAAAGAATTTCTTCTTCTGTAACTGTCATTGGATACATATAAATGAAACCATCAAGAATGTCTGGATCGTTGGTAACTCCTTTATAGAGTTTTCCACCAGATGGAAGAATAATCTTTTCTGGTTGAACGAAATTGAATTTACCTGATCTCTTCTTAAAATTACCAATTACATTAGGGGATGCAAGTTTTTGAGCTTTATCTAATGTATCATCACCCTTTTTATGAATAGCTTTCATATTAGCTACTTTACTCATATCAATCTTTGGAGCTTCATCTGCTGCATCAATAACTCTTTGATTAGGATTATAATGCTTTACTCCACCATCTTCATCATCTGACATATAGTAATCTCCTTATTTTCTGTTTATACTATTTATGTCTTTATACTTTACTTAAAATTCAAAAAAATAAAAAAAAAGAGAGCAAAAAATTGCTCGTATCTATTTATAAAATTTTTTAGAATATTCTTTAAATTTCTCTAATTTCTCTTTAGGTATTATAAACATATTACTTGTAGATGTAGGTATAAATCCAACATATCCTGGTATTATTGATCCTATATCTCTAACAAATCTTTGATATAAAGCGTGTCTCCCTCTTTCGTATGCACTAAAAGCTACAACAGATTTTGGATTCTTTCTAAGAAAATCTTTTAGGATTTCAACTGCTGTGGAAAAAACCTTATCAACATTGCCTTTACCAGTCATTCCATCTCCGTCTGCAGTATCTTCAAATTTAAAAACATGAAATGGTATTATGTGGGCATCATTATCAACATCTACGCCACCTATTTCAGCTTCAAACTTAGACCCATTGACTGTAAAACTATAGGTATAAAATCCCCATTCAGCTTCTAAAGATTTAAATGGGACAGCATTTTCTTTTTTAATTAAATCTGTTATAGATTCTTCTAGCCCAGAATTTTTTCTAATCTCTTCATATATATTCATATAGCTACTCCTTGTTTAAAAGTAGCTTTACAATTTTTTTACTAATAGTATTATTAATTGCTTATTATTAGGAGGCAATCCATTGCCTCACCTACAGGCAAATATTTGCCTGTTACTTTTAATTAACTCAAAATAACATTACAGACCTATAGTATTTTAAAAAATTTATGTTTACTATAGTAAAGATACTTGAGAGGTTTATTCATGCAATTAAAAGATTTTGTGAAGTCAACAAAGACTGGTATGGATGTTGAGTTCGGCACAGCTCAAGGTAAGAATGGTAAGGTTGTCATGGTATCTTCTGGTGAAGATAAATATATATTAGGTTCTTCAATAGAGAATTTTCATAGATTTAGTAAATGGATTGGTAAGAAAGCGGAAGCTGATATCAAGAAGCTTGGAAAATTTTATAAAACCGAATATGGATATTTACCAGTAATTGAAATTAGAACAAATGTTAAAGTCGATAAAGAAGAAAAATTAAATAAAGATAAAAATAACTATGATAATTATGAAGGAGACGAATATGAGTTTTGAAAAAGATATGCTAAGGAAAACAGCAGGTTTACCATTTAGCACAAAAAAACAAAGTTTATTTGAAGGAAAGATTTCTAAAATAAGAACTATGGATGTAGAAACTGAATTGCTTAGAATTTTTTCTGGATGCATAAGAGATGTTAAAAGATTAAGAGAATTAATAGAAGGTAATAATAATAATAAAAATTATTATAATGGTCCTATTGGATATGATAGTTATAGATTAAAAGATGAATCTGGAGATATAGATAAGGAAAGATTATTTAGTTTATCACTTGAGAAATTAGATTTAATAGAAGAAAGTTTATCTGAATGTTTTGGTATTAAAAAAGAAGAAAATAAAGAACCCGAAGAAGATGATGAAGAAGAAGATGATGAAGAAGAAGAGTGGTAGGAGAAAATTATGAGATTTTTAGAAGTATTAAACGAGGAATCTTTATTACTTGAATCTGGAGTTAAAATCCCAAAAGGAACAGTATCAGCTAAGATTTTACACCACGATGACTTCGATGGTTTAATGTCTGCAGTTGCTATGGGTATGCAACTAAAGAAACAAGGAATACCAGAAAATAAGATAACCACAGATATTCTTCACGATAGAGATGAAGAATATGATCAAGAAGTTAAATTAGCAAAGAGAAAAAATCAATTATTAGTAGTAGTAGATTTTGATAGGTTTAAAAATAAAGGATCATCATCAAAAGCAGTTGGTAAGACTGAATTTGGATCTGATGTTTTACATATTTCAACCTCTATTGCACAGGGATTCTTTACTGGCTCTGATTTAACCATCATGAATGGAATAGATTCAGCTAAATTCGGTAAGGATGTTTCAACAAACATTTACTTACAAAGAGAATTAAAAAAGAATGATGGAGTAGCTAATAAAAAAATGAGATTGGCTATAATCACATCTTCTATTTTAGGGCAGTTAATAAGAAGTTCTGGTTCAAATAATCCAGGCGCTATTAAATCAATTATTAATAATATGATAAAATCGCCATCAGTTTTAAAACTTTATACAGAAGTAAAGAAACACGTTAATTTACAAAAAGAACAAGTAGAGTTATTAAAAGCATACGAAGGGGAAGAATCTGGTAAAATTGATTGGAACGCTATTGAAAAATATAATGAAAAAGCGCCAAAAGAAATGAGGATAGGAAAAACCAGAGCCGGAACAGTTTCAAAATCCCCAGAGAGTGGTAGAAAGGGAGCTGCTTCAGAAGAAGAATTAGCTAATAGAAACGCAGAGGGACAAGCAAAAAGAGATTTAGATATAGACTCTAAAGGAGTTAAATCTTTGAAATCTAAAGATGCTGGAGATGCTGATCTACCTCCTTGGGAAGCAAAAGATAAGTTCAATCCAATTCCAAAATCAGAAAAAGATAGACTATGGAAAGAAGCTGAAAAAACATCTAGAACAAAACTTGGCATGAAGTGGTATGATATGAACGCTGAAGATAGAAAAAAGGATGTAGTTGGTTATTGGAAAAAGAGTATGAACGAGTTACAAAAGAACTCTCCAGCTATTCTAAGAAAAACAGAGAACGTATCAAAACAAGTAGACATGAAAGGAAATAGATATATTTCATACGAGGATCCAAAAATAGTTGCAAATATAAGAGATTTTTGGCAGTTCTGGCAAATGGCAATGAGACCTGATTATTATGAAAAATTTATTAACGCAGCTAAAGCAAAAGGTAAGGATTTCAAACCAGAAGAAATTGATTTAGTAACTCTAGGAAAGAAAGCTATGGAAACAGCTAAGAGTGAGTTATTTACAATATCAGAATTGACGAAAAGAGGATTTGATAATCCATCAAAAGTGTTAGAGGTTTTAAATAAATCTTATGATATTTCATATGCAAAGTCTGGTGGGCATAAAGCTATTACAAACATAGACTTTAAGCCAATTTTTGGTGAAACGTTTACCAAATATGACGATGCTGCAAAGAAAGCAAAAAATTTAGCTAAAGACAAAGAAGGAGACACTAAGAAGAGATTGAACGAAATAGAAAAAATAATGGCTGCTAAAGCTAAGAAATTTTCTGATCTCCTTAGAATATTCAAAGAAAGAACACAAACTCTTCTAACAAATTTAGTTCAAGAAACAGTTAATAGAACAAAGAAATCTTTAATGGATACGATGAAGGAACATATCCTTTCTAATAGTGGTATGTTATTAACTGAATCAAATTCTAAAAGAAAGGAATGGAAAAAATTAGCTAAAGAATGGGGTCCTAAATTAGCCACTTCAATTGTTTCAGCAAACGAGAAACATGAAAAAGTAATTACGGTTAATGATCCAAAAACTTATGCTAAAAGCAATCCACAGTTCGTAGAAGCATTGAAAAAGTTTTATAGAATGGATAAAATAAATATTGATGAGATTACTGAGAAATTTTATTATTATGATAAGAAAGTCAATGAAGTATGCCCAGGGTCTTGGGACGACTAAACAGTAATTAGGCAATAAAAAACCCACTCGAAAGAGTGGGTATTTTTTTAAATAGAAATAGTTTTAAATAATACTTTCGATTAATGTTGATTCTTTTTCTAAATAAGATTCAATAAGACCTGGCGCATCATTAAGTGGACTAAAAGAAATACCCTTATCGGCAGACATTTGTTCAATGCCGTATTTAAGAATAGCTATTGCTTTTCCAACATATTCCTGATTACTTTCTCTAAGAACTTTCTTATTTTCAAGTTCAAGAATAGCTGAGTTAATATCTTCAGTTATTGAATCAATCTTCATTCTTACATAGATAGATGAAATTGATTTTCCATCATATTTTCTATCTTCATATTCTTTATAATTTCTGGAAGCTCTAGAGAGTTTCTTTGCAAATTGTTGGGAACTATCACATTCCTTTAACAATTGATCAACTCTCTTGCTAACCATTAATGTTTTATCTTCATTTATAAAGGTTTGAATTCCCTCTATTTCTTTCTTTGATTTGATAAAATCCTTTCCATATTTAATTTCTTCAAGTAGAATATCAAGTGTCATTATAGTTCTCCTTACAAATACTTACAATAATTATCTTTACATTACCTTTACTGGTATTAATTCAATACTAACAGCTTCTATAATTAGCTACTAATTTATCTTTACACTTTGCACGCACGGCAGACGAATATAGATCATATATAATGATAGTAATTTGACAAAAAAGAAAGATTAGACTATTATAGATAGAAGGAGAAATAATGTTATTTACATCAGAGAGCGTTAGTAGAGGCCATCCAGATAAAGTTGCTGATCAAATATCTGATTTAGTTCTTGATACATATTTAGAAAAAGATCCAAATTCTCATGTTGCTTGTGAAACTTTTGTCACTAAAGATTTTGTTTTAATTGGAGGAGAAATAAAATCAGAGTCCAAAATAGATCCAAAAGAATTATATAAAAAAATAAGAGGATTAATTAACGATATTGGATATACTAAAGAAGAATATGGATTTGCTGGTAATTATGTAGAAATAATAAGCAAACTAAATGAGCAGTCATCAGATATTGATATGGGAGTTTCTGGAGGAAAAGAATTAGGAGCTGGTGATCAAGGAATAATGTTTGGTTATGCTACAGATGAAAATACAAGTTTTTTGCCACAATCATATTATTTGGCAAACGAAATTCTTCATGAATGTGATAATATAAGAAATAATAATGAAGGATTTTTACGTCCCGATGCAAAATCACAAGTCACTATTGACTATAGTTTGGAAGGAAAGATTGAAGTAAAAAAAATTGTATTATCTCATCAACATGACCCAAGTGTTTCGCATGATGAATTAGAAAAATTTTTATATAAAAATGTAATAAGTCAAATGATACATATAGATATGGAAAACGTATTGATAAATCCAACTGGTAGATTTGTTATCGGAGGACCAGCTGGCGATACTGGATTGACTGGTAGAAAAATTATAGTTGATACTTATGGTGGTGGAGCAAGACATGGTGGTGGGGCTTTCTCTGGAAAAGATCCGTCAAAGGTAGATAGGTCTGCTGCTTATATGGCAAGACATATTGCAAAAACTATTGTTGCTTATGGAATTTGTAGAAAGTGTGAAGTTCAACTTTCATATGGTATAGGAATACCAGGACCATTATCGATATATGTTAATACATTTAATATTTTATCATATAATACTGAAAGGCTCTTAGAGAAAAAAGTTATGGATCATTTTAATTTATCCGTATCTGGAATAATAGATAAGTTTGATTTGAAACATACTAAGTATTTACCTACAGCTTCTTATGGAGCTTTTACTGGCGACTATTCTTGGGAAAAGATTGATAAAACATTTCAGTTTTAGTAATAAAAAATACTTGACAAAATTAAACAAATGAATTATAATGTAAAGGTAATGAAGTCCTTTAAGGACCGAATAAATTAGCCCAATAGCCCAACATGGCAAAACGGCACAGGAGAATAGCATGGACGCAAAAGAAACACAGGCGATGTTAGATGCAATGTCTAACGATCAAACAAAGGGAAAGGGGTCATTCTGGTCACCCGAAGATGGAGAAAATACAATTCGTATTCTACCTCCACTAAAGCCTAATCAAGAAATTCTTCCATATTTTCATCACAAGACGCATTGGATTGATGGTAATCCATATGAGTGTTTGGATCAATCTTTTGAAGATAAGAATGGTAACTTCCACGAAGCTGAAAGTTGCTATGCTTGTAAGATGTCAAAGAAACTTTATAAAGTTTCCGAGAAGGATTCAGAAGAAAGAGATTTGGCTTATGGAATTTCTGGAAAGGATAGATACATTTTTAGGATCGTCGATAGAGCAAAAGATAAGGAAACTCAGTCAACTCCTGAATTCTATGAAGTTGGACCAACTATCTTTAAGAAGTTCTTCAGCATTCTAAAGGGTGGAAAGTATGGAAATATTGTTCATCCAATCGAAGGAAGAGATTTCGTAATTGACAAGCAAGGAACTGGTAGGAAGACAAATTATGATAATTCACTTCCAAGCCCAGACAAGGAACCAGTTTTTACCGATAAGGAAAAACTAAAGGAAGTTCTTACTAAGGCTGTAGCTATGAAGTATACAAGTCTTATCACATTCCCAAGTCAGCAAGAAGTTGAGAACGCTGTTAAGGAATTCCTAAATCCAGATTCTACAAGTTCTGGAAGTTCATCCACTAGCGAGAAGAAACCATCAACTCCTAAGAAGCAAGCATCTGATGAAGATGAAGATGATGAAATTGTTACAAGGAAAGCACCAAAGAAATCCGCTAAGGATGAGGATGATGCAGATACTGATCAAATTGATTCTTTGTTAGATGAGTTTATTTAATTTAAAAGAATAATAGAACTCCCTTCTATTAAACATGGAAGGGAGTTTTTTCTTTAGGGGAAAAAATGGCAGCAAAAAAGAAAATTATAGAAGAAACAGCAGATGCCGTTATAGAAAAAAAATCAAAAGTAAAAGAAGGTGCTTCTACTTTTGATATTCTTGACGACCTAATACAACAACAATTTGATGAAGTTGTTGATTTATCAAAAGTAGATGGTAAAGTAAAAAATTGGTATGATACTGGAATTTATGCTTTGAATTATGCAATGTCCAAGCATTTAATGTATGGAATACCGGAGGTAAAAGAACTGGCTATAGAGAATATACAATTAAAGAGATTGCTGAAAAAGTTAATGGTAAAAAATGGGATAAGAAAATATCTTCCAATACATTTTCCTACAAAGAAGACATTGATTGTATATCTTACAATGAGATACAAGAAATAATAGATTCTGGAGAAAAGGAATGTTTTGAGCTAATAACAGAGACAGGAAAATCAATAATAGTTTCAGAAGAACATCCATTCAAAACCTTAATACCAAACAATAGAGGAATCGAAGAAAAGGATAATTTTGTTGCATTAAAAGATTTAATTATTGGCGAAGAGATAATGGTAAAATCCAAAGCTGATTCGATAGTTAATTTTGGTGGTAGAAAGAAAAACAGAAAAGAGGTAAATGGATTAACGTATCATCCATATGCATGGAAAAAAATTACTGATATCTATTCTTATAAAAGATCTCATTTTGCAAGATTGGTGATAGAAGCAGACCTTAATAATTTAAGCATTCCACAATTTATTAGTATAATTAAATACGATGAAAAGGAAGCTAGAAAATTAAAATACTTATTACCAGATCAAATAATTCACCATAAAGATGGCGATGTTAGAAATGATGTTATAGAGAACTTAGAAATATTAAGTAAAGAAGACCATGATAAATTACATTCTAACTCAAAAGGATTTAGAGGATTTGGTAATAATGAATATCACTACGAAAAAATAAAATCTATAACTTCTGTTGGTATAAAACATACTTATGACATAAGAATGAAAGAACCATATAGTAATTTTGTAGCAAATGATTTTGTTGTTCATAATACTGGAAAATCTTTATTGGCTGCAGCAGCAATGAAGGATCCACAGATAGATATTATACTTCTAATTGAAACAGAAGGTGGTGGACACGCAAAAGAATTAATTGAGTTTGCAGGTGTTGATCCAAATAAAGTTAGAATTTTGAAGGCAAATTCATTTGCTTGTTATAAGATTAATAAAAAGAATTCTAAGATAGAAGAAATAGCAGACGATAAATTCCCAGTAAATAGAGATACTCCAGAGAATTTATATATAGAGGGAGCAACAAGAATGATTAAAAGATTCATTCATGCTC
>JFJP01032270.1_pt1 | contig 10017 bp, 7 predicted proteins | sample 431651 | NCBI WGS metagenome assembly JFJP01 (sample SAMN02602958, study PRJNA72255) | Microbial mat metagenome, whole genome shotgun sequencing project. | biome: fresh water; feature: sink hole; material: water; isolation source: purple microbial (photo- and chemosynthetic) mats found in...
TTAACATAAATTACCACATCTTTTTGTAAATCTCGTGGAATATTATTCAAGCGAATCAATGGTGTATTGCCTTCACCGAGGCTAATAATGCGAGTATCATCGTGAATCGGCAAACGGTCACGATATTTATCAATTAAACCAGTGTAACGAGAACTAGGAATCATAGAAATTGTAGGTTCAGCAAGTGGTGAATAGGACGGTCATTTTAACGCGTGTGGTGGTACAAATGCGTGATTTTAACTATTTTGCGATGACTTCGATAGCTTGACGCACCAATCCCGTGCCTTGATAAATTAAACCTGTGTAAATTTGCACCAAACTCGCGCCTGCGGCAAATTTTTCCTGTACATCGGCAACGGTCATCACGCCACCGGAGGCAATTACGGGGATTTTATTTTGCAACGTTTGGGTCAATAAACGCACAACTTCCGTGGCTCGTGAGGTCAAGGGCGCGCCGCTCAATCCGCCAGTTTCCTGTCCATATTTTAGGGATTCTACACCAATTCGAGATAACGTGGTATTGGTCGCGATGATGCCATCCATTTGATTTTTTAAACAAATTTCTGCAATTTCGATAATTTCTTCTGAGCTTAAATCCGGGGCAATTTTTAACACCAGCGGCACGTATTTTTGATGCGTTTTTGCCAAGGTCGTTTGCGCATCTTTGAGCACTTGCAACATTTGCTGTAATTCATCACCATGTTGTAATTGCCGCAAATTCTTGGTATTGGGCGAAGAAATATTGATGGTAATGTAATCGGCATAAGGATAAACTCGTTGTAATCCATAGAGATAATCATCGACTGCATTTTCCAACGGTGTGGTGGCATTTTTGCCCAAATTAATGCCCAAAATCCCGGAATAATGTCGTTGTTGCACCTTGTTAATCAGATATTCTACGCCCAAGTTATTGAAACCCATGCGATTAATGATTGCACGAGATTTTGGCAGACGAAATAAACGAGGTTGTGGATTTCCAGACTGGGGACGGGGCGTGACCGTGCCAACTTCGAGAAAACCAAAACCTAAACTTCCCAACCCATTGATACATTGCGCATTTTTGTCAAATCCCGCGGCTAAACCAATAGGATTGGGAAAATGTAAACCCATTACCGTGCGCGGAACCGGTGGCGGAGTGCCAAATAAAAAACGAGAAATTCCAGAAGTATAGGCTAAGTTAAGGGCGTGTAGTGCGAAATAGTGAGCAGATTCAGGGGATAAACGAAAGAGTAAGAATTTGGCGATATCGGTATTCATCTTTGTGGAGTCGAGGTCGGTTATAATTTAACTTATTGATAAATAATGTAAATTTTTTGTGCCAACTGTTCTATCGCAGAAACGATGTGGTGCGATGCAGTGAGTAAATGGCGTTGTTCTAATAAAATAAGTTTTCCTTTCAATGCGTTAAATGCCGGTTGTGTTTGCAATTGTTGCGATATGGTGGCAAATTGTTCCAAAGCAGCACCCACCACAATAAAATCAGGTTGCCATTCAATCAGTTGTTCACTGCTGATGTTGACAATACCACGAATTCCATGCTCTGCACTCAGATTAATCGCCCCAATCGCACGCAACATCGCATCAAAACTGGTGTCTTGTCCCGCGGTAAATCCTTCAAGAGAATATGACATTACGCGAGGAATCTGACCTTTGGGAATTTGTGATTGAATAGTTGCCAATTGTGTATTCATTTGATGAATCAATGCGTTTGCCCGAGTTTCTTCACCAATCACATAACCCACTAAACGAATATTTTCTTGAATATCTTGCAATTGATTAAAATGATTTAATTGTATCGCAGGAATCTGAACTTGGTTTAATAACGTTAATAATTCTGCTCGGTTATAACGCGCTGCCAGCACCAAATCTGGTTGCAACGCCAATAATTGCTCAATATGATGCACTGTGCGTCCCAATTTTTGTGCAATTTCAACAATATTGCTATAATGAGAATCGGTTGCCAACGGACTCAACGCAGCAATTCGCTCTGGCGGACAAATGGCGAGTAAAATTTCATCGGTCACTAAGGTTTGTGAAACAATACGTTGCGGTGGTTGTGAAATTGTGGACAGTCGCCCAGTTCCATTGTCGAATTGGCGAGGAAAATTGCCATCGACGGTTGTCGGCTGAGGAGCAGGAGTTGCGAGTGTTCCCAGATTGAGAAAAATAAATACGCTAAAACAAGAAATTATTCCAATCATTGCAATTAAAAAAGTAAACAGGGTTTTTTGCGTCATGTTTTAAATTCACGAGATATTAGATGAGTTTTCAATAATTTTCTGGGGAGCAAGCAAGTGATGATTTTGTATTTTTTTTGAAGAAAAAGAAAGTTTGTCGAACTAAGCAACTGATACGTTGACGTAAATTGTTATCGGATCATTCAGTTCTGTTATTATACTCCCCTTACTCGTTTAGCACTGCCCAGTAATTTAACGATAGCTGCTTACCATTCTAATGTACTCAACTCTGACTGCGACCCAAAAACTCATGTCTTGGAATCTTCTCAAACGTTTTTTTTCTCCTAAACTCATTGATACTCCAACAGAAATTGATCTGCGACGTTGGGCAAGTAGCCACTGGATAGAATACCAAGCGTGGTTATTTCACCACAGTTTCATCACGCTGCATGAATGGCAACAATTGCGAATTATAGCAAAAAATTGGCATTATCAACCACTTATCAGTATCGTCACGCCCGTGTATAATCCCCCTCTGTCTTATCTTGAAGAATGTATTTATTCAGTACAAACACAGGCTTATCCCCATTGGGAACTTTGTTTAGTAGATGATGGCAGCACCGATTCCAAAACCTTGACTTGTTTACAGCAACTGTCCACGTCAGACCCTCGCTTACGACTGCATACTTTATCGAAAAATCAAGGAATTTGTCGCGCCACCAATCACGCGATTGCAATGGCTTCGGGGGAATTTGTGGCATTTTTAGACCATGATGATCGGCTTGCTTCAGACGCGCTTTATCAAGTCGTGGCGGCATTGCAGACTGAACCCCAACTTGATATTTTTTACTCTGACCGTGACATGTTGTCATCACAAGATTTGCGGTATATGCACTTGTTTAAGCCCGGCTGGTCGCCAGAAACGTTACTTTCGGGCAACTATTTGTTTCATTTGCTGGTTTATCGCCACAGTTTGCTGACAACATTGAATGGCGTACAAGAAGCAATGGAAGGGTCGCAAGATTATGATTTAATTTTGCGCGCGGCGGAACACAATCCTCGGGTAAAACATATTCCCAAAGTGCTTTATCATTGGCGACAACATCAAAATTCAGTCTCCTTGGCGCACGAAGCGAAAGAATACGCCTACGTCGCCGGATTACGGGCGTTAAAAAATGCGTTACAGCGGCGAGGTTTGCGTGGCGAAATCAATGAAAACAATACGTTATGGCGTGGCAATTATCGTGTGCAACTGGAGCCTTTGCCACGAGAACAATATTACATTTTGCAATTGACTACGTTAGAAAATTATGCTCAAAAAATAAATCAAACTTTTCAACAATATCCGCATATTAGCGCATTGGTGGTGCTGACGGTCAACGCGTTGGATGAGCACGCCGTCGCAGAATTAACCAGTTGGTTGCAAATTCCGCAAGTAGGTTTTGTCACGGGTAAGGTGCTAAATGCAGAAAATGCTTTATTACACGCGGGCTTAGTGCTACGACCGCAGGGCACTCCGCTTGCAGTGTACACACCTTTCCCTGAATCTATTGCAGGTTATATGGCTGTGACCGCGATTGTGCGCAATGTCAGTACGCCACATCCCGCTTGTTGTGCGATAAAACGAGAAGTTTGGCAAAAAATCAATGGGTTGGACGAAAATTATACTGAAGCCTACGGATTGCTAGATTTCGCCTTGCGTAGTGCAACTCATGGATTTCGCACGGTTTACACCCCATTTGCCCGTTTTGTCGCGCAAACAACTTGGCAAACACCAGAACAGTGGTCAGCCACCGATAATACCTTGTTTATCAACACTTGGCAGGAATTTTTACAACGCGGGGATCCCTACTACAATCCAAATTTGACACTTGAATTGGCAGATATGGGTTTAAATTTAAACGATTATTTTTGTTACGGCGCGCCACAATTAAAAGAAATTGCAGGAGAAAATTGAACAGGAAGCCCCATCAAACCGTTCCATATCACTGAAACTCTCCTCATTTCATTGAAATTGCAAATAATTTAAACACAATTGCGCCCTTTCTTCTCACCTATCCTGTTAGCGTTTATAATGAAGCCAATTAATTTTGGTATGCTTTCAAAACTATTCCACCTAAAAGGAAAATGGCATGAATGATTTACAAACCGTAATTGAACAAGCCTTTGAAAATCGCACCAGTTTATCGCCACAACAAGTGACTCATGAAGTACGTGAAGCGATCAATGAAGTGCTTGATTTATTAGATAATGGCAAAGTACGTGTAGCAGAAAAACGCGAGGGTAAATGGACAGTAAATCAATGGCTGAAAAAAGCAGTCTTGCTCTCTTTTCGCATTCAAGACAATTTTTTCATCAAGGGCGGATTTACCAATTATTACGACAAAGTTTCTCCAAAATACAGTCACTTAGGTGAGCAAGAGATCAAACAACAAGGTGTACGCATTGTTCCCCCAGCTTCCGTGCGTAAAGGGGCATATCTTGCACCGGGGGTCATTCTCATGCCATCCTACGTCAATATCGGCGCGTATGTGGACAGTGGCACGATGGTCGATACATGGGCTACGGTGGGTTCTTGCGCCCAAATTGGCAAAAATGTACATTTATCCGGCGGCGTGGGCATTGGTGGCGTACTTGAACCTGTGCAAGCCGCTCCCACAATTATCGAAGACGACTGTTTTATCGGTGCGCGTTCTGAAGTCGTCGAAGGTGTCATCATCGGCGAAGGCTCAGTGATTTCGATGGGCGTATATATCGGACAAAGCACGAAAATTTACAACCGACTCACTGGCGAAGTCACTTACGGCTATGTTCCCCCCGGCTCTGTCGTGGTATCCGGCAATTTACCCTCCGATGATGGCAAATATAGCCTCTATTGCGCAATTATTGTCAAACAAGTCGATGCCAAAACTCGCAGTAAAGTCGGCTTGAATGAATTATTGCGAGATATCTAACTTTTTAGCCATTTTAGTAAAAATATTTAAATAAATTCAATTAATTGAGTAATGTATCACTTGATATTATCCACCACCAACCACCGACCCGCGAACATGCGTCCAGATCAACACATTTTTCAACGATTGCTTGATTTTCTGCCGTCTGATTGTGTGTTATTGTCAGAAGAATCGATACGACCGTATGAATGCGATGGTTTATCAGCCTATACCGCAAAACCGGCAGCAGTGGTCATTCCTAACACGCAAGCGCAAGTGCAACAAGTGGTAAGTTTTTGTCGTTACAACAAAATTCCATTGGTCGTGCGCGGTGCGGGCACCGGATTATCAGGTGGTGCGTTACCTCATCCAGACGGTATCTTATTGAGTTTAGCCAAATTTAAACGCATTCTCTCACTCAATCTTGACAATCGTACCGCGCGAGTCGAACCCGGAGTCAGAAATTTAGCGATTTCTCAAGCAGTTGCTGCATACGGGCTATACTATGCTCCTGATCCCTCATCACAAATTGCCTGCACTATTGGCGGTAATGTCGCAGAAAATTCTGGCGGAGTTCATTGCTTAAAATACGGCTTGACGGTGCACAATATTTTAGCAATCAAAGTATTAACGATGGAAGGCGAGTTTTTAACCATTGGTAGCGAAGCGTTAGACAGTCCGGGCTACGATTTACTGGCATTACTTACGGGTTCCGAAGGACTGTTGGCAATTATTTTAGAAGTCACCGTGAAATTATTGCCCAAACCAGAACAAGCTCAAGTATTACTTGCTGCGTTTGACTCCATTCTCAAGGCAGGACGCGCAGTTGCAAATATTATTGCCGCGGGAATTATTCCAGCCGGTTTAGAAATGATGGACAATTTAGCCATTCGTGCTGCGGAAGATTTCGCCAAAGCAGGTTATCCCAAAGATGCCAAAGCGATTTTGCTCTGCGAATTAGATGGAAATAACGAGGAAGTGCAGCAACAATTGACGCATGTACAAGCTATTTTGCGGGCTACCGGTGCGATCTCGTTGCGACAGTCAGAAAATGAACAACAACGGTTACAATTCTGGGCGGGGCGAAAAAATGCGTTTCCAGCGGTTGGGCGACTTTCTCCCGATTATTACTGTATGGATGGCACCATTCCACGCAAACATTTAGCCACGGTGTTAGAAGGCATACATGAACTCAGTGTGCAATATGGCTTGCCCGTTGCCAATGTATTTCATGCGGGAGATGGCAACTTGCATCCTCTGATCCTGTATGATGCGAATAAACAAGGAGAATTGCACAATGCGGAACGTTTGGGAGGCAAAATTTTAGAATTGTGTGTGCAAGTAGGCGGGACGATTACGGGGGAACATGGGGTGGGTATGGAAAAATTAGATCAGATGTGTGTGCAATTTACTTCGGAAGAACTCACGCAATTTCATGCAGTTAAAGCCGCTTTTGATCCAGATAATCTACTCAATCCGGGTAAGGCGATACCCACATTACATCGTTGTGCCGAATTGGGAGCAATGCACGTTCATCAGGGACAAACCCGGTTTCCAGAATTAGAGCGTTTTTGACCGCTAGAAGCATTTTCGCGAAGAAATATGCGGTAAAAGAATTTTTTTGAATCTCACCTTTTGATTTTATTCGTAATATTAACAAACCCAAATCAATATTTCATGTTTCATTGTATTCTGTATCAACCGGAAATTCCACCAAACACGGGTAATATCATTCGTTTATGTGCAAATACCCATATTATACTGCATTTAATTCATCCGTTGGGTTTTCAATTGGATGACAAACGCATGAAACGTGCTGGATTAGATTATCATGAATGGGCACGAGTACAACAGCATGAACATTTTGAAGATTTTTTAGAAAAGGTACCCTTTACTCGCTTGTTTGCCTGTTCGACCAAGGGAACGCAAAATTATGCAGAAATCAATTATCAACCCAATGATGCGTTTATTTTTGGACCGGAAACTCGTGGTTTACCTGCGTCGTTGTTGGCACAACTTCCCTCTGAGCAAATTATTCGCATTCCCATGCACGCCACCAGTCGCAGTTTGAATTTATCGAATGCTGTAGCGATTATTTTGTACGAAGCATGGCGACAACAAGGTTTTCAAGCGGGTGCGTAATTGCAAGATTTTTATCGTTATTTTTAAAATAACTCTACTTATCAGGATTTTTAGCAGTCAACCAGATGGACGATTGAACTGAATCACGATCCTGAAATTCGATACACTCATCTCTGAAGGATTTTATATGAAAATTCAAATTGATATCGAAGCAACGCCGCAAGAAATTCGCAGTTTTTTTGGTTTACCGGACTTAGAACCGTTACAACGTGAAATTGTTGATGTGATTCGCAAAAATATGTCTGCCGGTATTGACGGTTTTGATCCAATGACTGTGATGAAGCCATTCATTTTATCTGAACAATCTCAAGCATTTACATCGCTACAAAAGTCTTTTTGGAATGCAATGATGGGGCATCCCTCACACAGCCATAAATCAGAAGATGGCAAGGAACATTCTAAATAATTCAATTTGTTATGAGATAAAATGATAAAATGTTCCACCGATGCCAGTATAGCTCAAAATCTGCTCACTGACTTCAATTTTCCCATGTCAATTCGTTCAAATTTTACACAGTGGTTGACAAAACTGTAGAAGTTACGCACTTGAGATGCAAACTCATTGATTTTAAAAAATAGGAGTACAAATTTAAATTTGTATTTCAAGATGCAAACTCACATGGTTAAATTGAAGTCACTCACACCATAATCTTTTGCTCATCAGTAGGATAGGACAAAAAATTTCTGCTCATTTCAAATAAATTCATGATGTTTTGATACTAATCATCTGATTTAGAATAAAATTATTTCATCAAATGATTGTTGCCAAACCCGAATAAGATTGGCAGTGGAAAAATGCCATGAAAAACGGTAAAATGCCGATAACTCTCTCTATAGCAAAGTTTGCTCATGGCTTTCTCTCCCTTATCATTTTCCAAAAGTTTACTGTTGCTCTATTGGCTTTTTTTCAAACCCTCCGCTTGGCAGGATTTAGTCAGTCGCATCGACTCACAACTTTCGCCCAATTTCGCGTTCACTGATTTACGAGCAATTCATTGGCAACATCTTGAAATAAAATATTTATTATGGCTGCACCTCCTGTTTCCGCTCTATAACTCCGTGTTATTCGCCGGTGGATTATGGTTATTTGGCTTTTCCACATCCATCATCATTTTTGTGTGCAGCTACACGATTATCTTTAGCATTATCATTGGCTTAATTTCAAGTTTTATCGTTTCTGTCGCATTTGGGCTCTTAATTGGCAGTATCGGCGGTTTATTACTCACCTTACCGATTGTTTTTGCAGGCAGATTGATCTTTGAAATGGGAAGTAACATTGCATTAATGACGGTATTAGCCGTTTCTGACTACAAAATGATGCCCCCGGCGGCTGACGGATATGCCCTACTCAGCGTTGTCTTGGGCGTATTTTGCGTCGCGGTGGCGGCAAGCATCATGTACAACACGCAGCGATTTCCGTATCAAATTCAACCACAATATCGCCAAATTGGTAGCATCGTCATCGGTGTTGTCATTAGCAGCATCATGGTTTATATTCTGATCAAAACCGTCAGCACCGTTGCCAGCGGTTCGGTATCGTTTACGCAACAAAATGGCTTCTTATTCAGCATGTTCTTCGATAGCCTCATTAGCAGTGCATTTGGATTGGCATTTATTGTCATCTGGTTTATACACACTTGGCAATGGAAAGTTGCAATAGTCACGGGGTTGAGCATCAGTGTCATCTTGAGTTTTTTGACCTTTTTCAAAAATCATTTTCCTGTAGAACCAATCAGTCACATCCCATTATTGCTCGGATTACACGGTGGTTTGGAAAACGCGCTGCTTTATGCCAGTTTATTCACTTTTCCCTATATCTTAGCGAAAAAGATAGCCAATACATGGGCGGGCATTGTGGCGGGTATTTTTGGCAGTGCGGGAGTTTATGTCAGTTTCGCGTTAATCATGGGCAATGACACTGCATTTCATCTTTTACCGCTAATTCTTTCAAGTTTCATCATCGGCTTAATGATAACTGCTTGGTTTCCTTTAATATTTTATCCCATAGAATCTGCTTGGAATATGATATTATTGCGACTGGAAGAACAACGCGATCCCAATGCAACCAGTTTAATTTATTGGCATTCGGTATTTTGGGATGAAAGACAATATTTGCCATTATTCGGGTTAGAAACGTATTTAGTGCAACTTGCCGAAAAAAATCCAGAAATTGGTCAAACGGTGATTGAACATCTTTGTACCACGCGGCAAAGTTGGGCAGCCCGAGCCGCGCAAATTGAATTAGATGCTCGTCGTTTGGAAATTTGTCAAGATGTTCACACGGTCAGTCAGGCATATCGCAGTCTAGCCGCGGGAGAATTGACCGGTCCCGCCAGTGCTTTATTGCGTAGTTTCAGTCGGTTAAGTCGAGATGTTGATGCGGCACTTTCTCAGGAAAGCTCTTATAATCAACGGCTGGCGATTGATTCGCTCGAAGAAAGATTGGATGGTTTATTGCGAGAATTAACTCGGTCTTCTGAACCGTATGCCCTGCGTTTTCAACCGATTGCGGCAAGTTGGCGACGGGTGTTGGCAAATCATACAAAAGTTCTCAGTGAAGCGGTGGAAAGCCGACAGGAAATTCCAAATCCCTATGTCATTGGTATTCCATTAACCGAACATCAAGAAATATTTGTGGGACGCAGTGATATCAGTGCCAAAATTGAAAAATTACTGCTTGATAGCCGCTGTCCTCCATTGTTATTGTATGGGCAACGTCGCACCGGAAAAACTTCATTACTCAATAACTTAGGTCGATTATTGCC
>JFJP01047395.1_pt1 | contig 10017 bp, 7 predicted proteins | sample 431651 | NCBI WGS metagenome assembly JFJP01 (sample SAMN02602958, study PRJNA72255) | Microbial mat metagenome, whole genome shotgun sequencing project. | biome: fresh water; feature: sink hole; material: water; isolation source: purple microbial (photo- and chemosynthetic) mats found in...
TTATTATATATAACTAATTTCTTTCTCTATAATATATATAGTAATAATAACAGCAGATTGTGAGTTATAAGTTATAAATTATAAATGATAAGTTATAGACTATTGTTTTTCTAATTCACAAAATATTCACACGATGTGAAAAAGTGAACATAAATAAGGTAAAAATAAAAATGTCGTTTTTTTATTTACAGAGTATTATCATTTTTGTGAAAAACTTTGTATTATTTTTTGATAGGAAATATACGATCACATATTTCTAGAAGTTCATCTCTCTTTGTTTGAAAAAGAGGATTGTTGATTCGATTAGTAAATTGATGAAGACAAAAATGCACCGTATCATCCAATCATTTACTTTGTGTGCCAATATACGCTTCGAGATCTCCTTGTGTAAGGAGAAAAATATTATTATTATACAGTCTTTGAATTCACTCTACTATACGTGTATATATGTCAGGTTGGTTTTTTTTTAAATATTCTACTGTGGCAGCGTATTTACTTCCTTTATTGTTTAATAGACGATGATGTGGGAGAGTAGATAGTGTTTGTGATGAAAGTACATTATATTCTATAATATTGTCTCGATCTCCTACATAATATACATAATTATGAAACTTTTTTAGAAAACTTCTTCGTCTCTTTACTCATCATTTACCACTGATAGTGATGATCTCATAATTATTGATACGATGTGCTCGTTCAGGTAATGTCTTGAGATAATCTATATAGTGTGAAAGAAAATACATATCAGTATCTCATTCTACAAGAATGATGATATCCACGAAAAATATCTTTGCTATATGATCAAATTTTAACATTTGGAGCAGGGTAGCTTCATCTTCTCAAAAATGAGAGTTGGTTGTTGAAATAATGCTTTCTCCATGTGTTTTACTACAACGAAATACATGATTGATATTGTGTTCGTTGACCATGGTAGGAGAATGAGTTGCTATAATACATTGCATATGTTGTTTTGTTTTCATCTCTTCTATGAGAGCGAGAAATTCTTTTTGTGATTGTGGATGGAGATGAAGTTCTGGTTCGTCTATAATAAGAAATCCATTATGAAGATCATGACTATAGATCAATAATATGAGAGAAATAAATGACTGTTCTCCAGAACTTAATTCTTCATAACGAAAACTATATCAGTCACTGTTGTGTAATAAAAAGTTATATTCTGACAGAGTATCTTGTATTATTATCTCAAGTCAGGTGTAGCGTCTTAGGGTATTGTTTGTAGATTCAATAAAAAAATCTTCTAATAATGATGTCTCTGATTGATTGATTGCTTTTTTTAGAGAAGAAAATTTTTTACAAAAAAGATGTATGGATTTAGGAATATTATTATTTGTATAATTATTTTCACTTGTGATTAATGCGAAAGTATTACGAAGTGGATATCGTTCACCCCCCCTATCCCACCCCAAGGGTGCTTCTTTCAGGGCGCCCGGTTTCGGGGAGGAAATATAAATTGTATTATAAATATCAATACATATCTGAATGAGTTCAAAGTTTTGGAGATATTGGTAGATAAATTGTATGATTGGGTTTGGATTGTGTTCTATGACGAGATGGTTGTCTTCATCGAGTGAAAAATAGAGCGGTATTTTTTGTTGTGTAAGGACTTCTTCTTTTGTGATTGATGAAAATTGAATGGTATTGTCACTGTGTTGTAGTATGATATTATTGATCATCTCTCTGTTTTTTATGACGAAAAAGAGATTGTTATAATCGTCCTGACTGAGAAGAAGTGATAGATAGATGTGTGATTTTAAATTTTCTTGTCCACGATGTTTGGTGAGATTATGTTCGGTTCTGTTGCAATTTCTAATATATGGTTTATTTTCTTTCTGTTCTAACTCGTAATTAATAGTAATTCCATACTTCCATACTGCATTGATAATATCGAGAAGATTTGATTTTCCAGATCCATTTGGTCAGATCATGATGTTGATGACTCCGTTTTCTTGATTATGAAATTTTACTCACTCGATGGTGGTGAGGTTTTCCACATAAGGGAAGGAAAGGATATTGGATATTTTGATGGTGGAGAGTTGCACAGGAGGAGTTATAAGTTATAAATTATAAGTGTTGAGTTTGTTGAGTAAATTATTTTACTAATTTTCTCTACAATGTCTTTCTTTATTCTCTGTGATTAAATTTAATGCGTTTTCTATCATATTGATATAATCGTTATTTTCTTTTATTTCTTTTGGTGTCTCTCTATTGCCACTAAATTTATAATCTTTTGCATAATATTCTATTTTATAGTTTGTATATATTTTTTCTTGTTTTTTTGATAAATCACAGAGAAAATCAATAGACCAATAAAATTTTTTTCAATCAAAAATATTAGTAAAGAAAAATAAACATAAAAATCATAATATTATCATATTTATTATGATGCTGTTAAATAAAATTAATTTTGTAAATTTATTGATTGGTAAATAAAAAAATATTCGTCAAAAAATTGTGCCATATGTAATACTATATCAAACAAATTCTATTATATATGGTATATATACTATTGCTCATCATCAAAAATTCATATTATATAAAAAATAAATAGATATAACAGTACTATATATTAATCCATATACTCTTGTTGGTTTGTTGTGAGTAATATAATATATCCATCACATTATATAAAAAGGAAGTAATATTGTTCATAATATTTCTATTATAAATCGACTTATTTCACTTATACTATTATTAAACATAAATGGTAATGCAAAATGAATTAATATAGATAATACAAATAATGTAATTATGTATATTTTATTGTTTTTATTAATTGTATGGTAGATAATGTGGTTAAAAAATAATAAAAAAACACATATAGGAAATCAAATATTTCATAGTCGCTTTAATTTATCATCTAATGGTCGTGGTATTGACTCACAGTAATAAGAAAAAATTGTAGAGTCATTATATGTGTAATATCAAAATATATTCCAAATAGTGTGTCGGTCACATGCAATATTGTAATATATCCATAAGATTCATGTTACAATGCTTGTTATTATAAGTACTCGTAATATTTTTTTATTCATTTTATATATATGTAAAAAATAAAAGCTTTTATAATAAACCACTTTCTCTTACTTGTTCGTCTTCATCACTGGAGAGGAGGGATTTACTATATTTGAAGTTGATTTTTTGTATCTGTTCCTCAGTATGGATTTCTTTCAAAAGGAGATCTATTTTATCTGGTTTTTCTACATTGACTTGAAACTTGGTCGTCGCATCGAAAAAGTGAGTCCTCAACATTTTTGCCAAAAACTCTAACAATCACATCTCTGATACTTCAAAAAAAGCGATCGCAAACGCTATCAGAGTAAGAGGAGAGGCAAAGGCTATTGCCACAAACTTATTTTGTTCTTGTTTGATAAAATAATTAGCAATCGCAAAAGATCCAGCAACTCACAAGACGAGTATAAAAAGTTGTCACAGACCTACCGTGACAGGTCAGATTGTAAAATTCATGGAGGAAAATATTCATTTTTTGATATGACGGGGAAAGAGTACTTTCATAGACCTATATTTTGATAAAAGTAATTATAATCAATTGTAGTCAAAACAATGAGATTTGTCAAAATATCTTCTTTTTATCTTCTTTTTGAATTGACTTGTGATGTGATTGTTTTGTTGTATATATTGCTAAAATACTCTTGATATAGTATGGTCTGTTATCTATAATTTATCATATTTTATATAATATAGTTTTTATATGATTTCAAAAAAAATCTTATATATTGTTTTGTGTTTTTTCTTGTTTTTCTTGAGTTTTGTTTTTAATAATTCTTTTGCTGGTAGTTGTGCTATACAAACAAATAGATGATGATGAGTTAATTCTACTTGTTGAAATGGGACAGCATCTTGGTGTAATCTAATGAACTATCCTAACTGAACTCCTGCATCACAAAATTGTAGCAGTAGCGCAGAATGTTCTTCTCTTATTTGAAGTTCATGGTTTCCAGATATTAATCAATCTAATATTCAATATTCAATATTAAATGCAGAATGTTCTATTAATGGTTCTTGTGGAACTACAGCATGAGCATGTGCTGAGTGAATAAAGATTAATGACAATAATAATAATACTTGTTGAACACAAAGAACTTGGAATTGTAATGGTGTGGCTGGTTGAGCACAAAGTCCTTTGTGTTTTGTTAATAATCCTGTGTGTAGTACAAGTACAACAACATCTACCTCTGCAAGTTTTTCTGTACTGTATCCACTATGATTATATCTTAATCAACGAAATGTACTGTATACTCAGTCAGGAGCTATTCCTTTGTTTTGTCCTACTACAAGTTCTGGGAGCCGATGTCTTTTGGTCGAGGATGTGTATGATCAGCAACACCAAGTACAGGCACTATCAGACCAAATCAACCGACTGCTTGTGGAATATCTAACACTGCGTGATCATCCACAATCGCTACGGGAGCATGTATCGCATGAACTACACATAACGATCCTAGTATATTAAGTAATATAAAAGTACTGAGTGTTTTGGGGTGATGATCTTTTAATGTTGATCGAGCTTGGACTTGTGGAGGAACTTATCATAATGAAACAAATTGTTCTACACCGTCATTGTGAGCATGTGGTAGTGCAGGTAGTGGTGGTAATCAATCATATACTTCATTGTCGTCTACTGATACAAGATTATGTGCAAATGGTAGTGTTACTGGTTTTTTTACTACAGCCATTAGTACTTCACCATTTTATACAGCACAATATCGTTGGGGATGTCTCTGATCACTATCTACTACACCATCATCGTGTAGTGCTTTTCAGGCAGCAGCACCTACTCCAGGTCTCTGTAATGCATGAGTAAATGGACAAAGTCTATCTTATACTCAAATACAATATGCGAATCTCTGTACAGTATCTGCTACTGTACCTCTGTTGTCTCCTACTCCAGTAAATGGAAAACGATCTCGATCCTGTGTGGGATATGGATGAGCAGCTACTGCTTCTTGTAGCGCAAATGCTATTACCAATGGTATTTGTAGTACATTTACTACATCTCAGACAAACATACCATCAAGTCTCTGTGTTTCATGATCTCCAAGTACAGTCACCTCTACCACATGAGCCTATCAACGAACTTGTAATGGAGTCAATGGGTGAATATCATCAAATCTCTGTTCTGCTCCATGTTCTGCTCCTACGTGTAGTATGGCATCATCTTCTACCTGAACTACCACTACTGGCTCAAATACGATCTGAACTATCAGCACCTGAGCAAACGGTCAGACAACTCCTATTTCTTTTAATCTTGTATGTACGGATCCTGATGGTTGTGTTTGTTATAATGTGACTATTGTTAATGGATCGCGTTGTCTAGCAAATAATTTTACAGGTGTCAGTGATAGTATTATTACTCCTATTGATATTGGAGTAGTATGTACCGATGCTGATGGTTGTATATGTAATGGACTCAATACTATCGTGAATGGTGGTGTTTGTCAGACTGATGGATTGACTGGATATTTGCCAGGATTTTCTGATATATCGGTATATCAAACAATTACTAGTGGATCTATCTCTCGTAAGTGACAGCTTGATATCACTATCAATTATATCAATCGTGGGCCAAATATCGCCACAGGAGCAAAATTAGAGTATTATCTCTCTCCTCTGGTCTCAAAGATACGTACAAATGTGCCTTACACTTTTACTCAGATATCAAATTCGGGTTATATAGAGTCGTCAAATTACCAAAATAATGTTTTAGTGTTTCCGTTGTGAGATATTCCTGTATGAGAAAATGGTGCTGTCATCATCTCTATGACGCTCAATGCAAATCTTACTGATGAAGAAATGATTAATGCAACTTCTATAGCATCGAGAGTTAAAGATTCAAAACCTTTGGATAATGCACAGAAGATGGTTATGTCTTTTACAACACAGACAGCTACGAATTTATGAAACTATATCATCAATCCATTACTTACTCTTCAGCAGATTTCGAAACAATATATGATGATGAATGATTGGCTCAATATCAATCCTGTCTTCTCTGATATTCAGAAATGAAAGGACAGTTATATGTCTGTCATGACAGTGGTCAGAAATGGTATTTTTGAAGGATATCAATATACCCATTCTCGTAAATTTGAATGAGATAAATGTAGTACGCGTAGTGAGGTGATTAATGTACTTGCGAGAATGATGTATAATGCTGGTAGTACAGATGTATATGTCAGTAGACCATCTGGTACAGCATATATCGATAGTAATAATTTCTCTACTCAATCACAAAATTTTGTCAACCGAGCTCATGAGAGAGGACTGATTGTGTTTCTTAATCCAAAAAACATAAAATGAAGCCTCTATCTGGAACCCAATAAAGTCATCACAGAGAAAGAGTTAAAAGATATGATTAATGCTATCTATACAAGATATGGTTTGAATACAGATATACTTGACGATCTCTTAAATGATGAAACGAGTTGTGTGACCCGTATAGATTTTGCGGATACTGTGGCTACTATCTTGAGAGGAAATCCTAATATTATGATGTGATATAATGATGAATTTATAAAAACAATCATAGAAAAAACTCATCTTATGTCTATCATAGAACGTCGTAAGGTCATTCAAAAAGTGATAGATAAACTTCAGCTTACTACACCTACTTTGTTATATGAAAATTGATATGATGTTGAATCTCTCTTGGGTATTTTAGAGGCTGCAATGGATGGTAGAGAATACAACCCTATCACAATTTCTTCTGATAGTACAGTTACTCTTGCTGAATCAGTATAATATTATAGTCTTGTTAGAGATGGTTTCTTGTTGTAATGTTTAAAGAGTTTGTTGGATCCTCGTTTCACTTGGATATGATACTGTAATCAGAGACGATGTACTCGATATATAATTTTTTCTAGTGTTGGTCATTCTATTTCTAGTAAGATAGGTATGTCTTTATAACAATCTATGTCAAAATGCATATCATCAATTTGGTATGATACTCTTGTCTTTTCTTTGTATTTGATAGTCTGTAGTCAGAGATCTTGTAGAAGTTGGTGTCATTTTTCTGTGTTTTCTACTGTGATATCTTGTTCTGTCATAGATTTCATAAATTTATTTGGGATCTTGGTTTTTTGGGTAATGACTGTGGTGTTTCATTGAGATCTGAGTCTGAGTCTTTGTTTTTTGTTACGTAAAATCTTGTCGTGGCTATCATAATATCGATCACGTACTGTAGTAGGTTCTGTTTTTTTTGCTCATAATGTTTCGAGATGATGAACGAGTACAGCATATTCTATATTGAGTATTTTTATTTCTTTTTCTATAAACATATAGTATGTGTAATATAAATATTATTATATATAATTAAAATAATCTATATGTCAATAGAATTATACTTACATCACTTCTACTCTAGGTATACAAATAAGATCCATCGCTTGTCCTAATATTTGACGAGCAGATGAGAGGAGATAGAGACGATACACAGAAGTCTCAGGTTCGTCAGGGTTGAGTATTTTTCCTTGTTGATAAAACGAGTTAATCATCTGACAGAGATCGAGAGTATATCTACAGAGGAGGCTTGGTTTGTATTCGTTGCTTGCTTTGGTGATGATGTCATTGAGTTGGGTAATATGAAACAGAAGAGGCTTCACTTCGTTTGTTATAAGTGTTGAGTTATAAGTGTTGAGTTCTATCTGTGGTAGTGATAATTCTTTAGATTTTGTAAGAATAGCTCCTGATCTCGCATACGTATATTGAACATAAGGTCCCGTTTCTCCTTCGAATGAGAGTGATTCTGCTGGATCAAAAACAAATCACTTCGCTGGATCTATCTTGAGCATAAAGAAGTTGATGGCTCCGAATGCTATCTTCTCAGCTCTGGTGTGAGCTTCACTGTCATCGAGGTCAGGATATCTTTTTTTGATCTCTTCAAAACTTGTCTGATGGAGTTCGTCGATCAGGTTGTCAGCGTCGATGACGTTTCCAGTACGAGATTTCATTTTTCCATTTGGAAGTTCGATCATACCATAAGAGAGGTGATGACACTGATCAGCAAAAGGATAATTCAATCCTTTGAAACATTTAAACAATGCACGAAAATAATCATCTTGTTCGTTTCCTACGATGTAGACCATCTTGTCCATATTATAGGTCTTGAATCTATGATCGACGAGTGCGAGATCTTGGGTAGAATAGAGTGTCGTCCCATCAGATCTGAGTACGACAAAATAACTTGTCTCATCTTCATTGATAGGTAGAGGAAGAGCGATATTTCATTTTGGATCACGGACAAAAACTCACTTTGTAAGACCCTGTTCAGCAACCTCTTTTCCGTCAGTATAGACATCACTTTCGAGGGTCGCATCATCGATATGAGTACCGTATCTGGTATAGGTCTCTTTCATCCCATCGATAGCTCGTGTATTCATCTTCTTCCACAATGCTTTTACTTCTGGATCGCCTGCTTCTCGTACACGGAGCATCTCTTGGGCTTGGTCTTGTAATGTTGGGTTGTTTTCTGGACAGGACAAGCCCGTGTCCCTACGTTTTTTCTCATTTTCTTCTTCTGTAGCATAACGCACATATCGATCTCCGACGAAGTGATCTGATTTTTTATCTGGTTCTGCATTATTTCAAAAAAGCTTATAGGCGAGCATCGATTTACAGATATGGATACCACGATCATTGATGACTTCTACTTTCTTGATATCATAGCCATCTGCAGTCATGATCTTTGCCAACGCATTTCACAAAATCATATTCCTGACATGTCCGAGGTGGAGAGGCTTGTTGGTATTTGGGCTTGGAGATTCGATTAATACTAATCATCTATTAGGCTTCAAGCTTCAAGCTTCAGGCGAAAAGTTTCAATTTTCTGGAGCTTGTAGCTTACCACTTGTAGCCATCACTTGTTCAAATACGAAGGAAGGAGAGAAGGAGAGATTGATGTAGGGTCACTTGGCTTCTATTAGGCTTCAAGTATCAGGCTTCACATCTCAAGTCTCTGTAGCTTGTGGCTTACTACTTGTAGCTATAGACAATGCTATCTGTACCGGAGATTGTCCACGAGTCTTCGCTAGTGAAAAACATGGGAAGGCAAGATCTGCTCACAGTCACTGTGGTGGTATCTCGATGAGATCGACAATCTGCTCATGAGTGAGTTCTGGGATATGTAGTGCGAGGATGTCGGCGAAGAGGGATTTGAAGGGAAGCATAGAAGTTATAAGTGGTAAGTTATAAATTATAAATTATAAATTATATTCATCGCATAATTTTTCCAGATCAATGATAGCATAATATTATCTGTGCTGCAGCAGTTGCACTATTAAATTCGTAGTCTTCTTGAAATTCTAAGTAATCTCATTTTTCAATTAATATATTCTTCTCAATGAGTTGATTTCTTAATTTTTCAGTTCTATTCTTACTATTTATTGTATCTTGATTGTTGGTTACACCTGTTCGATCTTTTTTTGCTAATGATGATTTAATAACAGTCATCTTTTTTCAATCATATAATCATTTTGCTTTGGGATTTTCAATATAATATTCTGTAATTCATATATTATCACCTTCATTACCACCTACCTCTTTTTGTATAATTCATATTGGTGGCTTTAGGAAATCAAACCCCAAACTTTCTGCTAGTATAGATATTTCTATAATTATTTCTTTTACTGATGATTCTTCTCTTGGAGTTATTTGTGTTTGGAATCATCAATTTTTATTATCATCTTCGAATTTTCAATTTTTTCTAATAAGTTGAATAAACCTTTGTTCCATATTTTGTAAAATTGTCTTTCAAGGATTTTCATTAAATTCAAATATTAGAATTTCTTCTATCCATTCTCTTTTTTTAATGTGATCATTTATTCTATTGTTGGGGTTTGTGGTTTCTCATACGTATATTAGATTTTCATTATTTTCATTTTTTCATAAGAGAAAATATATACTATGATTTTTTATATTGTGTAGAAGATATTCTCCCAAAAACCAATCAAAATAATTTCTAGGTATAAGAAATCATTTTAA
>JFJP01024767.1_pt1 | contig 10016 bp, 17 predicted proteins | sample 431651 | NCBI WGS metagenome assembly JFJP01 (sample SAMN02602958, study PRJNA72255) | Microbial mat metagenome, whole genome shotgun sequencing project. | biome: fresh water; feature: sink hole; material: water; isolation source: purple microbial (photo- and chemosynthetic) mats found in...
CCAAACCCCAAACCCCAGCGCATAGACAGATTGTATAAACAAAATGGAGAGCCAGGTTTCATTCAAACAAAAGAACGGGACGACCGAGCTGATCAGTCTGAATGCCGAATACAACAGACTGCTCGTGGCAGGTGGCGAGTGTAGTCTCGATTGAGCGAGTCGTGCGGGTGTACAACATCGACTGGGAGACGAAGAAGATGGACATGGAGCGGCGAAAGCCTCCTGAACGCTCGCTGAAAACCAACATCAAAGCCATCCAGTGGAACTTGGTCGATGGTACTCTCTGATCAACAGACAATAGTAGTCTCTATGGAGGCTGCAAGGGGAATCAAATCCATCTGGGCTTTTTCGACATGGTCAAATGCGACTTGCAGCGAGGGTTCAAGTCTGAAGGAGAGTCGCTGAATGCCATCGACCAGTTCCCAGCTGACGGCCACACGATCCTCTACTGCACCAGCGACGAGATGATAGCGACTTGGGATAGCAGAGTGGCTGGAGAAGCAGGCGTGACGAAGTTTGCCTTCAGAGGAGAGAACCCGAGAGACATACAAGCCAACCCTTCTGATGCGACTGAGTTCATCGTGGGCGGTACTCAAGGCCGTCTGTGGGTAGCCTTGCCATGAACAGCACTACGATGTGCGCAACCCCAGCCAACACATCTTCATGAAGATGGGCGCTCACAGTGCAGACATCGTGCAGGTCCGCTGGCATCCGACAGACAGAGACCTGCTCTTGTCGGCGGGAAAAGAAAAGAACTCAAACATGAAGCTGTGGAGAGTCTCGCAGCTGAGCAACCCTCAGCCGCTGCGGTGCTTCACCAGCATCGACAGTCCGAGCAAAGTGCGCTGGATACCTTCTCAGTCCACCGTCATGAGGTTCGGAGTCGGCTCGCTCAAAGCCGACTCACCGCTGTACTTGTGGGACATCAACGAACCCAACATACCGTGCGGCTTCTTCAAAGTGGAAGAGTTCAAGATGACCGACTTCTGCTTCACACCAGACAGAATCATCTACTCGAACGCTAACTCATCAGTCTTCTTCCGCGATATCGATCAGATGCATCGAGTCTTTGATGAGAGAAGAGCAAGGCCACTCTGCTGTGACATCTACGAAAACTTCGCCTTCGTCTGCCAGGATGACTCCCTAAGTTCCTTTAGCAAGACTTCGGGGGGACTGGCAAGCAACCAGCAGTCACCGAGCAAACTGGAGTTCTCAGCAAAGACGAACAACAAAAAAGTGCACTTCATGAACGTATCTGAATTCGTTTCGCTCTATGAACAGACACCTGGTGTCAAGAAGTTCACTTCGATGGTAGACGAGATCGAGTACTTCATTGAGATGTACGTTGTCGACGCTAAAAACCCAATGAATTCACTGGAGATCAATGCAGGGGTGTGCCGTGATGCAGGAAAAACTGAGCTCTCAGAGGTCTGGCTTTCGCTCAAAGAGGTGCTCAAGCTATACCAAACGACTCCAGATGCTATGGTCGGACACAGAACACCTTCTGACAATCGAAGCTCAGTAGAGAAGCTGCTGGTTTACTACAAAGATAATCAAGAGAAGTTCGAAGTCGATCTGAAGAACCAGAAGATCAAGATACCAGTCAAAGGCTCGGGCCTAAGCGAGAAAGATCCAGACATCCAGGTGCTGGTGGACTACGAATACCGACTGATGGAAGAGATGAACAGCGAACAGAACGTGCAGAAACAAGAGATGTACCTTTTCCAGCAGATGACTGCTCATCAGAGGTCGCAGGCGATAATCGAGATTATCACCGAAGTGATTGATAACGGAGAGTTCATCCACGGCTACTACATATTCCTCTGTCTCGAGTCGCTCGTCACCAACCTGGACCCCAAGATCGAAAAGGTCTGGAGGAACAACTACATCGAGATGCTCATCACCATGGGATTCTATAACCAGGCAGCGAAGTCAATCAAACACTCTGCCCAACACCACTTCGCGATCAACACCGAGAGACTCGAGCGCTTCGTCCCGCGCTGCGCCGACTGCAAGTCATCACTCGAAAAACACATGGGCGGTAAGTGTTCGAAGTGCCACCACTCGATCGACTGTGGCATCTGTCAAATGCCCATCCGAGGCCTGCAGCTTTGGTGCCAGGTCTGCGGCCACGGCGGTCACTTCCGAGAGATGAAGAGTTGGTTTTCGAAGAAAGACGCTCATTGTCCGACAGGCTGCGGCCACCTTTGCTTCCGCTTCTACTAACTAATTACTCTCACTTCTCCATCACTCATTAACAGCTGATTAGTAACTGCACTATGAGTTCCGCTCGCAACTTCAGGTAGTCTTTTCTGACGAGAATCAAGAGCAAACCCAAGCAACCGAACAAAGAGAAGCTCGTCTCCTTCGAACACATCGATGGTATCGGAGTCGTAAGCGACATTCATCGAGAAAACCGCGACATCTCAGTTCAAAGATTTTTCAGACGAAAGCGGCACTGAAGGTGAAAGGTTTCTGGAGGTAGAAGCTGCTAATTGCAGGAGCTATGTCCAGCTTACTTCCTGCTGCTCGACAACATGGCCCTGATGAAAGAACGCGAAAAGATGGAGGCCGAAAACAACATACCGTCATCGAAGACATCGGTCGACTACGTTCGAGACAATGTGATTGCTCGCCGCATCCAGAAGCTCTTCATCAAAACCATCCAAGACCTCTCGAAGGATGAACTGGAGGAGTTCGAGCGCGTCTTCATGATCATCGACAAAGACCTCGACCTCGGCAGAGAAAATCATACGAAAAAAGGCCCTGTTGACAGCGAAGAGAGGAAGTGGGAGAGCAGAGTCGCAGGCCGACCTGGATCAGACATCGACACCGACAGTCTTCTCGCGTTTCTCGACGACAGCAATCTGCTCATGAGGTCGCAGATGTACATTGGAGTCACACAGAGTTAAAATATTTCAGGACACCAAACCTCGAGACCGGCCTGACAAGAAAAAGAAAGGAGGCAAGTTCAAGGGCATGCACAGACGCTTCATGGACTTGCGCATCAGTAGCCACGACTAACGAGACTACCTCTACCCAGAAGCAGAGCAGGACCAGTCCAAACGAGACCTGAGGGGTAGCAGAGATACCCTTAGAAGACAGTCTCGAGACCTCTCTCGCAAACATGAAGACACCAGCGAACGAGAGCACATACCTGAACGCAGGATGATTGGAGTTTCTGCAGAAAGAGATCCTATCGACATCCCCGAAAGTCCGAGGAAACCGGATTCTCCGCAAATCTCTCCACCAAAAGAGAATGCACAAAAACCTAAGCCTGTGCAGCCCATCGCAAGAGACCTGCCCGACGACAAGGCCCGGACATTGAAGAAAGCTGATTCGAACCAACTCGAGCCCTCCAAGCCGGTCAAAGAAACGACTCAACTCGCAGATAGCAGGAGACAGCTGTTCATCGTCGAAGGCTTCAACATGATGGACGAGTCTCACATCGGTTCGACCATCTGATGCAGTTAGAGGCGAAGATAACGTTGTGGACATCTGCACTGAATACTTCAAAGAGCTCACCAAAGACACTTCAAGTTCGATGATGTGTGACTGGAAAGAGATCAAGCAAAGTCTTGACAAATCAGACAAAGACATCTTCGTCACTTTTCGGGCGAAGAACGGCGCAGACAGCAAGAAGACTAAAGGTAGAGTGACTTCACAGACAGGAATGGCCATCATGGCGATATCTGACGACAAGGCAAACATCCTTCACCTTTCCACTCTGCGAGAAGATGACTTCGAAGCTGCAAGCAAGCTGGTGCTGAGATATGTCACAAGCAATTCAAAGATTAAAGAAGTAATCATCTCCCTCAAGCACTTCAGCCAAGACGAGCAAGGCGAGGCGAAACTCAAGATCTCTGACTACTACAAACAGAAGCTAAAAGACTTAGGCTTCAAGTGGCGAGCCATGCACAACAATCAGTCTGGCGCTAGGTTCACCTCGTTCTACTACAGACCGGTGCAGAAAGATACCACTGATCAAAGCGAACCTTATCTGCGACTAAATACCGGCCAGCTGCTCGCAGTCAACTCATCCGTGCAGCATGTGATGCTCTACAGTGATAAGCCGATCGCTGCACAAGGCTTTGCCACAGGTAGCACATTGTGATGAGACAACCCAATGGTTGAAACCAGTCTTGGTGAGCTGTTTCTGCTGCGTCGACTCAATCCAAACATGGAGAGACTCGAGTTCGAAGAGTATCTCGATCAAGTGCTCAAAAAACCACACAATCAGCTGGACCTGCAGGCACTGGATGGTGTCAACTTCAAATCTTTCTCGAATCGAGACCAAAAATTCATCTCGAAAGTTGCTTCCAATTTTATCTCCAGTGGCACACCATCAATTACCATTGACTCTGCGAGCTCTGTGGACATCGGACTGGGGCTGAATCAGGTCAGCCACTTGAAACACTCGCGGGGTGGCAGACATAGCATCGAAGGCATCGGATTCGAGTACGTGCGTGTGCAGATCGTAGTCTCTTTTGAGCAGACCACGAGCGTCGCTGTGATGGACTCAGTGGATGATATGAGGCTTTTCTTGGTGCCCACACACGAGTCGAGTCAGCAGCTGCTGTTCTTCATCCAGCTGCGGTCTCCTCTTGATGACGAGTGTAGAAAAGATCCGGGAGTCTTCAGAGAGCTGGTCAACAGCGCACTAAAGAACTCCAAAATGACAGATGAAAAGCTGATTGATAAGGATCTTTGGATTCCGAACTTCCGAGCCCAGTCAGTCGTTTCGAATGGGCTAAAGTGTCTCCTCAAAGATTCTTCTGCTCATCATGTAGGTGCTGCTCATCCAGCTGGTGTCTTTGGTTAGTTTCGAACTCGAAGCAGATTCGAGGGAAGACTTGATCCAGCGACAGGCGGGTGAAGACTCGATCGTTATAGCTGAAGAGTTCATCGTGGGTCTGCTTGACTCATCTGTCGAAGAGAAACTCGGTTTAAGCATCCTCGCGATGCTTATCTCTCCCCACAACTTCGTGCCAGCCTAATATAGCGGAGCTCTAATTAATAACATAAATCCCACTGCCGACTGCTTTATGTCTCTCCTGAACCGCATCAGAAACAGCACCTTCAGACTCTTAACTAGAACCTCCCCCATGTAACAGCTCATCACACAGCTTCAAAGACAGAGTTCTGCTCGGGTCTCACTTCGCTGACGGAGAAGTCCGCAGAGCCGCAGAAAACTACCTCATTGAGAAAGAGTAAACTCAGATGACCAGCCAAAACCTAAACTTAGAGAACAGGCAAAAGCTCTGGATACTCAAGGGCAGAAATGAATTCGAAAGAGCTCGCAGAGAGTTCGCCACCAAGAACGACTGCCCGATCTCTATGGACTTCGAAAAAGCAATCCAGCTGGACAGACTCAAAATCCTGTCTGAGATCCAGTATTGGACATATAAGCAGAGATCTGAAGGACAACCAGAGGTCTGTCAACCCTGAGTTCTTTGAGCGAAAGATTAAACAGCTGACCAACCAGCTCGAAACTTTCGACCGGTAGTGTATGCTCATGAAGCGACACTGAAGAAGTCAGGAGAGAATACCGAGCGAAGGCTGAAAAGAAAGAAGACTTCATCACCAGGTTCTGGAGAAGAGTGCTCGGCAACTGCAACAAACCCTAACTAAAGCCGCACGCCTGAGCTGCCGGCAATGCTTTGTGCATTCCTGTCAAATTAATTTAGACTTGGGTTGATGATTGGTTCCAGTTTGAACCGATAGAACAATTAACGATACTTTCAAAAACAAATATGAACGGCTTGGAATACTTAGTTTTTGACGAGCGCATACTGGATGCAGACGATCAATGCCACATGTTGTGCAACAGAGAGTCGAACAGTGAGCCAAACAACAACATCATGACCGAGCGACAGATCGGGGAAGATAGCAGGATTAGAGCAAGAAAGAAACAGGGAGACCGATTCATTCCTTTGCGAACCAACATATCGAATATGCCTCGAAGCGGCATCCTACTAGACAAAGAGAATGTTGGGGACAAGGTCAATCAGCCTCCAGGACTAAGCGAAGACAACTACAAGTGCAAGAAGCGGCTGTTCAAGTTCAATTTTGAAAATCCTCAAGGAGAAAAGAGCGACGAACTACTTCAAGACATGGCAGTCAAAGGCTTGCTCAAGATCAGCAAAGTTGAAAAGAAGTCTAACAAACTTCCGAAAAAAGCAGAGCAGGTTTTGGATGCTCCAGGACTCATCAACGACTACTACCTCAACCTTATCGACTGGGGAAAGAAAAACCTCCTCGCAGTGTGTCTAGGCGAAGGAGCTTTTGTCTGGAATCCTGCTTCGCAAGAAGGCCGGCAATTCTTCACCTCAGAGAATTCTCTAATGGTTCCAACGTCGATTGCCTGGTCACACTCGGTAGACTCGACTAACCTCAGAATGATAACCAAATCGCAGTAGGATTTTCAACGAGCCAGGTGCAGGTGCGTGACTTCGAAAGAGACCTCGTTGTGCGTGAGGTCGACGACCACTGGGCAAGAGTGTCTGCGATATCTTGGAACCCTTGTTTCGGATCTGTCTTCTCGACCTCGAGCAAAGACTGCGAGATCATCAACTACGATATGCGTAGCAGCAGGAGCATCAACATATTCCGAGGACACACGCAAGAAGTATGCGGCCTCAAGTGGTCACCCGATGGCAGTCTGCTGGCTTCGGGAGGAAACGACAACTGTCTGATGATCTGGGACCCGCGCAAAACGACAGGCCCTCTTCATCAGTTCTCCGAGCACAGAGCTGCAGTGAAGGCATTGGCTTGGTGTCCATGGCAAAAGAACTTGATCGTTTCCGGGGGTGGCTCTGAAGACAAAACTATCAAGTATTGGCGCGTCGATGAAGGCAAACTGCTCAGCTCCCACAAGATCAGTAGTCAGGTGTGCAGCTTGCTCTGGAACCCGAACGAACGAGAGCTGCTCTCGGCGCATGGATACTCCCAGTATCAGTTAACCTTGTGGAAGTACCCGAGCATGGAGATCTCCTCCGAGTTCTACGGACACAAAGACCGCGTCCTGCACCTCGCGCTGAGTCCTGACTGCTCAACAGTCGTCTCTGCAGGCGGAGATGAGACCCTTCGATTCTGGAAAGTCTTCGACTCCTCGAGGGACATCAACGCATCCTTTGCACAGAAGTCTGCGCTCACTCCTCTCAGCATCCGGTAATCGCACCCTCAATCGAATATTTTAATTAGCAAGTAATAACTTAATTTAGTTGAACGCTACTACGACTTAAATTTTCTAAGGCCAGTTTTTAATAAAAAATTCTTCTCGTTATTGTTAAGATAATAGAACAACGGATACTGGTAACCGCGAAACAATGACGTCGAAAGAATTTATAATTGAAACCGAAACCTAGGACAGCTTTAGTGTCTCGTCGGTCCATGCCACTTTTATCGCCACTTTCAAACACTACGAACAGGAGAACAAGAATAAAAACGGGCGGCTAAAAGCGAAGGAACTCACAAATGATGGGTAATCTAATTATTAATATGTTCTGTCTTAAGCTGTAACTAGGCGGTTGTGGTAAGAGCGAGGTCACCTTCTGGTTTCTTCTTGCAGCAGAGACCGACGATGATGTACATGATTCCCAACACCGAAATGATGATGTTCAGGATGTAAAGTTTCGAACCGCGTGCGTCGTTGATGTAAAAGGTCGCCAAGAATAAACAGTAAATGCCCTTGCCGATGGGTCTCTGTAGAAGCTTGAAGCCTTCCACAACACCTTGGAACTTGAGCTCGGCCAGCACGACGATGAATCCACTCATTCTCGATAAACAGCCGCTTACAAGTTGGAGAAAGTCCAGAACCAGCTCGCAATCACTGACAAAACGCTGAGACTGTCTTGCAATTCTTTGGTGGACGGATTGTCTTGCTTCTGGATGTAGGTGTCGACGCTGAAGTAAAGCCTGGTGATCGAAATGGAGATTGTGATTCCTGCACAGCAGATGCCGATCAGATTGAACAGCTTCTCTCCTTTGTACTCTGGCTCGTTGAATTTGGCTTCGATCTCAGCTATGGCTCTTGCTTTCTCTTGTTCTTCTTTCTTTCCCATTTGTTCTTTTTTTGTAATTATATTCAGAAACGGTAATCTAATTATTTAATATGCGTCGGCCAAACCTCAAGGCTGTGGAAAGGAGTGTTAGCATGGGTGATAAGATACTGCCGACAAAACTATCTGACAATTTACAAAGAGTGGAGGATATCTGTAAACGGCAGGGTGTGAAGTTTGAGGATCCATCTTTTGGTGCAATATCTTCAGATGAGCTACCAAATGGTCAAGGGTTACCTGAGATGTTCTGGGCGAACGCGACTAACGTCATTGGGTCAGAGGCAGTTCTCTTTGGTTCAATTGCTCCTGAGAACCTCCTTCGTGGTATTCTGAGTGGTAGCTACTTTCATTCGGCCATTTGTTGTCTAGCAGAGAAGCCTGTATTCGTGCGGCGGCTCTTTTCGATGGAATCCATTTCAGAAAGAGGTGTTTACGGAATTTGGATAAACAAGGAAGGTGGTTGGCAGGAGATAACTATTGACGAAGCAGTTCCAGTCTTTATTAGAAGTAATGGAGTGCAATTTGCAGGGACGCAAAGTATCCAGAAAGAGATATGGCCTTTGTTACTTGAAAAAGCTTATGCTAAAGCTTGGGGCAGCTACAAGAAAATTTGTAGTGGAAATTCAATCAACACTCTAAGAGACCTCACCGGTGCACCTTACACAATATTCCAAGATTTCCAGGACTTGCAGTTGCTTTGGGATAGACTAATTGCAGCGAGAGATCGACGCTGGTTGCTCGTTGCAAGCACAACAGCGTTATCTCCTGTTGTTTTGGGTTTAGAGAGAGACAAATTGTATTGCATTAAAGACCTTCAGAATGTCTCTGATCACTTAGGCAGATCTCGACAGATTCTTAGAGTTGCTGACCCAGCAAAGACTATGATATGGAAAGGCCCTTGGGGACGTGGTACGATAGAATGGACATCAAAATTCGAATTTCTATGTGATACTACTGACCAAACATTCTGGATTGGCTTGGAAGACTTCGTCCGACTTTTTGACACATTAGGAGTCTTTATGCTTGAACATGATTTCTTTGCAGACAGCCTAAAACTTTCACTTGAAAGTTCAAACAGACAACTGATTTCTTTTTCATTGAATCAAAAAGAGACCGATCTTACTATCTCAGTTGATCAACAAGATAAGCGAAGCATGCTTGATGTTGAGGGATATAGCTTTTCTTATCTGCGGATAAGTGTAGCAAAACTATCTGATAACGATATATTGTTCGTGGATGCTCGTTTGAGTTGCCAAAAGAGTGTCTTCATATCAGATGCGCTGCCAGAAGGGACTTATCTCGCATTGATTGAGGTATATCTGACAGCTTCTCTCAAGCTTAGAGATGTTACGATTGGTGTTTATTCATCTAATCAAGTTGAACTCACTACTGTTGACCTTGCATCGTGTTTATTCTCTCAAGTTGAATACAATCTTTGGAATGACTTCGCCGCAAATAATAAACAAGCATTTATTATAAAGAATGAAAATGAAACTTACGAGGCGTAAACTAGAATAATGAAGCCGTGAGATAACACAGTTTGACTTCGGTGTTGCTATTCAAGCATTTTACAATAAATCTGCTGAAGATGGCATCGTCTTGGTTTTCGATGACCAACTTAATGAAGGACTTGAAGCGATCTACGAACAGCGCCATGATGGGTCTGGTCGTTCGATAAATGTAGAACCCGATGGATGCAAAATTATACTCTTCAAAATAGACCCAACAGCTTCCTCATACCGATTCTCAAACAAAATGTAAGCAAAGTCATTATCATAAGAACAAAACTATATCACTTATCTTGCAATAAATGCAAAGAATCTGATTTGGTGTCTTTACTAAAGAGTCTAATTCAGAAAAGGGCCGAAAATTTAGGTGACGATCATCATAACAAGAAAAGAAATACAAGAAAAAGTAAGTAATATAACAAGACTAATACATTTTTAAAAAAAATTA
>JFJP01006201.1_pt1 | contig 10014 bp, 8 predicted proteins | sample 431651 | NCBI WGS metagenome assembly JFJP01 (sample SAMN02602958, study PRJNA72255) | Microbial mat metagenome, whole genome shotgun sequencing project. | biome: fresh water; feature: sink hole; material: water; isolation source: purple microbial (photo- and chemosynthetic) mats found in...
TTCACATGTTTATCGAGTTGATGCTTTGTATTTTCGTTGAAATGGTTGTCATTTTCCACTTTAAGATTACTCACATTGTCTGTATCAAAAGTTTGCCACGGATTATTGAGAAGCTACTAACTTTCATGGTCAAGAAGGCCACCCCGAAAGATGAAAAACGTCTTCATTCAAATTTTTTGAACAAAAATGGGTCGATTGCACGTTGTTTCACGTTAAAATTACAGCATGAAATTGCACCCACTGTAGGTTAGTTTTTTCACCGACCCGAATGACATCACCGTCTGTGAGCTGAACTGGGGAAAAAATTTGTTCGCCATTTACGAACGTCCCATTGGCGGAATCACGATCTACCAGCGTAACTCTATCTTCTTTATCAATCCACAATGTGGCATGAATACCTGAAACTGCATCTTCAGTAAGGGTTACTGTCAATCCAGGGTTACGACCAATCAGATTTTTCCCGCTGCAAACGACCCAACTTTCACCATATCTGAAACCAGATAATGCGACCAACCATCCTTTTAACGAGAAAGCACCAATTGGCTTGCTAATAATGCGGGTCATTCCGGTGTCGGCATATGTACCATTATGAACTGATTCTTGCTCTAGCACAATATCAATGACCGAAGAGGGTGTCTGACGATTTGAGGAAACTCGATGCACATGGCTCGGCTGTTGATAGCGAGTGCCCATTTTTGCCCAAGGACTTTCACCGTCGGGTTGAGGCATACGCACAATCACAGTTGGTTCATCACCCTCAACTCCGGTCAATGTTCCGCATGACCGACAAAAAGTATTTGTTGGTGATAGTTCAGTGTTGCAATGCTTGCATTTTTTTTCCATATTAATCTACCTGAATTTTTTCGGTTTTATATTTTTATTTATTAAAGATTGTAATGTTTAATTATTTATTGAAGAGTTAAAAATTAATATTGCAGCTACTTCTCTAGATTTTTTTAACGCTTTTAATAAATAAAAAATTATTCTTAATATAGATGCACCTATTGAGAAAGCGACAGGATCCGTTTGGTCGTCATGTCGCTTTACCAGCATCGGACTCTATATCGCCAACACTTTCGCTCTGGAGTCACTTCATCGGTTGTGTCGGCGCTCTCCAAATTGGACTGTAGTTCATTGAGTAAGGCGTTCAGGCCATCTGTCTTAAGCCGCTCTTTCTGTAGTACAAACCATACCTTTTGTTGCGCTGCCTCTGGCACTATGGATTGGGCTGCTGCACACTGAGGTAATCGCAAACATGAAAGAAGTCCACCAAGTAGCTGCCCTGCTGGCCAAAGTTCTTCTTGATTTGTCTTGCAATCCATGGTGCTCCATCTCCCACCCCGTGAACCCGATTTCCTTTGCCAAAGCCAGCATGGCGGGCACATTTGCGTAGCTGTTTGCCTGCAAGCTGTACGTCTCCTTGCAGGGTGGCTCCAAAACTCATGTCTTTGCTGCCCACAACGTGGGCCAGGCTGATCTTGGCCTCTTCCCACTGAACACTTTTGTTTTTACGCTTGTTCCCGGGTGTGTTACGACTTTGCACGGTGGACACCATCGTGCCATCAGTCTGCACGACAAATGTCTGTTTGGCTCATATTGGGTTGGGCAGTCCTTCGGGTGCGCCCTAGTTTCGTGCGTGAATTTTCTCAGCATGGCGCATGGTGACTCTGCGATGACGATGCCGTAGTGTTCAATAATCTTATCCATGGTTCGCGCGTAGGGTGTGTCAGCTCCAAAGTCTGTCAGCACGCGCTCAAGTAGGCGTGAGCAACCTCGGGACAGGACTTGGGCACTTTGAGCAAATGGGCGTATTTTCTTGTTGGCACTTCGGCATTGAGGCTCTTGCACACTTATGTCGCCAAATGTGGTGTGCCAGCAGAGTTTTTTTACCCGAACGGTGCGCCCTGCCGCTGTGGCGCACGTCCTGCTTGTCGGCCCATGCCTGCATCGCATCTTGCCCCATGCGCTGGAGTTCCTGTGTCAGCCTCATTTCAGCATCGTCAGAGAGTTTCAAGTCCCCTGCTGTGTCATCTACCGCAGACAGTAGTGTCGCTATGCGATTGCGTATCTCGGGGTGACTGCTCAAATGACGTAGCATTTCTTCGTCACCCATCACCAGTTTGTCTGTCATCTTGCGCCTTTCGTTGTTCACCGATACTTTACAACGCATCACTTTGAATCGCACCCGGCGGGATTGCGGCTCAATGTGTGATGTTATGATAACCCAGTGATTCAGACGGTGTTCAGCATCATTCATGCGTACTGGGGGCAGATGTTCGCAAAGGTATATTGGGGAGGTTGTTGGCGCAAGCCACTTGAGTTTAATCAGCAAAATAACCCCCTAGAACTTACGCACTATGCGCTGCCAGTTATGCTTTTTATAGCGTAAAGAAGTTGTTTCTGGCGAGCATTGTCTGGGCATTAGAGCGCAAGTTCTACCACCCCTGTTTGGTTGTCATGAAGGAGGTTTATATGTTTAGAGTGGCTAAAAAGATTTCTTTGTTGCTTGTTGCGATTGTTTTTGCATCAGGTTGTAGTTCTCAGTCAGAGTTGGAAAGAAGAGGTGGATCGGGTGCTCCCATGCACTTTAGCGATTTTGATAGTATTTCAAAATCAGCAGCATTTTCACCTAGGGGTGATGGCAACTGGAACATCGGCAAGGTCGCTTTTTCTGGTTATTACCCTGAACAACTAGCAAGGCGGCATGGATATTCATTTCGAAGCGAAAATGATCGGCCTTCGGGTGTTGGACAGTTGAGTCGAGTTTCCAATATTGTTGCGCCTGGATATATCCAGAGTCGCGAACAGGTGAGCCCGGGACAGAATCCCAATGTGGTTAGCGTCATGTCGACTGCTAATCTAGGCGATTTCACCGCAGAAACTGCTGTAGTGTTTTACTCCGGTCGTGCTGCATCTTACGATGATGAAGCCGATCGTGAACGCAACATAGAGTTACGGCGTCGCGCTGGTGCCGGGTTTGTTTTTCGGTACCAAGATCCCAGTAACTATTACATGATGCGCACCGGTGGTCAAAATGGTATCGAAGTTGGCAAGATGGTTAATAATCAATACTCCACACTGAAGTTTGTTCCAAGCGAACGCTTGGAGAACTTTCTGGCACCCGAACGCTCCGCTGTGCTGCGGGTGGTAATGCGGGGTAGCCAGATTGATGCCTATGTGGACAATAATCTGATCGTTCGGGTGAATGATTCGACTTTTGCTATTGGGCAGATTGGTTTGATGACATTTAAGGTCAAGGCAGCGTTCCTTTACTTTTCAGTGTGGGAAGAATTTGGGCCGAATCTGCCTTATTTTTAAATCCTTTTTCAGACTCAACCTCGACATCAGTCGAGGTTTTTTTGCAGCACAGACTGGCGGTGATGAATGTATTGGCGGATTCTGGTTGTAGTGCTTTCCTTGTTTTTTTTACCCTGGTGTTGTGCAGCGATGCCATCGGTTTCCGGTAATGAAGTTAGGGCAGTCTGGTTGTGGGGTGATAATGCTGCTGGTACCGCCGACAGCAGCCAGAAATTAGGCTATCTGCTGGAATTAGTGGGGAATTCCAACCGTCAACGGGAGTTTTTTCATCGCGTTTTGCGCTTAGGGATAAATCGTGTTTATTTGAATGTGAATCTCGACACCGATGGCGGTTTTGCATTTGCTGGGCACATGGGGTCTCTCGCAGGATTTATCGAAAAAGCGCACGCGTTTAATATAAAGGTTTACGCACTATTTGGACATGGGAGCTATGCCCGTTCAGAAAACCACCACAAGATTATTGGCTCTGGTGGTCTGATTGACGGCATCATCGCATTTAATGCACTTCACGGATCAGGGTTTGATGGTGTGCAGTCAGATGTTGAACCTTATTTTGATCCAGACACAGGCGCGGCGACCGATCTTCTTGTTGTTGGTCCGTCTTTCTTGGCGCTGACACGGGGTATGTCGGATCGGTTGTCTCAGTACAAGGGTGTTCAGAGTCAACCGATTGTGCTTGAAGCTGCCATACCTTTTTGGTACAGCCTAGTGGCCGACGACGGCTCGTCACCTCGATCAGTATTCTTTGAAGACAGGTTTGATACCCTGGATAGACACATTCTTCGCATTGTTGCAAGTGTTGCAGTGATGGCCTATCGTGATCGTGCTGATGGTCCAAATGGGGTTATTGCTTTGGCAAACCCGACTATCCAGGCAGCAGAGGAGATGGGCAAAGAAGTGTTGATTGCGCTGGAAACCCAAAAACCCAACCCAAAGTATGGGGTCACTTCTCATATTACTTTGTTTGAGGAGGGGCTGAGGGGCGCTCGCAAACTTAGTGATGAAGTGTCGCGCCATTATGCAAAATCAAGCAGCTTCCGAGGTATCGCCTGGCATCACTACGAGTCCCTGCTTGCCTTGGGCGACGGTCGTCCGTTCGATCCGTCTTTGCTCAAGCAGGGGGTTTTGTGGACTGGTGATGTGGCAACCGGTGTTCGTGTGTGGGATGTAAGCGGAAATTACGGCCATTACGGCAATACCGAACGAAACAACCAGATTGCATCGACGCAGTTGAACGGGCATCTGCTGGTCGATGTAGTGACGCGGGGCGGCTGGGGTTCAGGGGTCAGTCTGATCTTTTCCCGTCCAGAGAGGCGCGAGTTTTTTAATGCAATCGAGCATACCGCAGTAGAGATGGTGTATTGCTCAAATATCCGTTCCACTTTGCAGTTAGCTGATGCACGATGGCATGATCTTGATGACTCCATACCCATTGGTGAGCTGAATCCAACAGGTTCGCAGACAGCGCGTGTGCGTATGCCAATTGGAAAACTGCACCCAATATGGCAGGTTGTTGTGGCTGAAAATCCTCGCTATGTGTACTCTGGCTCGGACGAATATGGTTGGATTGATCGTTCGCGCATAGCTGGCTTGTTTTTGCGTTTTCCAAGCCTGCAAAGCGGCAGGTTTGAACTGATTGACCTGCGTTTTGTCGGTGAAAGTGCTGTAGTCGATACACCAATCCCTGGCAAGTGTCAGGGATTGTGAGTTTCAATACTGTGATGGCTGCACTGGCTTGGTTTTTTATTGCTTTTAGCGCGACTAGTCTATTTTTGAGTCTGATCTTGTGCGGGTTATCGGTAATTGCTTTGAGGCGTGAATATCGCTGGATGCTGGGTTTTGAAAACCGCATCAAGGAGCGCTGGGCAGTTTTACCTTCTATTTCGGTTGTGATACCAGCTTTTAATGAAGAAGATTCGATTGTTGCATCAATCAAATCGGTGCTCAAGTCGCGTTATCCTCACCTCGAAGTGATTGTGGTCAATGACGGTTCTGCTGATCAGACCTTGGTTCGTGTTTGCGAAAGTTTCGGGCTGCATTCGGCAAAGCTACTTCCATCTGCTGGTTTATCTTCAGAACCAGTTCTGAGTCTTTTTCGCAATGCGGCGGGAAGTATTGTGTTGGTGGATAAACATAACGGTGGTAAAGCTGATGCCCTCAATGCCGGTATTAATCTAGCACGCTCACCTTTGGTCTGTGTGGTTGATGCGGATACAGTGTTGGAGCGCGATACCCTGTTGCACTTGGCAGAGCCCTTTTTTGACAGTCCGACAATGTTGGTGTCTGGTGGATTTATCCGTCTGCGTCGTCCCGCGCACTTCGGAATTACATCGTCACTACTTTATTGGCTACAAGAACTTGAGTATGCACGCAGCTACGGCTGTTTTAGGGCTGGTCTCAATGTCATTCATGCCAATGTCATTATTTCAGGGGCTTTGGGCTTGTTCCGGCGCGCCGCTGTGCTGGAGGTTGGTGGTTACGATCCACTGGCTGTCGGTGAAGATATGGAACTGGTACTGCGATTACATGAGCACTATATGCGCCAGCGTCGGCCCTACGCTATTGCACAAATTGGCTTTGCTGTTTGTCGTGCCGCAGCTTGTGATTCGCTAGATTTACTTGGGCGTCAGCGTATGCGCTGGCAGCGGGCTTTTTTGTCATCGCTTAGAGCGTATCGCAGTATGTTATTTTCTCCGCGTGCCGGTGTCGTTGGTATGGTTGCACTGCCATATTTAGCTATTTTTGACGGAATTGGACCGATCGTTGAGGTGCTGGGTTTGTTGTATTTGGCTGTAGCGACGCTTGCCGGTGTCTTGCCAACTTCGTTTTTAGTCATGTTTTTGTCAACTTTCTTTATTGGATCGTTGAATAATTTTCTTTGTCTCGCAGTTGACAATGCATACCTTGGACGACAGTCAACTTTGCGGGCTCGTGCCACGATGTGGCTGATGGGGTTGACGGAGCCGTTTTGGTATCACTGGGTCAATCATTGGTGGCGACTACGTGGCACCTACACTTATATGACGACCGTACAAACCAGAACTGCATGGAGTATGCGCAAGAAGATTTGACATAAGCGCTAAAAGGAAAGTGTTTCCGTAATATGCAAAACCACTCACCTATGGCGCACCTGTAAGCATTGCGGATGAACTTACCATAAAGCGCTTATAGATAATATATTTGCATATGGCGATGTTTTAAGCTGTTCACAACAAGTTAGATACCTAAAAAAATTTATTAACTTCTATATGAATCAACGACTTAAGAGCCAAAAGTACGTATCTAAATTATTATTACCAGCTTATTGTTCGGTTGTTTTGGGTTTCAGGAGGAGATTTCATTGATTCAATTGCAGGCTGAATTGCCATCGGGTGTCAGGATTTGGTTGATAAAAGACACAGAGTTCACTATCGGACGTTCTGCTGACTGTCAGGTTCAACTGGAGCATCCAGCTGTATCGAAAATTCATGCACGGGTAAGTTGGCAATCTGGTGTATATAGTATTTATGATGCAGGCAGTTCAAACGGAATATGGATAGATGGCAAGCCTATCTCTTATTTTCGTTTTGACGATACTATTAATGTACAAGTGGGTACGGTAGAGTGCAGAATTCGGGTTCTTGACCCGATGTTCGGATCGCCTGGTTTTGGGCGGTTTCGAGTATCCTTAGCAAATGTCCAAGTGGGACGTGGTTCAGATAATGATTGGATAGTAGATCATCCCACAGTATCTTTAGCGCACTTTATTATTGAATGCCAGGGTGCAGTTGTCAGACTTCGTAATATTAGCCGCCAAGGTACGCGTGTTGGTGGTCTTCCCGTGATGGAAACCCCCTTAGCCTTGGGTGATGAAATTACAGCAGGTGAAATCAGGATTATTTATCTTGAAGCACCGAGCCTAGGAGTTGATACGGTTTTTTGCCCACTTAAAGTCACCGGAAAACAGCTTGTTTTCCATGCTTCAGTTACTGGCATTTTGGGGCGTGATCAGACCGCTATGCTCAAGGCGTATCTTGACGACGTGTTGATCAGTGGGGCGCGTACCATAGAACTTGATCTAGCAAGTTGTAATGCACTGCATCCGCATGCGCTTGACATTTTGATCAGCACAGCCAGGAAATGCGTATCGTCTGGTGGTCGGTTTGTACTGGTCAATCCTGGGTCGGTGGTAGAACGGGCACTTGCCTTGTCAAATGCTACTAAATGGCTTTCGATTTCACAACTACCACGCTGAATGAGAGTTGTCGCTCTGCTTGATTGCATCTGGATCAAAAAGAAAGGAGCGGTTTCTTGACCGATACACGTATTATTGGAAGCAAAAACTTCCAAATCTCCGACTTTGACCACCAGTCGTCCAACGCACTATCGGTGCACGGTAAGGGGCGGTTTCTTGCTCCGGGCACACTTTTGCATGAATTTGAAATTATTGACGTGGTTGCAATGGGTGGCTTCGGCATTGTGTATCGTGCGCATGATCATTCCCTTGATCGTAAGGTTGCGATCAAGGAATATATGCCAGCAGTCCTCGCCGAGCGAACTCTCGGCATTACCGTGTCAGCAATCTCTAGCCAGGAGGTTGAAACTTTTCAGGCTGGTTTGCAAAGTTTTGTTAATGAGGCCCGTCTTCTGGCACGTTTTGACCATCCCGCGCTACTCAAGGTTTTTCGCTTTTGGGAGGAAAATGGTACGGCCTACATGGCCATGCCTCTTCTGGCAGGCAAGACACTACGGGCAACGCTGGCCGAATTGGGTCGGGTGCCCGATGAAACTTGGCTCAAAGAAATGCTTGTGCATTTACTCGACGGCCTGGAAATGCTGCATGGAGAAAACTGTTTCCATCGAGACATTGCCCCTGACAATATTTTGATGCTGCCTGACGGCAGACCGCTGTTGCTTGATTTCGGGGCGGCGCGAAGGGTGATCGGGGATCGAACCCAGGCATTGACGGTTATTTTGAAGCCAGGTTATGCGCCACCTGAGCAATATGCTGACACTGCCCGTATTCGTCAGGGGGCGTGGACCGATATTTACGCGATGGCGAGTGTTCTCCATTTCGCGATAACTGGAGTTGCACCACAACCGTCCATTTCCCGGATGTTGGGCGATACACAGAAGACTCTGATTGAACTCAAACCGGAAGGATTCAGCAACAGCTTTTTGATTGCAGTGGACAAGGCTCTGTCCCTGGCAGCGCACGAAAGACCGCAATGTATTTCCCAGTGGAGGCATTTGCTGGGTCTGCCGGCAAACCGGATTGGTTCTGGAGATGGCGCTACAAACCACTATTCCGTGTCGATGCCACTAGTGACACACTGGGTATCGCCAGAGTCAGTTTTCCCTAGTTCGACTGTCTCGTCGGAGGAGAAGTTACAACCAGCCAAGAGTAGCAACAACATCGGTTTGGACTGTAGTGGTGAAAGTTTCTATCCTGTAGCCATGCCACTGGTGACACATACCGCATCGCAAGAATCTGTTTCACTAGATATGGCAGCCGCGTCCGAGGACAAATTACATATAGGCAAGAAACATCGAAAAAACAGCTTGGTGGTTCGATTGTCGGGGGCTGCAATTGCGATGTTGGTAGCTTTTGTATTTTTTGTAGAAATTGGGACTAATGCGCAAGTCGATACTTTGGTGATGCCGTTACCGTTGGTGGTTGCCAGTGCGCCTGCATTGCAAGCGTCTGAGTATATTTTTCCGGTTGTTTCCTCATCCGAGTCTAAAGCGCAGCCATCCACTTTGGCATCATCAACTGCGCCGTCAGTTGTTTCTATTGCGCCAATGGCTTCAGCTTCACGGTCGGTCAAACGTAAAATAGTCACCTCACCGGTCGTAGCGGCAGCGACTAAGATGCAACTTACAACGTCTGCACCAACGCCAATACCGTTGTCATCGCCATCAATGATAGTTGCGGGTCCGTCAGCACCCGGTGAAGCGTGTGCAGATAAGGTGTTTGTTTTTAGAATTGCATGTATCTCTGCGCAATGTGCAATAGACCGCTATCGGCAGACCAAGGAGTGCCGTGAGTTTAAAGAAATGGATAGAATTCGCGAAGAAGAATTACGCAACCGGGGGTCGTAAGCCGTTTAGCATAAGTTTTGTATGTATTTTTTAGTGATCTTACCTGTGAGAGACAGCACTTTTGATGTATGAAATTTATTGCGAACGGCTTAAGCCGTTCACAACAAGTTAGATACCTAAAAAAATTTATTAACTTCTATATGAATCAACGACTTACGAGCCAAAAGTACGTATCTAACTTTTTACAGCGGCTAGCGTTTGAAAATGGTTGTGTTCAATTTTAAAAGTTTTTACTGGATCCAATAATCCAATACAACACTTGCAGGCGTAGTTGAAAAAGTAATCTATTTAAGGTAACGCTGTCAAAATTAAACCTTAATGGATGAGCAATAAAAATCCTGAAAAACCTGCAACCATTTTTTGAACCTCGTCGTTTTTTCTTTGTTTTCATGACATCTATTTAAGAGACAATTCTGATGAATGCATTGCTAAATTGGGCTGCTAACGGCCTGTGGAACCTGAGCGCCTGGAAGATGGTGCTTTTTACGCTGGCGATGACGCACATCACGATGATCTGCGTGACCATTTTTCTGCACCGGCATCAGGCGCACCGGGCGCTTGACCTGCATCCGGCGGCGGCGCATTTTTTCCGTTTTTGGCTGTGGCTGACGACCG
>JFJP01006128.1_pt1 | contig 10013 bp, 10 predicted proteins | sample 431651 | NCBI WGS metagenome assembly JFJP01 (sample SAMN02602958, study PRJNA72255) | Microbial mat metagenome, whole genome shotgun sequencing project. | biome: fresh water; feature: sink hole; material: water; isolation source: purple microbial (photo- and chemosynthetic) mats found in...
CCGGCGTCTTGGGGTTGATTTTGTGGCCGCTGGCAGATTCGACCATCAAGAATTTTGAGATCACGGATATTTTTCGCGCTACTGCAATGGGTATAGCGTTCACTCTTCCATGTTTTCTGTTGGCTATTCATCTCGTCCGGTTTCACCTGCGCGCGCAGTCTGGTCGCGAGAGCTCATATGTCAGCTAACCCATTATTCCACCGGACCTGTCGCGGCAAGCCGCGCCAGTCCGGTGAATTCAAACGTTAATCCTTATGGACGAGATCATCGGCGGAGTGCTCGGAATAATCACCATACAAACTGGGAGGGTAGTCGTCTGGCTTGTTTCTTTTGGTAAGTGGCGCGGGGAGCCATTGTATGGCGATGAGGGGCGAATATACGGTGCTGCAGGCGCACTATCGTTTGTTCGAGATGGCAGGCGAGTCATTACAGAAACTGGCTTATTGTTCGTTGGAGTTGTGTTCTATGTCGTTTTTGTTGCACTCATCATTGCCGTTGTCGCGTCGGTTTAACTTGTCGGCCCATCGGTCTGCCTGCGGCGTCCGCTGGCCTTTGCGTTAAATTTCACGCAAACTGCTTCAGTTGATCGGCACCTAATTATCTCAAACATGCTATATTTCTCGCATGAAATGGGAGATCAAATATCACGATGAGAAATTGCAGGCTGATGTGCTGGCGTTACCGCCAGGAATTTTGGCCAGATACTTTCATTGCACCGATCGCATGGTTGAGTTCGGCCCAGATTTAGGAATGCCTCATACCCGTGCAATGAGTATGGGTCTATTCGAGTTGCGTTTGAAATCCCGTGAGGGTATCGGGCGGGTGTTTTATTGCACTTTGGTGGATCGCAAGATCGTCATGCTCCATCAGTTTGTGAAAAAGACCGATAAGACACCCCCCAAAGAATTGGCGCTTGCGCGCAAACGAATGAAGGAGTGGAAAAATGTTGACACATAAACAACTTCGCACCAAGGCACTGGCCAACGCTGAGGTAAAGGCGGAATACGAAAAATTGGCCGATGAGTTTTCCCTTTTGGACGAGTTCTTGAAGGCGCGGGCCGCGCAAGGTCTGACCCAGGCTCAGGTGGCAGAAAAGATCGGCACCACGCAATCGGCTGTAGCGCGTATGGAGTCGGGTAGCGGCAAGCATTCACCTTCTCTGGCAACGCTGACCAAGTATGCGGATGCTTTGGGGTGCAAGCTGGAGGTTCGGTTGATTCGTAGGCCTCGGCCAGCCAGAAATTTAGCTGGTCGTCCAAGCCCGGCAACGCCCAAACGCGTTGCGGTTTGACTTCGACGTTAAACCGCACAAATGGAAAAGCTGCAAGTCTTGGCCAATTGGCTCTGGCTTCTGTCCGGTGTTCTTGGCGAACTGTTTGTACTTCTTGGTTTCGCTGCGACAGCAATTCTCCTATTTGGCCGCGAATACGCGTTGGCTAAACGCATAGCCTTTCCTGTCACGACGATCGGCGTTGCGGCCATTGCATGCTTTGGGTTCAGCTTTGGCTACAACTACAGTCCGACGAGGACAGGGAACGGTATCGAAATTACAGTCTTGCTTGCCAGCGTTTCGTTGGTGCTCCTGGTGTTCGGCTACTTTCGTGCGTTCAAGATTTTCGTTAAAAAGGGATCAAAATCGTGATCGCAACTGTTGGTCTTGAGTCTCAACTATTTCGGCAACGATAAATCTCGGTTCAACTGCGGGGGCTGCCGCCTAACGCCAACGATAGACTGTTTGCGCAGCGCCAACTGCGCGCCCCGCAAACCCAAGCCTTCTCCGGCGAGGGGCGGCATGGCGCTCAGCGCAGCGGCATAAAGGAGGAGGCCAATGGCCGGGGGACAGCCGCGGAGCTGAGTGTCATGCCGCCCCTCGCCGGGGAAGTCACCCCCCACCGCTACACTCTGGGTTTTCCTGTAAATCCAAAGCCCAATGACCTACTGCGTCGCCATCAAACTCAACGCCGGACTGGTGTTTTTATCGGACTCGCGCACCAACGCCGGGCTGGACCAGATCAGCACGTTCCGCAAGATGATCGTGTACGAGAAGCCAAACGACCGCTTCATGGTCCTGCTCTCGGCCGGCAACCTGAGCATCTCGCAGTCCATCCGCGAGATACTGCAGATCGAGAAACTCAAGGACAACGACGAAGACGAGGGCATCACCATCTGGAATGCCAAGAGCATGTTTGATGCAGCCCGCGTACTGGGCTCAGCCATCCGCCGGGTGCAGGAGCGCGATGGCGCAGCGCTCAAAAGCGCGGGCGTGGACTTCAACGTGTCTCTGATTTTCGGCGGCCAGATTCAGGGTGAAGGCATGCGCCTGTTTCAGGTGTATTCGGCAGGCAACTTCATCGAAGCCACGCCCGAAACGCCCTACTTCCAGGTGGGTGAATCCAAATACGGCAAACCAGTGCTCGACCGCGTGATCACGCCCACCACCCCACTGGACGAAGCGGCCAAGTGCGCGCTGGTGTCCATGGACTCCACGCTCAAGTCCAACCTGTCGGTCGGTTTGCCGTTGGACATGGTGGTGTACGAGGCCAACACCTTCCAGACCGACAAAGTGGTGTGCATCGACGAGCACAACCCCTACTTCCAGATGCTGCATGGCAGCTGGGGGCAGAAGCTGCGCGAGGTGTTCGACAGCATTGAAGACCCGATGTGGCATGGCGAACAAACCCTGGTGCCATTGATGAAGCAGTCCGCACGCAGCCTGCCGCTCAAGAAAATCTCCACGCCTGACGAGAAGTTGATATGAGCGACGTCGGGCCGCTTGCATGATCGTCTTTTCCCATGCCAACAGCTTTCCGGCCAGCACCTACAAGGTGCTGTTCAAAGACCTGCGCGCACGCGGCTACGCTGTAAAGGCGGTAGAGAAGTTCGGACACGACGAGCGCTACCCCGTCACCAACAACTGGCCGCACGTGGTGCAGCAGTTACTGGATTTTGTGCAGCCCATTGTGGAAAAAACCGGTGAACCGGCCTGGCTGGTGGGTCACTCGCTTGGTGGCTTTTTGAGCCTGATGGCCGCCGCGCGAAAGCCGGATCTGGCCCGCGGCGTAGTGTTGATCGATTCGCCGATTTTGGGTGGCTGGCGCTCCACTGCCCTGGGCTTCGCCAAAACCACCCAGCTGGTGGGCTCGCTCTCCCCAGGCGCTGTGAGTCGCCAGCGGCGCAACCAGTGGCCCAGCGTCGATGCGGCCTTTGAGCACTTCCAGCACAAAAAGGCCTTTGCCAAATGGGACAAGCAGGTGCTGATGGACTATGTGACACACGGCACGTTAGAGTCAGAAGGCAAGCGCGTGCTGGCGTTTGACCGCGAGATTGAGACACGCTTCTACAACACCCTGCCCGACAACCTGGATCGCCTGCTGGCACGCCATCCGTTGAAATGCCCGGTGACTTTCATTGGTGGCAATGCGTCTGCGGAGATGAAGCAGGTGGGCATGTCGATGACTGAAAAAGTCACCAAGGGCCGAACCATGATGCTCGACGGAAGCCACCTTTTCCCGATGGAAAAACCATTGGCGACTGCGGCCGCAATCGAAGCGGCGCTGCGCAACATGGCGAGCTAGGAGAGCCCGATGCCACATGACCTGCCAACAGAACTTGACCTCCTGCAAGCGCAATTTCTGAAACTGCAGGCCGAGCATGAGGCCCTGAAGGGGCGCGGCCGCCACGACCAGGACCAGAACCAGATCTTTTTTCAGATGGCAGAAAGGGCCACGGCAGGCCTGTCTTTCTTCGATTTTTTGCAATCGCTGCATGGCCTGCTGGGGCAACTGATGTACGCCAAGAACTGCTTTGTGTGTTTGTACGACGTCAAGAAGCAGGCTCTCAACTTCCCCTATTACATCGATGAAAAAGACGGCGACACCATGCAGTCGGACGATGTGCCCTTGCGGCGAGGTCTTACCGAATATGTCTTGCGCACTGCGCGCGCACAGCTCATAGACCATCCTCGCTTTGTACAGTTGCAGGCCAGCGGCGAAGTCACAGAGGCAACCGGTGATTTGAGCTTTACGACCTGGCTCGGTGTGCCCATGCATATCGGCGGGGCAGTGGCCGGCGCGCTGGTGGTGCAAAGCTACGAATCCGGCGTGCAATACACACCGGAGGACGCACAGACGTTGTCGTTTGTGGCCAACCATTTCAGCAGCGCCATAGAACGCCACCGTGCCATCGAGGCCTTAAGCCGCTCGGAGGAGCGCTACCGCACCGTGATTGAAAACGTGGGTGTGGGTGTTGTTGTCGTGCAGGCCGGGCGCATGGTGTTCGCCAACCCCAGCATGGTGCGCATCGTCGGGCACTCCATGGAGCATCTGCTTTCGCAGCCCTTTACCGCAACCATCCATCCGGACGATGTTCCCGCCGTGGTAGAGCGCCACCAGCGGCGTTTGCGCGGCGAACCGGTGGATATGTATTACGGCTTTCGGGTGGTCACGCAGGAAGGGGAAGTGCGCCCCCTGGAGCTGTCCGCCGTAAAAATCGAATGGGACGGCAAAGAGGCCACGCTGCTATTTGTTGTGGATGCCTCGGCGCGCGTGCAGGCTGAACTCTCGCAGCGCGTGGCGGTGCAAAAGCAGACTGAGCTCAATGACATGAAGACCCGCTTCATCGCTATGGCTTCGCACGAATTCCGCACGCCGCTTACCGCCATCCATGGCTCGGTGGACCTGCTACGGCACTATGAAAGCCGCATGACCGGCGACAAGAAGCGCCAGACTCTGGACAAAATTGACGATGCCGTGGAACGCATGACGCACATGCTGGAAAACGTGCTGCTGATCGGGCGCACGGACGCAGGCCAAATGGAGTTCCGGCCCAAACCACTGGCCCTGCATGCGTTTTGTCTGGGTTTGGTGGACGAACTCAAAAGCGCCATGGGCCCGGCATTTGACCAAGTTAACTTGCAACTACAGCTGTGCCAGCCTGACAAACTCTATCTTCTGGATGAAGCCCTGGTGCGCAATGTGGTGGGTAACCTGCTGTCCAACGCCATCAAGTATTCGCCGCATGGCGGCGCGGTGGCACTGTCCATCGTGGAGCGTGGCAGTGAACTGGTGCTGACCGTCAGCGACCAAGGCATAGGCATACCGGCGCAAGACCTCGCACGACTTTTCCAGAGTTTTCACCGTGCCAGCAATGTGGGCAGCATCGCCGGGACCGGCCTGGGGCTGTCTATTGTCAAGCAGGCGGTGGAGTGCCACAAAGGCAGCATCACCGTCCAGAGTAACGTTGGCGCAGGCAGCCTGTTTACGGTTATCCTGCCCAACACACCAACAGCCTGACGTGGTCCCTGTGAACATTCTGATTGCTGAAGACGAACCGTCCCTGCGGGAGAACCTGCAATGGTTGCTCGAAATGGAAGGGTATACCGTGACGGCGGCCCGCGACGGTTTGGAGGCACTCGAATCCGCCTGCCTGTCCCCGCCGGATCTGGTGCTCACCGATGTCATGATGCCGGAACTGGACGGCTACGGTCTGGTCAAAGCGCTGCGCCAGACCAGCGCCACAGCGACTGTACCCATCATCATGCTGACCGCCAAGGCAGACCGAAGTGATGTGCGCACCGGCATGAACCTCGGTGCCGATGACTACCTGACCAAACCGTACCGTCGCGAGGAGCTGCTGGACGCTGTGCGGGCCCGCCTGGCCCGTAGCAGCAGCCTGGAGAGTACGGCACAGCGACTGCAGGCCGAAGCGCGCGAGGCCACCCAGCGCGACGCACTCACCGCCCTGCCCGGGCGTGACCTGTTCGGGCAGCGCTTGCAGGTGGCCATCACTTTGGCTGCCAAAAATGCAAGCACCCTGGGTGTGGTCACCCTGGGGCTGGACGGGTTCTCAAAAATCAATGACTCGCTAGGGGCCACGGTGGGTGATAAGGTTTTGTGCGAAGTCGCTGAGCGCCTGCGTGAGCACATGCAATCGCATCTTCCGGGCGCAGGCTATGACAGCGTGGCGCGCCTGGGCAGCGATTTGTTTGCAATCCGGCTGGATGGCAGCCTCGATAGCCCACTGCTGGCACAGTTCGGGACCGAGTTGCTGGACTTGCTGGCCCGGCCTTACAACGTGGAAGGGCACACCCTTTTTCTGACGGCGTCAGCGGGCGCCAGCCTGTACCCGGACCATGCCGATTCTGCGCTGGGCATGTTGCTGCACGCCGAGTCGGCCCTGCACCACGCCAAGCCGCAGGGACCGGGAACCGTGCGGGTATTTGACGTCGCCATGAACCAGCAAGTGGCAAGGCGTCTGCAAATCCACAACGCCCTGCATGGCGCCATGGCAAACAATGAGCTGGAGGTGTTCTACCAGCCGCAGGTGAGTATCGCCAACGGCGCGCTGGTGGGCTTTGAAGCTCTGCTGCGCTGGAAGCACCCGGAACTGGGCTGGATATCACCAGCGGAATTCATACCGATTGCCGAGGAGAGTGGCTTTATCGTGAAAATCGGCGAGTGGGCCATGCGCACAGCGGCGCAGCAGGCGGCCCAATGGCATGCCGCAGGCCACCTGAACTTTCGCATGGCGGTCAATTTGTCAGTACGGCAGTTTGTGGCCAACAATTTGCAGGACCTGGTGAAAAGCGTTTTGACGCAGACCCAACTGCCACCCCACATGCTGGAGCTTGAAGTCACCGAAAGCCTGGCCCTGCACAGCGTGGCAACTACGCTGGGAACATTGCATGCATGCAAAGCGCTGGGGGTAAAGATGGCGATGGATGACTTTGGCACCGGCTACTCCAGCCTGGCATACCTGAAACGCTATCCGCTGGACAGCCTGAAAATCGACCAGACTTTTGTACGCAACATCACGCAAGACGCTGGCGACGCAGCCATCACCCGGGCCATCGTCGCCATGGCACACAGCTTTGGCATGTCGGTCATCGCAGAAGGTGTGGAAACTGCGGAACAGTTGGACTTTCTGCGGGAACTGGGGTGTGAGGAGTTCCAGGGCTACCTGTTCAGCAAGCCGGTGCCCGCCGCTCAGGCGGTTGCCTGCTTTGAGGGGTTTACGCCGCCCACTGCACCACTTTGGTCCATGACGTGATGAGCACCACCACGCCGAAGGCGATGCGGTAGTAAGCAAACCCGACAAAGCTGTGGGTGGCTATGTAGCGCAGCAGCCAGCGGATGCACAGCCAGGCGCTAAAAAACGAAAACACCAGCCCCACGGCAAACATCGGCACGTCCGACACGCTCAAAAGCGCGCGATCCTTCAGCAGGCTGTACGCACCAGCGCCAATCAAGGTCGGAATAGCCAGGTAGAAAGAAAAATCAGTAGCCGCCTTGCGCGACATGCCCAGCAGCATGCCGCCAATGATGGTTGCGCCGCTGCGGCTAGTGCCAGGCACCATGGCCAGGCACTGCACCAGCCCCACCTTGAGTGCATCCATAGTCGTCATGGCATCCACATCGTGCACGCGCACGGCATTGCCGCCCTGCACCTGGCGCCGCTCAGCCCAGAGGATGATGAAGCCACCCAGAATGAACGTGGTGGCCACCACTTCCGGGGTAAACAAATGCGCCTTGATGGCCTTGCCAAACAGCAGCCCCAGCAACACCGCCGGCACAAAAGCGATCACCACATTCAGCGCAAATTGCCGGGCTTGCTTTTGTGTGGGCAACGCAACGAGGGTGTCCCGGATTTTTTGCCAATACACCAGGATCACCGCGAAAATGGCTCCGGTCTGAATGGCGATGTCAAACACCTTGGCCTTGTCATCGTCAAAGCCCAACAAGGCTCCAGCAAGAATGAGGTGCCCGGTACTCGAAATCGGCAGAAACTCGGTCAACCCCTCGACGATGCCCATAACGGCCGCCTTGATCAGCAATGCAACGTCCACAACACACTCCAAATGAAATAGGGCTCCAGCCCCCGTATTATCTGCGCAAGTAGCTCATTTATTGATAGCTACCAAGCCAGCGTCTATTCATAGCGCAGGGCCTGGATCGGCAGCAACTTTGACGCCCGGCGTGCAGGGTAGTAGCCAAAAAATACGCCCACGACACCCGAGAAGCCCACCGCCAGCAGCACCGCGCCGGCACTGAGGCTGACTTTCCAGCCCGCAAACTCGCCCACCGCCCAGGTGGCGCCAGCGCCCAGAGCCACGCCGATGGCACCGCCAATGAGGCTCAGTGTCACGGCTTCAATCAAAAACTGCGCCAGGATGTCGCGCCCGCGCGCGCCCACGGCCATGCGCAAGCCAATCTCGCGGGTGCGTTCGGTCACGCTCACCAGCATGATGTTCATGATGCCGATGCCGCCAATCACCAGACTGATGCCCGCCACGGCCGCCAGCAACAGCGTCATGACGCGGCTGGACTCTTCCTGCGCCTGCAAAATTTCGGTCAGGTTGCGCACCTGAAACGGGTCATCGCCCCCGCTTTGGACCTTGAAGCGCTGGCGCAGAAGGTCTTTGACGTTGTCTTCCACCACCTTCATGTCCGCACCATCACGCACCTTGACCGAGATGGCGCCCACACGCTTGAGGCGGCTGGAGGCGTCGCCGCCCCAGATGCGGTTGCGCAGCGTGGCAATGGGGACCATGAGCGCATCGTCCTGGTCCTGCCCCATGGAGTTCTGGCCCTTGGCGGACAGCACACCCACCACGGTCATGGGAATATTGCGCACACGGATGATCTGGTCCACGGGGTCTGCGTCGCCAAACAGCTCGCGTGCCACCGTGGCACCAATCCACGCCACTTTGGCCGAGCCAGCCAGTTCGGCGGCATCAAACAGGCGGCCGCTGGCCAGGGGCCAGTCGCGCGCCTCCAGGTACTCGTTGGTGACGCCAATGATGCTGGTGCCCCAGTTGGTGTTGCCGAACACCAGTTGCCCGCTGGTGCGCGAGGTGGGCGCAGCCACCTGCACCTGGGCAATTTCAATGGCAATGGCCTGGGCGTCCTCTTCGGTGAGGCGCTGACGCGTCTGCGCACCCAGCCGCACACCGGTTTGCGACACGCCGCCCGGAAGCACCAGCATGATGTTGGAGCCCAGGCCTTTCATCTGCTCCTGCACCCGCTGCGTGGCGCCGTTGCCCACTGCCACCATGGTGATCACCGCGGCCACCCCGATGATGATGCCCAGCATGGTGAGGGCCGAGCGCAAGGTGTTGGCGGCCAGCGCCTGCAAGGCACTGCGCATAGCGGTAAGCCAACTCATGGAGCGGTAGCCCCCACGGTTGCCGATGTGCGCGTGGCATTCACGGTGTCTTCCACAATCTGCCCATCCCTGAACACCAGCTTGCGCCGCGCCCACAGGGCGATGTCGCTTTCGTGCGTCACGATCATCACCGTCATGCCCTGGGCATTGAGGTCCGTCAGCAGCCGCATGATGTCTTCGCTGGTTTGGGTATCCAGCGCGCCCGTGGGTTCATCGGCCAGGATGAGCTGCGGGCTGTTAACCAGCGCCCGGGCAATGGCCACTCGCTGCTGCTGCCCACCCGACAACTCGGAGGGTGTGTGGTCGCCCCGCTCACCCAGCCCTACCCGCTGCAAAGCCTTGGTGGCCAGCGCGCGGCGGTCCACCGCTTTGACACCGGCGTACACCATGGGCAGCTCCACGTTTTCCAGTGCGCTGGTGCGCGGCAGCAGATTGAATTGCTGGAACACAAACCCAATGCGGCGGTTGCGAATAGAAGCCAGCTGGTCCTGCGTCATTTTTTCGACTTCTTCACCAGCCAGCCAGTACTCGCCTGCCGAAGGCTGGTCCAGGCAGCCCAGAATATTCATCAGTGTGGACTTGCCCGATCCCGAGGCACCCATGATGGCCACGAAGTCGCCTTCGGCTATCTCCAGCGATACGCCCCGCAGGGCGTGCACGGTCTGCCCGCCCATGGAATAGGTTTTGGTGAGCCCGTGGGCAACGATCAGTGCCATGGCTTCGCCGCTTAAAAGCCCAGGCGCGGTGCCGGCGCTGCCGATTTGGGCCCGCCGTTCTTGCCGGCACCCGGGGTTGACAAGCCAGTCACCACATCGGTGCCTTCCTGAATCAGCGCTGCAGCGGGGGCATCC
>JFJP01022200.1_pt1 | contig 10013 bp, 4 predicted proteins | sample 431651 | NCBI WGS metagenome assembly JFJP01 (sample SAMN02602958, study PRJNA72255) | Microbial mat metagenome, whole genome shotgun sequencing project. | biome: fresh water; feature: sink hole; material: water; isolation source: purple microbial (photo- and chemosynthetic) mats found in...
ATCCGTATAGTAATTGAACCTGCTCAATTCTGGAGAACTGAAGGGGGTAGCTATACATCCCGGAATGATTCCGGGCGGAAAAGGAGGAATTGTCATGGTTGCAGGATTGCAGGGCTTGGAAGAAAAATTTGAAAAATTGGAGACAAGAACAGATTCTCTGGAAAAGATTCTGGGGCAGTTCATTGTCTCAGTCAACGGAGCGCTTATCCGGCTGGAAAAGTCTGTCGAAGATTTTAAGGAAGAAGTCAGAGCCGACACGAAAAAACACAAGGAGGAAATGAACAAAAAGTGGGGCGATCTTGCCAACAAAATGGGAACGCTGGTTGAGGACATGGTTGCGCCCAACCTGCCGGAAATTGCCCTGAGATATTTCGGAGATGAGGCATTCGACTTCTTTGCGGTGCGGCTTATGAAGAGAAAAACGGGAGAAAGCTCCGTGCGGAGAGAGTTTGATATTATTGCGGTATCCGCAAAAAATTTCTACATCGCCGAGACCAAATCAAAGCCCAAACCGGAGCATGTCGGCGCGTTTGCCGCCGTGCTGAAGGATCTGCCCGACTTCTTCCCGGAATGCAGGGATAAAAAGATTATTCCTGTTTTCTCATCGCTTTACATTCCCGAAGAAGTCAGAAAGCATCTGACCGGACATAAAATTTATGTTTACATTCCCGAAGAAGTCAGAAAGCATCTGACCGGACATAAAATTTATGCAATGGGCATCAGAGAAGGGACTATGGATTTACTGAACTTTGAGGAACTGTCGGAACAGACCGTTTAACGTATTGCAGATGATGATTTTCATGCCGGTCTGCGAGGCTGACGGAAACCCCGCAGATTTTTTACCGGCACGAATGAGACTTAAATCTTTTGCTCCGATAAATCAATATCTTTCAAAACTTTCATCGTATTCATCCTGTTTTTCCGGGACAGGATTATCCGGAGGTCTGAAAGGTTTTCCGGATTTTTTTCTATCTGCACCGGCTGTCCGCATCCCTTTCCGCCCCCCTGCCGAAAATTTTTGCTCCTGTTCTGCCGGATTCCCGTTGCCGGACAGCGATTTCACGATATTTCCTTTCACCTTGAAAAAGGAAATTGTATGCCGGAGTTTTTCAGCCTGTTCCGAGAGTTCCTCAGATATCGAGGACATTTCCTGAGCCATTGACGCGGTCTGCTGAACCACCTGATCCAACTGCTGAACCGCCTTGTTGACCTGCTCGGACCCGGCATTCTGCTCATTGCTTGCCGCGCTGATTTCCTGAACCAATTCTGCTGTTTTCCGAATCTCCGGCATCATACCCGCCAGCATTTTACCCGCATTTTCGGCAATCTCCACGCTGGAACCGGAAAGTTTCCCGATTTCCGCTGCTGCTTTCCGGCTCCGCTCTGCCAGTTTGCGGACTTCGGACGCGACCACCGCAAAGCCTTTTCCGTTTTCGCCGGCGCGGGCAGCCTCAATCGCGGCATTCAATGCTAAAAGATCGGTCTGACGGGCAATCTCTTCAATAATGCTGATTTTTTCGGCAATTTCTTTCATGGCGCCTACCGTTTCTGCCACTGCTTTTCCGCCTTCCTGCGCTTTTTCGGCAGATTTCATAGCTATCTTCTCTGTCTGGGATGCGTTGTCCGCATTCTGCCGGATACCGGATACCATCTGTTCCATAGATGCCGATACTTCCTCGGCTGAAGCTGCCTGCTCCGCAGTTCCCTGAGACATTTCCTCGGAGGTCGCGCTCAGTTCCCGGCTTCCGGAAGCAACATTGTCCGAAGCGGCTTTGACTCTGACAACCACCTCATTCAGTTTTTTTATCATGGAATTTAAAGCCCGCATCAGTTTGTCCTGTGTCGAGCGTTCCCTGACTTCCACGCTCAGATTTCCCTCAGCCATTTCTTCGGCAAGGAGGGTAATTTCGCGTGTCGCGTCAATGAGCGTGTTCAGGTTGTCTTTGATCCGGTTGAAATCGCCTTTGTATTCCGCGGTAATATTTTCCGGGATATCGCCTTTGGAAATCCTGTCAATACAGGCTGCGGTCATGTTAATCGGCGAGACAAACGCGTCTGTCAGACGGTTGATGCCTGCAATGAGTTCGCGCCAGTCTCCGGCAAAATTTTCAGTGTTTCCGCGGGTGTTGAGTCTGCCTTCCTGAACCGCCTGTATCTGTCCTTTTGTCTCTTTGAGAAGCGCGGTCATCATATAAATCAGCATATTGAGATTGTTGCGAATGCGGTCAAAGTCGCCTTTATATTCCGCGGTGATTTTTCCGGGAATGTCTCCTGCCGAAATCTGTTCCAGACACGCGGCTGTCATGCTGATCGGCGTCACAAATGCCTCAACCAGATGATTTATCCCCGCGATAAGCGCGCGCCAGCCCCCGGAAAACGCTTCCGCATCGCCCCGAATGCTGAGATTGCCTTCCCGCGCCGCAGCGATGAGAACATCTGTTTCTTTCAAAACCGCATTCAGCTTTCTTATTATCAGATTCATCGCCTGCATGAGCCTGTCTTTGTCGCAACGCTCCCGGATTTCTACGGACAGATTTCCCTCAGCCATTTCACGGGCAATTGACGCCACATCATTTGTCGCGTCAATCAGCGTATTCAGGTTGTTTTTAATTCGGTTGAAATCGCCTCTGTACTCTGCGGTGATTTTCTCCGGGATGTCGCCTTTGGAAATCCGGTCAATACAGGCGGCGGTCATGTTGATCGGCGAGACAAAGGCCTCAATCAGATCGTTTATTCCGGCAATCAGACTGCGCCATATTCCGCTAAACGCGTCCGCGTCCCCGCGGGTCTCCAATTCGCCGTTGCGGATTTTCCGGATGAGATTTTCGGTCTGCTTTGTCATTTTGTTTATCGGTCCGGTGATGCTCCGGCTGATCAGAAAGAAAACCGGAATCACAATCGCCAGCGTGATGATAAAGACAAGCAAAGTCCACTTAATTGAAGCAGATATGAAGCCGGACAGAAAATTCTCCGCTTCTTTCTCCTCCGCTTCTATAAAAGCAATCATGTTTACCAAATCCTGCTCAATTTTTTTTCCGTATTCGTCGAGCATATCGTCAATCCGGCTGAAATCCGCTTCGATCTTTTTCGCCTCGGCAATGCGCTCCTCTATGTGTTTTACAAGTTCCTTCTGAATTTTCTCCGCGAGTTTGGGAAAAGCATCCTGAATTTTTTCAGCGGCTCTTTTTTCTTCTTCCGTATCAACTGAAGCTTTGAGACGCTCTATATTCGTCTTGACAAAAGAGAGACTGTCATTGATGGTCTCCATCCGGCTTTTTTCTATTTTTCCTTCGTTTTTGTCAACAACTGCGTCCATTGCAGCCAGCATCATCGCGTTATGCGCTCGTGCGATTTCACCGATGAGAACCGTTTTCTGATTCCGAATCTCCGAAAAAGCTGCCGCATCTTTTGAGTCTTTCTGCACGGACCTCAACAGGTTTTCCAGTTCTCTGTTTATCAGGGCACCGTCTTCATCCAATTCATCGTCAAGGACTATAAAATCTGCTTCTATTTTTTTCAGCCGGGCAGTGCCGTCGGTGATTAATTTTGGCAAATCCGTCCGAGTCATCCTTGCCATTTCGGGAAACTCGTCTGCAATTTCTTTTGCCAGTCTCTTTTCCTCGTCTGTATCTGCCAGTTCATGAAGGTCTTTCAGATGATCCTGAAAAAACACCGCATTGCTGTTGATGATATTCATTCCTTCTTCGCTGATTTTGCCTTCATTTTTATCAACGATGGCATCCATTGCCGAGAGAAGCAGAGCGCTATGAGCCTGAATCATCCTGTTAAGCACGGTTTTCTGCCTGTTTCGCAATGCAGCCATGTCGCCGGCTTCACGAATGCCTATGTTTGTGCGATAGGCATTGCCCGCCATAAAACTCAGCCCCAGCACAATAACCACGCCGATCAGAAGCATCTTCTTTCCGATTGTCAATTCTTTCACGATATGTCTCCTTTTTTTGAGGTAAGGGGTTAGGGGTCAGAGGCGCTCGCAGCCTCAATGCTGTTAATACCAATTCGCTTTCAAAGATATTTCAGATCGTAAATCGCCCCCGGCTGAAAACAGATTCAAATCGCATCTATTTTTAGCCGGGCGCTTGAAAAGCGGTTTTACGGAGTAAAGCGATTTTTCAAATCGCATCTATTTTTAGCCGGGCGCTTGAAAAGCGGTTTTACGGTCTGAAAAGACCGATCTTTGAAAGCGAATTGGTATAAAAATAGACCCCGCTTAACTTAACAACATTAACGCAGGGCGTGGGAACGAGATAACAAATTCACTTTATCGGCTGTCAATATTTTTCAAACTTTTCATCACAGTTATCCTCTTTTTCCGGAGCAGAATCTTCTGTCTGTATGAAAGGTTTCAGCGATGAGCCGCCTCTCTGCTTCTTTTTCTGCTCTTTGCCCGAAAATTTTTGCTTTCCGCCCCCCGGATTTCCTTCTCCGGACACCGATTTCAGGACATTTTCATTCACCTTGAAAAAGGCGATGGTATGCCGGAGGGTTTCAGCCTGAACCGAAAGTTCTTCCGAAGTCGAGTTCATTTCTTCGGCTGCCGACGCGTTCTGCTGAATCACCTTATCCAATTCCTGAACCGCTTTATTGACCTGCTCCGCGCCGACATTCTGCTCCTTGCTCGCCAGACTGATTTCCTGAACTAATTCGGCTGTTTTCCGAATCTCCGGCACAATTCCCGCCAGCATATTGCCGGCTTTTTCCGCAACCCCGACGCTGAAAACCGCGAGGTCTCCGATTTCCGCCGCCGCGCGCTGCGTCTTTTCCGACAGCTTGCGGACTTCGGACGCGACTACTGCAAAACCCTTGCCGTGTTCGCCCGCACGCGCCGCCTCAATAGCGGCATTCAGCGCCAGAAGATCAGTCTGCCGGGCGATTTCCTCAATCACCGAAATTTTCCGGGCAATGTCTTTCATCACCGTTACGGTCTCAGCAACAGTCTTTCCGCCTTCGCCGGCATTTTCGGCGGATGTTATTGCCATTTTCTCGGTCCGCCCGGCATTATCCGCATTCTGGCTGATATTGGCTGCCATTTCTTCCATAGAAGACGAGACCTCTTCAGCAGAGCCTGCCTGTTCCGAAGCGCCCTGAGACATTTGTTCCGACACAGAAGTGAGATATTCACTCCCGGACGCGACATTCTCTGATGCGGCTTTCACATTGATAACGACTTCATGAAGCCTCCGGATCATGGCATTCAATGCCCGCATGAGCTTGTCCTGCGCGGAGCGTTCCGCAACCTTTACGGTCAGATTCCCGTCTGCCATTTCTTCGGCAGCCTGTGTAATGCCGTTCATTGCCCCGATCAGCAGATTCAGATTCTTCCGTATCTGATTGAAATCGCCTTTGTATTCTTCGGTAATTTTTTCCGGAATGTCGCCTTTGGAAATCCGGTCAATATGGGCTGCGGTTACGTTGATCGGCTCGACAAAGGCATCAATCAGGCTGTTGACGCCGACAACAAGCTCCCGCCAGCATCCGGTGAATCCCCCCGCATTGCCCCGCGCATCCAAACGCCCTTCCTGAACCGCATGTATCAGCGCGTTTGTCTCATGCAAAAGCCCGTCCAATCTTTGTATCATGGCGTTCATCGCCTGCATGAGTTTGTCCTTATCCGAGCGTTCCCTGACTTTTGATTTCAGATTCCCGGCTGCCAATTGTCCCGCAATCATTGTGATTTCGCCTGTCGCGCCGATCAGCATATTCAGATTCTGTTTGATCTCATTGAAATCGCCTTTATATTCTTCGGTAATTTTTTCCGGAATGTCGCCTTTGGCAATGCGTTCAATGTAGCCGGCCGTTGTGTTGATCGGACTCACAAACGCGTCAATCAGGCTGTTGACGCCGATGATAAGTTCCCGCCATCCGCCTTCAAAGGCTTCGGCATTGCCCCGTATCTTCAGATTTCCTTCCTGAATCCCGACAATCAGCCTCTGCGTTTCTTTCAGAACATCACGGATTCTGTCCCGCATGGCTTTCAACGCATTTGCCATCAGCCCGATTTCATCTTTCTGATTGACTTCTACGACCGCGTTTAAGTCTCCTTGTGCCACCGCATAAGCAAAATCAACACCCTTTGTCATGGGGACTACGATGCCCCGGGTAATGAGAAACGACACCAGCATACTTATGAGCGCGGCGAATATCAGCCCGAAAATCATGATGTTGGAAGCTGATGAAAGTGAAAGAAGCGTATCCTCTGCGATTTTTTCTGTCTCATCCATTCCTTTTTCTGCCGCAGTCTGAGTCAGTTCCAAAATCTGATCCCCGACGGCTTTACGCTGTCTGCCCACTTCCTGCAATGCCACCCAGTTTTCAAACAGCGCATTCATTGCGGTTTCGTATTCCCGTGCTGCCGCTCCGACCTTTTCAATTTCCTTAATATCTTCTTCCAGTTCGGAAACTGACAGAAGTGTTTGAAGCTTTTTTTCCATTATATCAAAATTTTTTTGAGCATCCCGGATGATTTCAGGATTGCGAAGCGCCTGTGCCTTAAAGGTCGCAATCCCGGTTGCATTCCCCAGATCAACCACTTCGTTTGTAAGCGTAATCTTTTTGAGACGTTGTGAAAGTTCTTCCGCATCAAAGCCTGCGACCATTTCTGTTTCCAAAGCATTGTTCTGATTCGCAAGGAAGTTATAGCAGCTTTTCATATACTGCATTCCTGAAGCCTGAAGCGATTTCCGGTTCTCTGCAATCTGTTCGTTTCTTTTCACGGTTTCAGCCACGAATTTTTCATATTCTGAAACTTTTGTCTCCGCATCTGCTGCCGCTGTTTTCAGTTCGGCAAGGCGGGGAGAAGTTTCGGCAAAGGTTTTGGTATCCCGGACAGCCGATTTTACCTTTTCAAGTGTTTTGGAGCCTTCTTCAAAATAGTGTTTTTCTTCGCTGAGTTCGTAGGCTATCATGTTATACATGGTTTGAGAAACCATCCGCTCCATATTCCCGGACATTCTGACTTGGGGAACATATTCCCGTTCCAGCATCACAGCGTGATCCCGTACACCGCTCATTTTCCACAGAATGACAGCACCCAGCGCAAGGATAATGAGGATCAGGCTTCCGAAACCCAGCCCCATTTTCTTGCCCAAACCTGATTTGAAAGTTTTCATGATATTTTTCTCCTCACTTCGTTTTGGTTTTTCACACAGAGGCGGTTTTGTCTCTCGCAAAGGACGCAAAGAAAAGATTTTTTTTAAAAAAGCTTTGCGGTCTCTGCGGTCTTTGCGAGAAACTTTTTTTGTCTCTCGCAAAGGACGCAGAGGACGCAAAGAAAAGATTTTTTTTAAAAAAACTTTGCGGTCTTTGCGTTCTCTGCGAGAAATCGTTTTTATCTCTCGCAAAGGACGCAGAGGACGCAAAGAAAAGATTTTTTTAAAAAAAGCTTTGCGCTCTCTGCGCTCTTTGCGAGAAACTTTTTTTATCTCTCGCAAAGGACGCAGAGGACGCAAAGAAAAGATTTTTTTTAAAAAAACTCTGCGCTCTCTGCGCTCTTTGCGAGAAACTTTAATCACTCTCCCGCCAATATGCTTTTGCTCAGGATGAAATTGTACTGAATCAGACGAAAAACATGCCCCGGCAATATCTCTTCACGGGACGATTTCCATGCCGCATAACGGGCGGCTGTTTCCGATTTCAAAGATTTGACGCCGATATTTGCTTTCAGTTCTGACGCAATAATCTGCGCCAGATCAAACATATCCGCAGGCGAAATATCATCGCAGTCGTTGACTTCTGTAAAACTGACCGGCTCATAATTGTCTTTGTACATATAATACTTTGAAATGTTGTTATAAACATGATAGAAAAGTTTATAGGTATATCGGGGAACAACTCCGCTGACCGGCTGCTTGGGAAAAAGATAATCCTGATATTTGATACCGGCTTCATCTGCAATTGCCTGCACTGCGGGCAGCAGAGTTGTTGCAACCGCTTCATAAACCTGCGCCGGCGTTGCCCAGTTTGTCACAATGCCTTTTTTCTTGGCAATTTCATAACAATGCAGCGAAATCTGGCGCATCATCTGAAAAACATCGCTCGGAGATTTGGAAGTTTTTTCGCCGGTGTATTCCGTAAACGCTCCTTTTTCAAGCAGATGCGCTTTTATCAGGCTCAGAACTTCATACACATCTCCGGGTTTTGTCCGGTTTATATCCGTCACTTTGGCAAATTCAAGGAGTTTGTTCCGGTCAACGGCATTGTTATGAAGCATATTAAATTTCTCTGCAATATCAAAAGCTTTTTCAAAGACATTCCTCGGACGCAGGGATTTGCTGATGAGCTTTTTGTCAAAGCTTTCTTTCAGATCATACATGCGGACCAGCGAATCGTCTATCGCTTTTGCCAGATACCAGTTGTCTGCGGGCGTGATTTCCTGACCTGCGGCTTCAGCATACATGACAGACAGAAAAAATGCAATGAACGCCGTTGCACCGATACGATAAAAACATTTGAAAACAGATATATGAAACTTCATTTCTGACCTCCTTTTTGGGTTACGGGATAAAAGTTTACCACGAAAACACGAAATTTTTACCACGAAAAACACGAAAATAACGAAAAACACGAAATTTCTTTTTCTTTTTTTTTGCTCTTTCGCTCTTTCGCAGCTTTCGTGTTTTCGTGGTAAAAATTTCGTGTTTTCGTGGTTTTTTTTAAACAAAAAGCAAAGCCCCCAGCGATAGCACCGTCATGACGAAAGCTGTTGTTTCCATTCCTAAAAATGGGATGAAAAACAGGCTTCCGAGCAGCGAAGCCGCACAGCCGCCCAGCAAATCTGCCGCATAAAGCGGCGAAATGACGCTTTTCTGATCTTCCACCCCGGACAGGCTGGCAAAAGCAAATACGCCGGATACCAGAAAACCGCTGACAAACAGCAAAAAGGAAATCAGCATAATACCTGATTGATAGCCGGAGTTCAACAAGTTGATAAAAATAAAATTAAATGCGCCGAAGCTGATAAACAGGCTGATTCCCAATCGCAGCCGGATTTCACCGTAGCGTACCATGAGGGTCTTTGCCGTTTCCGTAATCGCAAGAGAGCCTGCGGCAAGCCCCGCCATGAATGTCATCAGCAAGATACCGATATTCTGAAATAAAACGCCGTTCTTTGCCTGATAATGCAGTATCAGCATGGTTTCCGTCATCATGCCGATAAAACCGGCAAGAAAAACAAGCCATATTCGTTTCAATCCGGGTCTGCGCCGGACAAGCAGAAACAAAATTCCCGTAAAGAGAATATAAGCCATTGAAATGATAAGTATGTAAAACGAATCACCGAAAGAAGGCATATCCCGATTGATGATTTCCGGAATAAATTTTGACAGCCAGATCATCGCGGAATACTGATAAGAGATCGGCTGTATATCCGTATTCGGCGCGGCTTTTGCGGAGGAAAGCTGCTGTTCTGTTTTGAAGAATCGGTCATTTGTGAGCAGATAGCTGATGTATGCAGGCGTGACAAGTTTGGTTTCTATTTTTCTTTTCTCAAATATCTCAATCAGTTCAGCCGGGTCCCGGCTCAGAGGCGCATCGGATGCAAGGACAATATTCGTGACGCCAGGCAGCACCAGCGCATGATGAAACACGGATTTCAATGCAAGATAAATACTGGCATTCCGATAGGTGAGAAATTTTGTCCAGAGATTTTCCGAAGACCGCATACGAAACGCTAAAATGCCCCCGGGTTTCAGCTTTTCGGCGCATTGTCTGAAAAATTCAAGTGTGTAAAAGCGGTTTGACTGACCTGAATCCGGAGCGGACGCGCCGACAAAAATGAGATCATAGAGCAGGGAATTTTTCAGAAATTTGCGAGGATCGGTATGATAAACAGAGACAAATTCGGACTCAAAAGATTTTGCATATTTTTCAGGAAGATGTTTTTTTGCCGTTTCCAGAAAAACGCTGTTGATTTCCACATCATCCACTTTTCGGGGACTGTGTTTCAGGATTTCAGGGATGATGCCTTCAATGCCGCCGCCGCATATAAGTACCTGATT
>JFJP01041263.1_pt1 | contig 10013 bp, 9 predicted proteins | sample 431651 | NCBI WGS metagenome assembly JFJP01 (sample SAMN02602958, study PRJNA72255) | Microbial mat metagenome, whole genome shotgun sequencing project. | biome: fresh water; feature: sink hole; material: water; isolation source: purple microbial (photo- and chemosynthetic) mats found in...
ATTGAATATCTACTGCAAATGTAAAGCTGATTTTTCATACCTCCAAATTTTTTTGATAAAATTTTAGCTTTATGATTAAAATATTTATTTTCAACAATATTTTTGTTATTTATTTATGCATTTATTTTAATGTTTGCAGTTTTGTTAAAGTCAATAAAGTCAAGGCTTTAAAGCCAAATATTCTTCATATTTATTGTTAAAATTTGATATAGTGCTAATTTTGTATATATGTTGTATAACATGTAAAAAATATTCGAGTTATAGCTATTTTTAATGAATTTTATGCTGTTTTATTCATGTCGAGAGTAATGTAAAACATACAAAAGATTCTTAATTTTAGTAAATTCTTGTCATTAGGTAATTTAAACTGTGTATAATGTCTTTAAAATGGCAGGGTAGGATAGAGGTCGATTATTTTTAGTTATAATTTGATAGCGTATATATTATTAAACTTAAATTTAGATAAATTAATTTTATAAATATCTAAGCAGAATGATTATGTTTAAATTTAATAAACATATAAATTTTAAATAGTAGTGGCTTTTGCATTTGGGTTTTTCGCGATTGGTCTGTTTGCTGATTGTTTTTAATGTAGTTATATAAGAACTATTGTTTTTCTTCGGATGCCATTTCGGTGTAAATTTTAGCCGGTTTATCAATTTACCTTGTGCATTTTTTTTTAGCGTGGCTGCGTTTATTTTAATAGGATGATTTACTGTAATACAAATTTAACGCAGTACCAATTAATACCAACTTGCATACATTAATTTTGTTCCAAAATTCCAAGAACTGCAGGTTGGCATAAACCAAGTACTGTTCAATTTCAACTTTTTACAAGCAACTTGGTATAACTTGATTTAGTGTCGGACTTTGTTCATGTAAAGCCGAAAAACTGTAGTAAAAAAAAACTCCTCGGAATTTCCGAAGAGTTTTTGTATTTTGCGTAAATTATTACTTATGCAATAGGTTGTACATAAACGTACGATTTGTTGTCGCGTCGTTTTTTAAATTCTACAACACCTGTAGTTAATGCAAATAATGTATGATCTTTACCGATACCTACATTTTCGCCCGGATGATGAGCAGTACCGCGCTGACGAACGATAATTGCACCGGATTTTGCAAATTGACCACCAAATATTTTAACACCTAATCGTTTACTATGCGATTCTCTACCGTTTTTCGTACTACCGGCGCCTTTCTTATGTGCCATAATTTCTTTGTGTTAATTTTTTAAGATTAAGCTTTAATATCTTCAATAAGAATTTCGGTCAAATCCTGACGATGACCGTTTAATTTCTGGTATCCTTTTCTTCTCTTCTTTTTGAATACCAAAACTTTATCGCCGCGCAAGTGAGAAACCACTTTAGCCGATACTTTTGCTCCGCTTACAAGCGGTGCGCCTACTTTCACGTCGCCATTGTTGTCAATTAGCAACACGTTGTCAAATTCAAGAGTTTCCCCTTCGTTGTTAGCCAAACGGTGCACGAATACTTTTCTGTCTTTCTGCACTTTAAATTGTTGACCGGCTATTTCTACTATTGCGTACATTAGTTAAAATGTTAATTCGTTTCTATATTTACTTCGGACTGCAAAAGTATTAAATCTTAATTTAATGCCAAATTATTTACTAAATTATTTTCAATTATTTTTCGAATAAAAAAATATACCACTATTTGCAGGCGTTTAGCCGGTTTTTTTTCGAAAAAAATTAGAGTTTTTTTCCTAAATTCATTTTTTATAATTGAAATTACTATATTTGTTCACATTTTTATGAAATAGTATACCATGTCAAAAGTACGTTTAGACATATTAGGTTTATCATACAGCCATTCCGGCGCTTATGCGTTGGTGCTTTCCGAATCGAATGGAAACAGACGAATGCCTATTATTATTGGTGCTGCCGAAGCGCAATCCATTGCCATTCGTCTGGAGAATTTGCGACCGATACGTCCGCTTACTCACGATTTATTTTACGATTTTGCTACCGCATTTTCAATTGAAGTTACTGAAGTTGTTATCAGTAAAGTTGAAGAAGGTATTTTTTATGCCGAACTACATTGTTTGCAAGCTGAGAAAAATATTGTTATCGATGCCAGAACTTCCGATGCCATTGCGCTGGCTTTAAGATTCAATTGTTCTATATATACTATAGAAGAAGTAATTGATAAAGCCGGATTTGTAATTGACGATGAATCGTTTAGCGAAACAGCCGCAGTAGGCGAAAATACGGATAAAGGATCGGAGTACGATGCTAAAACCATGGAAGAGCTTGAACAGTTGCTTATAAGTGCCATTGAAACAGAAAATTACGAAGAGGCTTCGCTGCTGCGTGATGCGATAAAGCGTAAAACGGATGAGGCGGAGGAATAAAAGGAGCGTTGTGCCCTAAATCATACGGTTATGCGTAAGCGTTTTTACGTTTTATTTGATTGGCTATATCCCAGAATTAACAATTAACCATTGATAATTAATAATTTATATAAATGACTTTAATTAAATCTATTTCCGGTATTCGCGGAACAATAGGCGGAAAACCGGGCGATAATTTAAGCCCAATTGATGTAGTAAAATTTACATCGGCTTACGGAATGCAAATATTACAGCGTTCGGGCAAAAAAAATCCAACCTTGGTAGTGGGACGCGATGCTCGTATTTCGGGCGAAATGGTGCAAAACTTGGTTATGGCAAGCCTGCAAGCCTTGGGTATTAATGTGCTTAATATTGGTTTGGCTACCACACCAACCGTTGAAATGGCAGTAACTGAAGCCAAAGCCGACGGTGGCATTATTCTTACCGCAAGCCATAACCCGAAACAATGGAATGCGCTTAAATTATTGAACGAAAAAGGCGAATTTATCTCGGATGCCGAAGGCAAAGCCATGTTGCAAATTGCCGAAACCGATGCGTATATTTTTACCGATGTTGATTCGTTGGGCAAAATTACTACCGACGATCGTTTCACAGCAATGCATATCCGGCATATATTAAATTTACCGTTGGTTAATGTTGAGGCTATTAAAAAAGCCAATTTCAAAGTTGCTATCGACTGTGTAAATTCGGTGGGTGGCATAGCTATTCCGCAATTGCTTAAAGCTTTGGGTGTTGAAAACGTAATTGAACTTTATTGCGAGCCTAACGGGCATTTTCCGCACAACCCCGAGCCGCTGCCTGAACATTTAACCGATCTTTCGGATGCTGTTCGTAAAAACAAAGCTGATGTAGGTTTTACTGTAGACCCCGATGTAGACCGTTTGGCAATTATTAACGAAGACGGCAGCATGTTTGGCGAAGAATACACCTTGGTTGCGGTTGCCGATTATATTCTTAGGAATAAAAAAGGAAATACAGTTTCGAACTTATCGTCGAGCCGGGCATTGCGCGATGTAACTTTGCAGCATGGCGGCAACTACTCGGCTGCAGCAGTGGGCGAAGTAAACGTAGTGGCTGAAATGAAACGTGTAAATGCCGTTATTGGCGGCGAAGGCAACGGCGGTATTATTTATCCGGAGCTGCATTACGGTCGCGATTCGTTGGTGGGTATTGCTTTGTTTTTAAGTCATTTGGCAATAACCGGCAAAAAATGCAGCGAGTTGCGTGCTTCGTATCCTGCGTACGAAATTTCGAAAAACAAAATAGAACTCAGCCCAAGTACCGATGTAGATGCGCTGCTTAAAAAAGTAGAAGCAAAATTTGGCGCCGAACCTAATGTTACTGTAAGTACCATTGATGGAGTAAAACTCGATTTCCCTACCGAATGGGTGCATTTGCGCAAATCGAATACCGAGCCTATCATTCGTATTTATGCCGAAAGTAAATCGGCTGCCGATGCAAATGCGTTGGCGTTGAAAATTATGGATGAAGTTAAGAGATTGTAAATTAGATTTGAAATTAACAATTTCAATATTTATTAAAAAAAAGATTTTCCGAATTTTATTAATTTGGAAAATCTTTTTTTTATTTCATTGAAGTTTATTCTATCGTAAAACCATAAGCAAAGTAGTAATAATAACTGCCAAAATAGGTACAACAATCATAATTTTACGAGTGTCGCGTGCTATATTTTGGGTGCATTCTGCTACTCGTTTAGTTGCGTAATCGTCGGTTGGGCGTACTTTTAATGCTTCGTTGTAGCTGTCGCGTGCCGATTTAAACAATTCGATATTAAAAAAGCCATCGCCGCCGGTAATAAATTTATTGTATAATTTATCTTCAGGGCTTAAGTTTTCATTGTGGTGTTCGTGGTGTGCCATGTTTTTATAGTTTAATTATGTGTACAAAGTTAGTAAAAACGGAATTGTTTAACGAATTTTGCCTTTGAAATTTCATTCAACTTTTTGCTGTATTATTAAATTACGCAAATAAATCGAAATCGCCTGCCAGTACTTTGTTTAATTTACCGGTACGCCATTCGTTTGCCGTATCTTTAACCAAAGGCATCGGTTTGTCGGCATACCGACGAATTATTTTAAGTGTTTTCTTTACTTTTTCGAATTCTTGCATGGCTATTTCTTTGGGTTGTTTGCTTTTATCCGGTATTTCGGGTTGCGCCAACGCTTGAACTTTTACTTTTAAGCGAGTAACTTTATCATCTTCCGGCACTTCCCAAACGTGTAATCCGGTTTCCGAATGTAATATTTGGTAAGCACCAAAGCCGGCTGCGGCAATAATACATTCGAAACGTTCGGCGGTAGTAGTTTTATAAACTACAGAATAAGTCATTTTTCGTTTCTTTGCCCAATGTTGGTACATGTTTGCAAGCTTATCGGCAAATTCAACTTCTCGTGCATAATTAAAATCGTTGCCGGTAAAATCGACCGAAATTTTAATAAAGGCATCTTGTGGCTCGTTGTTGTTAAAAGCGTCTAATGATTTCACCATCAGAAACAAGCGTTCGGCAAGCCTTCGGATTAGGTCGGGCGGAAAGTTAAGGCGTATTTTATCATCGTCTTGAAGTCGTTCGAGGATGGATGAAGCTGTTTCGAGCCCGGCTTCAAATCGGTCGCGGAATTCAAGTTCGCTCAAATCGGCAAATCGGCTTTCGCGATCCCAAAAGTCGGGTTCTGCCATAGCTTTCAGAATGGCACTTTTGCGTTGTTGCCATTTGAAATTGCTAATGGTATCTTTTAGCTTTTTGTAGGTTACTTCCAACACTTGTCGCTCTGCCAATATACCGTGTGCTTCAAAAGCTATTTCGGTAAGTTTTAAGGTTTCAGCTTTTTCTTTTTGCGCTTTTACTTTCTGCTCGCGACTTTTCCACGAAATTTCCGGTTCTTCCGGGTCAATAAAATCGACCTTCAACTTATTATCCGACCGCTTAACGAATAAAAATTGGTCGCCGCTCGGAAATTGGTTGTTTACAATGGTTATTGAAAGCGGAGCAAGCAAATATTTGTCAATAGCACGTTTTATTGGTCTGGCACCAAGTTTATCGGAAAATCCTTTTTCCAACAGAAAATCCAATGCCGAATCTTCCCATTCTACAGCCCATTGTTTTTGTCTGAAACCGCGACGTTGAAGTATTTTTTTAAGTTCGTTGGTTAAAATATTACGCATAACGCTTCGGCTCAGTGGTCGGAAAGCAACAATACGGTCGAGCCGGTTAATAAATTCGGGACGAAAAACCTCGTTTATTACTCGTTGAATTGGCGAGTCGGGTTCGTTGTCGGAATCTTTATTTCCGAACCCTATTTTGCTGCCAACCGGCAAGCCTGCGCCTACATTCGAGGTCAGAATTATGATTGAATGTCGGAAATCGGCAGTGTTTCCGTGAGCATCGGTAAGTCTGCCGTCGTCGAAAACTTGCAAAAACAAGTCCCAAACGGTTTGGTGCGCTTTCTCAAATTCATCCAATAGAATTAGCGAAAACGGATTTTTTCGAATATGGTACACCAGCGCGTCGGTTTCTTCGTGTCCGCCGGTAGAACCAACAATTCGGGCAATAGACCCGTAAGCTTGGAATTCGCTCATGTCGAAGCGAATCATTCGTTCTTCGGAACCGAATAAGTATTGCGAAAGTGTTTTTGCAATTTCGGTTTTTCCGGTACCGGTAGGACCTACAAATAAAAATACGCCATACGGTCGGGTTGGGTCGGTAAGCCCGGCTTTTATCATGGCTATTCGTTCCAAAATAACATTTACCGCTTCGTTTTGCCCCACTACGCGCGAAGTAAAATACTTCGATAAGCCTTCCAAATCAAGCTTTTCGCGGTCGTCGAGTATCGAAAGCGGCATTCCGGTAAGGCTCGACATTGAACCAATAAATTCGTTCCAAGTACACGCTTTGTTGTTTTTTCTTTCAACTTCCAAATACCCTTCGGTAGCTTTTAAAAAATCGATTAAGTTGCCCGGTTGCTCGGCACCTGCGGTGTATTGGCGACATAAATGCGCCACTTCGTCCATTAGCTTCTTATCTGTTTTTGTCCAAATGTATTTTGCTTTCGATTTTTTAGTCCATTCAAGTCCAATATCCACCGTTTCATCATGTGCAGTAGGTTCAAGCCTAATTAGTTCCATGGCGGTTTTAACTTTTGGTCGGTACCTTATAAGTTGCTCGTAAAACCGAGGTGAAATTTCGCCGATAATAAGAATTTTGTTTTTTTCGATATAAGGTAAAATTTGATCCAGTACGCCCGAATTGTTGTGTTCGTGCCTGCCGGCGTAAAGCAATTCAATAAAATCGGGAATTATCCAAATACTTTTTTTGTGGTCGGTTAAAAATGCAATAATTTTTTTTACTTGTTCTTGTAAATCGCCAATATAACGTTGTCCGGCAATAACATCGGAAGCCGAAGCCACAAAAATTTTGTAGTTTCTGGCATGAAGTTCTTTTGCCAACAGGTTAATCAGTTCCGATTTTCCAACTCCACGCTCGCCGGAAACCAATACGGAACGAGCGCTATTTTTCGCGAATAAGCCGGTTATTCGTGCAATGTGCTTCTTCAAAGTTTCGGTAACTACAGCTTGTGTATTGAAATCGGAAGGTTTCCATACATAGCCAACACTGTTTAAATATTCTTGCAGTCGTTCGTCCATAGCCGGTGGTATTTGATAAATTGGGAATTGATTGCTCGCAGCAAACGTAATAATTTTTAAGCTGAAAAAGAAATAAATATTTTTGTAAAGTGAAGATGAAATCCGGATAGCATAGGAAGAAATATAGCATTGCCGCAAATTCAACTTAATAAAAGAAATGGTTAAATAGTTTTATGGTTGAATTCGCGACAATTTCTTGCAATAATTGCTTTATTCCCTAAGCAGCCAACCGTTTGGGTCGGCAATTAACTCCAGCGGTTGTTGGTTATTCTTAATAAAAAATACTTCAAATTTTTCTTTTATGTCGAAGGTATAATCGGCAAAAACATCGTTTAAAAATTTTAATCGTACATCCAATTTAAACTCAAATGCATCGGCATTTTGTTCTTGAATTATCGTAATTTTTATACTGTCGCCCATGGATTGAAATGCGGTACTAATGCGCGGTAAGCCCGGCTTGTAAAGCCAGCAATTAAAGAAATTGTCGAGTTTACGCCCGGTTTGTGTTTCAACCACTTCTTTAAACATGCGGGTGTCGGCATTTGCAAACTTATAGGTGTCGTAGAATTTGCGAACAGACAGCCAAAAAAGCGAATCGCCCACTTGCTTGCGCAGCATGTGCAAAAACCAAGCGCCTTTCTGGTACGAATTGGGGTTTAGTAATTCTTCATAATCGGTAATGGTGGTATCAATAACCGGTTTTTGTACCCGATTATTGAAGTTTCGAACCAAATTACCGTCGTATTTCATGCAATAATTAAAAGAGTCGGTGCCAAATTTGAAACCCATATAGCAGTTTTCTAAATAAGTAGCAAATCCTTCGCTTAGCCAAACATGGTACCAATTACTTTCCGAAACCGAATTGCCAAACCATTGGTGTGCAATTTCATGTGCAAACAAACTTTCTAATCGCCCTTTTCCGGTAACTGTATTTTCAGCATAAAAAATAGCGCTTGCATTTTCCATGCCGCCGTAGCGCGTTTTCGATTGTACGTTTGCCAATTTGTCGAACGGATAAGGCCCAATAAGTTTATTGAAATACACAAGCGGTTCTGAGGCTACGTTGTAATCGGCAAAACCGTTTTTGCTGTTGTCTGCAAATACCCAAGTGCTTACCTCAGTGCCATCAAAATTGCCGATAACTTGCGTTTCAAAATCGGCAACTCCAATAACCATAACTTTGGTAGGCAGTGGGTAATCGGTTTTATAATGCCAAAGTGAACGTGTTTTTTCCAATTTTGTAACGCTTTGCAATTTGCCGTTTGCAATAACGTCCAAATTCGATGGAACATTTACCAGAAACTCAACGGTCGCTTTATCGCCGGGATGGTCTATGGTCGGAATCCAATGCCTTGCACGGTTTGGCCAATTGTCGGCAAAAGCGGTGTTTTTGTTGAAACGGTTAAGTGCAATAATTAATCCGTCGTCGGAGCCGAACGAGTAATATACCGATATGGTGTGCGTTTCGCCGGCTTTTACCGTCGGGAAAATTAAGGTCAGTTTATCTTTAATCCAAATATATTCGCATATATTGCCGTCAATTTCAACTTTTTTTATCGAACTGCTTCCCGATTTATTGCTTTTAACAAAGTCGAGGGTAAGCGAATCGGTGTTTGTTTTGAAAAAAGTAGTTATATGTGCGGCATTGTAGCCGTAATGGAAGTTGCCGTACACTCCAATTTCGAATTTGTAATGCAATACATCGGCACGAGCAAACCGTTGGTCATAATCTTGGGCAAGCGCCGAAAAACAAAAGCCCAACAATAATATGGAAAGTAATAATCGACTCATGGCGTTAAATTATTAAGTTAATTTTGAAAAATATAGGTACTAAAATTGAGCCTAAAAAAGTAAAACGAAGTTACAAATAAAAAAAATGAAAATAATTGCATGGTATATTTTGTTGAAATAAAAAAAAAATCTAACTTTGCCACCCGAATTTAAGGATAAAAATTCGTCCAAAAACGGAAAGTAATAAAAAGATAAACAGATAATACAATGAAAAGAACTTTTCAACCTTCGAACAGAAAACGTAAAAACAAACACGGTTTCAGAGAAAGAATGTCCTCCGCTAACGGTCGTCGCGTGTTAGCAGCTCGTCGTGCTAAAGGTCGTAAAAAACTTACCGTTTCCGACGAACCAAGCCACAAAGGATAATATTGATAATTAGCAGCTTCTGCTGTTTTATATATCTATAAAACCCTTGAGAGTAATACGCTCAAGGGTTTTTGTATTGAAGTTTATTCAAGATTTTAGGCGGCTATTTAATATCGAAATCCAACATTAGTTGGTTGTTTAAATAGGCTTTAATGTTATCGCCAACTGCTACCGGACCAACACCTGCCGGAGTGCCGGTGAAAATTAAATCGCCAATTTTCAAGGTGAAAAATTGCGAAACATAAGCAATTATTCTATCAATCGAAAAAATCATATCGGCACTATTGCCTTGCTGCACCGTTTGGCCGTTTAGCTCCATGTGAAACGGAATTGCGTTTACATCGGCAAGCGTGTTTTTGTCAATAAATAAACCAATTGGTGCCGAGTTATCAAATGCTTTGGCAATTTCCCACGGCAAACCTTTGGCTTTGGCTGCGTCTTGCAAATCGCGAGCGGTAAAATCAATGCCCATTCCGATTTCTTCGTAATAACGATGCGCGAATTTCTCCTCGATATTTTTGCCTACTCTACAAATTTTAACCACAATTTCGGTTTCGTAATGAATATTTTTAGAGAAATCGGGATAGAAAAACGGTTGATTTTTTTGAAGCAAAGCCGTATCGGGTTTGCAGAAAAACACCGGACTTGCCGGTACCGGGTTATTCAGTTCCTTAGCGTGGTCAATGTAGTTTCGACCTATACAAATTATTTTCATGTTGTTTTTATTTGAATTAATTGATTTGCTATAGCTGTATTTATTTGAATGTAAATCGGTCGAATATAAGTGTGTTTGAATTCACTTCAATTTTAACTGTGTTTTT
>JFJP01041264.1_pt1 | contig 10013 bp, 8 predicted proteins | sample 431651 | NCBI WGS metagenome assembly JFJP01 (sample SAMN02602958, study PRJNA72255) | Microbial mat metagenome, whole genome shotgun sequencing project. | biome: fresh water; feature: sink hole; material: water; isolation source: purple microbial (photo- and chemosynthetic) mats found in...
TATCGAGCGCTTCATACGGACAAATCAAACCTGACAGATCGACCCAACTCCCTTTACCAAACGGAGTATCGGGTTGAAGGGCTTTTTGAATATCATTTTCATTTCTGAATATTCCGTTTTGCAATCTTGTAATAATTGAATTGCCAAGAAATTTCCAGATGGCCATTTCGTATAAAGCAATCCCGCGCGAAAGTGCACGACTTTCTATTTTCATTTTATCATAACTGTAACTGCTGTCTGATATCCCAGAGGATTCGCGAATGGCAAGCAGTTTTCTTCGACCATTCATCATTTTATGAATGGTGTATGGACTTAGCAAATTAAAGTTAATGTAATCGAGCAAATTTGAGTCGGTGCGGATGTCGCGCCCCGGCCATTTTTGCGTATCGCGAATGGTTCCAATACTTTTTAAATTAATTGCAGGCACCAGAATACTTTCGTCTTTACTTTCAATAAGATATGAAAAAGGAAAATCGGTGGTGTCGCAATGTTTGTAATGCCTGCCCATTACCAGTGTAAAAGCGCCGATTCTGGATGGCCAAAGTAAATATGAGTCGCTGGTGGTTTTTCCACCGCGCTCCATAATTCCCTGGTGAATTGGCCCGAGTTTATACATGTGATTACTCTGGTTCGAGCCACTTCCTGCATTCAAAAACGAAAACATTCCGGCTATTAAAAGAGTCGATTTGTGATGTGTAACTGTGTAGGGGCCGGCAAAAATGGAACAAGCTTCGCCGTGAAATCCCTGGCAGTTGGCGAAAAAGAGCGAGTTCTCGGCAGAATAATGTTTGTCGAGAACACAACCCTGCCCTATAAAACATTTCGAAACCAGCGTGGCATCCATTATTTTTGCTCCCGAACTGACAATAAAATTCTCCATAATAACACCTTCGCCAATGGTTACCGGTGCTTCAAAATTACTGTTAATTGTGCCGTTTTTGAGTTTTTTGGCGCCATCGATGGTTGTAGCCGGACCTGTTTTAACGTTTAATACGGTATTGCAATTAAGGATTTTTGTGCCCGCCCCAATAACACCCTGTGTACTTTTTACAAAGTTTGCATAATCGAAAACCATGTTTTTTAATGCTGTAACAAGTTTGGTGCGGTGGCGGTACAACGACATGATGTAGGCTACATGTGCCGATAAATAATCGTAAATGGGAATATCACGGCCACCACCTTCATTAATAGCTTCTACCAAAACGCCGTTGCCAAAAGTGGTTTCCCCATCAACCGCCAATGTTGTAATATTATGAATTATAACGCCTTCTTCAATTTTGTAATTGGCTATATAACTGCGTACGTTGTGTATTAAAGCGTTTTTTCCAATTTCGCAATTGTGCAGCCACGCATTGTAAATACCTGTTTTAAAAGTAATTCCGCCAATAAGGTTTACAGTTCCGGTAAAACTGTTTAACATGATATGGCCACTGAATTTACAGTTTTCGATGTTGTCGGGAATAAAATCATGCGATACTTTTATCAGGTTCCAATCGGTTGACGAGCACCCCTGGTGAACCATCTGGCCAATTTCCTCGTGCAATAAATTCCGATAACCTGTTTCGGTGATATGAGATTTCATATTAATCTTTTTTGCGCTCAAAGGTATTCAATAAGAGTTATACATGTCAAGTTACAAACCTTACAAAAATATAATTTACTAAATGTATAACATTACAGTATTTGAATAAATACCAATATTAACAGTATTTGTAAGTAATTACAAACATAACAATTAAAATAAAATATTTATTATGAACCTAAAATCAGAGTTGACTTAGGTAACTTACAATACGTGTTTTGTCGGAAAGTTTTAATTTCTTCTTCATTCTGACGCGGGCAATTTCCACGCTTTTTGATGTTATATTCTGGAGGCCCGAAATTTCCTTGCTCGTTAATCCAATCCTCAGGTAAGCACATAATTTTTTGTCTTTCACAGATATTGCAGGATGTTTGGCCAGAAGCCGGTTAAAAAATCCGGGATGAATTTTTTCGAGTTGACTTTCAATCATAGACCAGTCGGGTGGCGTAGCAACATTAACTTCGAGTAGCTCCAAAAGCTGAAGTAATTGTTTGATATTTTTATCGGTAGTACCTGTTTTTAAGATTTTTAGCTGATTGGCAACTTTTGAAATCATTTCATTTTTTTGAGAAAGCTGTAACAGAAACGAAACCAATTCTCTGTCCTTGACACTCAGTTCCGATTGCAATCTTTGACGTGTCCGATCCTCAAATTCTTTAACTGCTTCCATTTCCTGAATTTGTCCCATGGCACGTTTTAGCCGGGTAATATCCTGAATGGAGGCCCTGATTCCCAAATACTTTCCCTGTTTGTCATAAACGCCGCGAACATTTATAATGCACCAGCGCAACTGTTTGGTACGCGTAAGAATCCTGAATTCCAGCGATTGGTTAACCAGCATCTGGTCGAGTGATTGTGATAAAAACTCAGCATATTTTTCGCGATCGGTTTGATAAACAAGCAATTCAGAAATACTTTCGGAAGCAACGATTTGATTGGAGGTAAAACCTGTTAAATCGAAACATGATGGTGAACAGTACTTTATTTTTCCGGATGGATCAAGCCATAGCTCCCATCCAAAAGTAAAATCGGCTATTAACTGGTAAAACTTTTGCTTTTCATTTTCGTCAGTTAAAAGTGACTTCGTTTCCTTTAACTCAAATTTTAATTCAGACAACTGTGTTTCAAGTTCCCGGATACGGATTCTGTATTTGTCGATATTTTCGTCAGTTGACATTCAAAACTTTTTTTGCTGAATACAATTCTGCCCGAAATTAATCCTTTTTATTCAAAATAAATCCTATTTCTTAAAGATGAAATATACAGCCAGTATCAGAAAAATAAAGCCGATAAGATGATTTAACCTGAATGTTTCGTTTTTAAAGAACACCAGCGAGAATGACACAAAAACAACAAGGGTAATTACTTCCTGAATAACTTTTAATTCGACCAACGTAAATGGCCCGCCGTTTCCTTTAAAGCCAATCCGGTTTGCAGGAACCTGAAACATGTATTCGAAAAGGGCAATTCCCCAACTTATTAAAACTATTGAAATTAATGGAAGAGATTCAAACCATTTCATTTCCTTGAATTTCAAATGGCCGTACCACGCAAATGTCATAAACGTGTTCGAGAGTACAAGTAAAGCTATTGTATAAAATATTTTCATAAATCATGAAACTATCGGTTAGAACCACTTTCTTTTCCTGAATAAAATTACTCCGACAACTGCCAGTGCACCTGAAATACCAAGAACTGCAGGAAAAGCCCAATTCCATTTTTCCATAAAATTAGGAACGTTCATCCCGTATAAACTTGCCACCAAAGTGGGTATCATTAAAATAATTGAAATCGAAGTAAGTTGCTTCATCACAACGTTCAGATTATTTGAGATTACCGAAGCAAAAGCATCCATCATTCCGCTTTGAATATTGGAGTAAATTTGCGCCATATCAAGTGCCTGCTTGTTTTCAATAAAAGCATCTTCGAGCAAATCTTCGTTAATTTCGCTTAAAGTTGCCCGTTTTGAGTTTCGCAATTTTGCGAGTACAGTTTCATTGGCTTTTAATGAAGTTATAAAGTAAACCAGGCATTTTTCCATTTTCAGCAACTTATTCAACTCCTCATTTTTTATTGATGCCTCCAAATCAGCTTCAATTAAAGCCGTTTGCTGATTGATATGTTTAAGGTAACGCAGGTAAGTTGTTGCCGAGCGCAGGAACAATTTCAATATAAAATTAAATACATCGTTCAAATTCTGTCCTTTTTCGCGATAAAGCGAGGGTTGGTCAAAAAGCAGCACTTCGTTTTCAATTGAACACAATGTAACCGTTAATTCATCGGTCATAAAAATTCCCAGCGGAACGGTAAAGAATGGCACACCGTTACTTGGGCTTGAAATGGGTATTCGAAATATTATCAACGACCATTCATCATCAAATTCAACCCTGGGACGTTCATCAACGTCGAGAATATCCTGAATTATTTCCTGCGGAATATTAAACTCTTCCTGCAAACGGGCAATTTCGTCTGCTGAAGGTTGCAAAACATTTATCCAGCAATTTTTTTCGGCGTGGTTTATTTCAAAATAACCACCAAAACTTTTAAAGATTTTTAGCATGATATTGCCTCCTCAACTTTTATCAACAGGAGACATTTTTATGAAAGCCCCCTATCGGATGATTTTTACTATTAATTTTCGCTTATGACAAGGGTCTTCGTCCATGAATCACTAATTTTTAATTTGCACTGCAAAGATATTTTAATTCTTCGGGATAAAATTCAAATGGGTAATTTAACTTTTTAAAATTTCAATTTTTATTAAAACAGCCAACTTTTAAAAGTTAATAACTCCCGAAATGGTATTAAGGCAAACTTCAATTTTCAAACCTGTACCCGATACCCGAAACAGTTATTATTATTTCAGGTTTCGCAGGATTATCTTCGATTTTTTTTCGAAGCTGTGCAATAAATACACGTAAATACTGTGTTTGTTCCTGGTATCCAAATCCCCAGATTTCTTTAAGTATATAATGATGAGTTAAAACCCGTCCCTGCTTTTTTGCAAGAAGACTTAAAAGCGAAAACTCGGTTGAAGTTAATTTAAGAATTTCGTCATTCTTTTTTGCAACATGATTAACCAAATCTATTGACAATGATCCAATTTCGAGAATATTACTTTCATTTTTTTCGGGTGCAGACCTCAACGCCGCGCGAATTCTGGCGAGAAGTTCACCGCTGCGAAATGGCTTTGTAAGATAATCATTGGCGCCATTGTCCAACGCCTCAATAATATCCTTTTCCGAATCGCGCACGGAAAGAATAATAATCGGTTTTGAATACCATTCGCGCAGTTTCTTCAAAATTTCGTGACCATCAATATCAGGCAAACCAAGGTCGAGTATTACAATTGAAGGATGAAAAGTTGCTGCATCAACAAGTCCATCTTTTCCGTTGGCCGAATGAATTATTTTGTATCCGTTGGCCGAAAGTGTAATTTCGAGCAACCGGCGAATTTGTAATTCATCATCAATAATTAATATGGTTTCATTTTCATTCATTCGCTTTCGAGTAGTAAATTATTAATATCAGGATTAGCTGAAGGTATTTTTATTGTAAATACCGAGCCGCCGCGTGCAATGTTTTCCACGGTTATTTTTCCGTTATGAGCTTCAACAAATCCTTTTACAATCGACAAACCCAAACCAAGTCCACCGGTTTTTCTTCCATCGACCCTGAAAAATTTTGAAAATACATTCTTTAACTCGCTTTCAGGAAAACCCGGTCCTTTATCTTCAACGGTAATTGTAAGTTCGTTGTTTTCGTGTGCCGAAATCAATTTAATTTCTGAAGCAACCGGAGAATATTGTGTTGAATTGAATATCAAATTGTACAAAATCTGCTCCATCAATCCAAAATCTATTTTTACCAAAGGCATATTTTCAGGTATAGAAACCAACAATGAAAATGGTTTTAAATCATCTTTTAAATCTTCCGCAACTTTATTAAAAACATCGTTAATGTCGCACCAGTCGAGTCTTACCGAAAGCAGTCCACTTTCAAGCCGCGACATGTTCAGCAGATTTTCTATAAGCCGATTCAGCCGGAGCGATGCCGAAAATATTTCGCTAAACAACGCCGACTGTATATTCATTGGATGAGATGAGTTCAGCAAAGTTTCGGAAGCTCCCATAATTGTAGCTACCGGAATTCTGAATTCGTGCGAAATTGAACTAAACAAGGTTTTGTACAACCTGTCCGATTCGTCAAGAAAACGCGCTTTTGTTGCCACTTCCGCCAGAAATTCCCTTTCAAGCGAATTTGAAATTTGGGTAATAAAAGTGAGCCAGAAAGTTTTTTTCTCTTCAGGGAATTTCCTGTCGAGTTTTACTGCAAGCACTCCCGGAACCAGTTTTGTGCCTGGTAAAGGATAAAATGTGTATTCTCCCGAATTCATTTTATCAGTAAAAGCACCCGCTTCACTGCCGTTTTTAAAACTCCATTCGGCTATATTATATTCGGTTGAGTTTAGCTTTTTTTCCTTTTGTAACCTTCCTGTTGAATAGAGAATATTATTTCCGTCCTGCAGAATAAAAAATGTGTTGACTGAAAATTGGTTTTTAATTTCCTGAATTGCAATTGCAAGAACTTCGTCGATACTACCAGCTTTGGAAAGTTCTTTTGTAAGTTGAAAAAGTGAATTTGTTCTTTCTTCGCGTTCCCTTGCCAATTCTTCCTGGCGGCGCACCCGGGTTGTTAATACTCCGTTAAGCAGTGCAATACTGAAAAATAAGGCAAACATGAGTATATCTTCCGGTTTTTCGATGTGAAGTGTTTGGTGAGGTGGAATAAAATAAAAATTCCAAATGAGTGAACTAACACCAGCAGCCAGCAAAACCGGCCCAAGCCGCATGAAAGTGGCCATAATAAATACCACAAACAGTAAAATGTACGAAACCAAATGGTAACTCTCCTTTTCTGCGAGCGGATAACACAGCAGTGTAGTTAAGGCAATAAAAAAAACCGAAATCAGGTAGGGGAAAATACCTGTTTTAAACATTGTCCGAAACAAAGGTTGTATCAATACTTTCTTTTGCATGGTTTGGATATCGAGCCACAAATTTAACAGTAAACTTTCAATTTTAATAATTAAAGTCACGACCTCCAGAAATTAGGAATAAACAGAATAAGAAGTGTATAAATTTCAAGTCTTCCCAGAAGCATTAAAAATGACAATATCATTTTTGAACCATCTGTTAAATGGGCGAAATTACTTACCGGGCCAACAGTTCCGATACCCGGACCAATTCCAGCCATACAAGTTGCAACGGCGCTGCTGGCTGTCTGTCCATCGTTTCCTAAAAAAACAAGAAAAATGCTGCTTACCGCAAAAATTATAAAATACAGAATAATAAAGGAAAGTATTGTTCTGTTGTTTTCATCGCTTACAACTTTGTTATTCAGTTTCAGGTTGATGATTGCATTTGGTGACTGCAACTGCTGAAAAAATCGTTTCACATTTTTAAAAAGTACAAGATGCCGCGCCATTTTTATTCCACCGGCTGTGGAACCTGTACTTCCGCCAAGAAACATGGCCAGAAAAATTATCATCCAGGCAAACGACGGCCACAAAAGGTAGTCGGCCGATGCAAAACCAGTACACGTAATTATTGAAATTATCTGAAAAAAGGCTTCCCTGAATGATTCTTCAAAAGATTTATTCATGGTAAAATACAACGAAAAGGTTAAAATCATTCCAATGATAAATACAACGGAAAGATAAAACCGTAATTCCTCGTTTTCCTTAACTTTTTGAAAATCGCGTTTAAAAAGGTAGTAATGTATCACAAAATTCACCCCGGCAAGTAACATAAACAGTGTTATAACATATTGTATATATGGCGAATAGTTGATAATACTTGTGTTTTTGGGAGAAAAGCCACCAGTTGCCACAGTTCCAAAAGAATGACAAACACTTTCGAAAAAGCTCATTTTACCAAATAACAATAAAACAATTTCAGCTACTGTGAGAAGAACATAAATCAATAATAACCTGTGGCCAACCGCTTTTATTTTGGGTTGTATTTTTTCCTGTACCGAAGATTCGAACGTAAATAAGTTATAACTTCCGATATGTAACGACGGCATAATCACAATTACCAAAACAATTATACCAATTCCTCCAATCCAGTGAGTAAAACTTCTCCAGAATAAAATTGATTTTGGAAGAATCTCAATATCAACTAAAATTGATGCACCTGTTGTTGTAAATCCTGAAACCGATTCGAAAAGTGCATTTACAAATCCGGGAATTGAATCAGAGATGATATATGGTAAAGCTCCTATTAAAGAGAAAAATATCCATGAAAATGAAACAATCAAACTCGCATCCTTTTTTGTCAGAGATTCGATTTCCTTTCCTGAATTTTTTAGAACATAAAGTAACATGCCAACAGAAAATGCCACTGAACCCGAGATAATAAAAGGTTTTACAGGTTCATTGAACAGGATTGCCACGAGTGCATTGGCTAATAATGCACCTGCCAAAATGAATAAACTTTTACCAACAATCGGGAAATTTAACCTCAGATTAAGAATTTTGCCCATTTTCTGTCTTTAAATGACGGTGCAAAATTGTTGGTTATTTTATAAAAGGAATATTAAGATTGGACTCTAAAATATAAAGATTTTATAAAGATGGTGTTGAATTGTTGCCGGCAACCTGCTACTATTTTTTTACTATTTTTGCAGCCGGTTCATTGTTATATAAATTAAGCTTCGAGCCATTTTGCCTTCCCTGTATCAGGTGGCAAAATGGCCGCGGGATAAGCCGGAAACAGCTTGTCCTCCCTTATTCTGCAAATTGTTCGGAATAAATTGGAAAGAAGCAGCACCAAAATTAAATTACAGTCTGCCATCTTTCCTGATTTGCTTTTAAAAAAGTTACTGAAAAATGATGTCAGAAATTGTGTTTTTTGTATTGGTTTTTCTACTGGCGGTTTTATATTCGTCAGTCGGCCACGGCGGTGCAAGCGGTTACCTGGCGCTAATGGCACTGTTCAGTTTTCCACCCGATTTTATGCGACCCACTGCACTTGTTCTTAATATTTTTGTTTCATCAATTGCCTTTTATTCATTTTACCGTGGCGGTCATTTCAAAATCAAATTGCTGCTGCCATTCATCATCACCTCGCTGCCATTTGCATTTTTGGGCGGAATGCTTTCAATAAATCCCAAAATCTATAAAATAATACTTGGCCTCTTTTTACTGATTGCGGTGGCCCGAATGTTTTTCAGTCCAAAAAATTTCGAAGGTCAGACAAAACCTTTAAACCAACCGCTGGCACTTGGAATTGGTGCGGTACTTGGATTTTTAAGTGGTTTAATTGGCATAGGCGGTGGAATTATTTTAAGTCCTGTCATTATTTTACTTAGGTGGGCAGATATGAAACAAACCGCTGCGGTGTCGGCAGCATTTATCCTTATAAATTCCATATCAGGACTTTTGGGACAATCAACCAATAGTCTCTCCCTCGCTCCCCAATCCGCAATTATGCTCGCAGTTGCTATTGCCGGTGGAGTTACAGGCGCTTATTTTGGCAGTATTAAGGCAAGCAATAAAGCTTTGGTCGTTGCGCTTTCTTCGGTTCTGTTTTTTGCAGGTATCAAACTTATTTTTCTTTAATCATGAATCTGCAATCAAAATATAACAAGGAATTTTTTGGCAACTTTCTTATCATTTCCGGAAACGGCCGCAATGTGGGAAAAACTTTTTTCGCCTGCCGGATTATTGAAATACTATCGCAAAATCACGCTGTAACGGCTGTTAAAATTTCGCCACACTTTCATCAAATATCCGAAAATGCTGATATTCTGATTCATTCAGAACATTTAGTTGTTATCAACGAAACGGAAATATCACATAAAGACAGTTCACTTTTTTTACAATCGGGTGCAGCAAAAGTTTTTTTTGTGATGGCAAATCCTGAATATCCTGAAAAAGCCTTTCAATTTTTAAAACCCTTCTTAACCGAAGGTCCTGTAATTTTTGAAAGTGCCGGACTTGGCGAAATTATTGATGCAGGACTTTCTTTCTTTATAAAGAAACCTGGCGACCCTATTTTGAAAAACAAACCGGCAGCACAACATTCACATATTATTGAAAATGACGGAGGAATAATGAATTTCGATATAACCAAAATCGGTTTTGAAGACAATAAATTTGATTTAAAAGATTGAGTTATGAGCAAATTCACTGAAATCGAACAGCAAATCAGCAAATTACTACCGGTATTCGAGGTTGAGGAAATCAGTTTAAAATATGCCTTTGGAAGGGTAATTCAGGAAGATGTTTTGGCAGATTCTGATATGCCGCCGTTTCATAAATCGGCAATGGATGGTTTCGCCTGTCGGTTGGAAGATATTCAGAACGAACTTGATGTACTCGAAACAATCAATGCGGGCAAAGTTCCTACATTCGAAATTTCACCCA
>JFJP01029830.1_pt1 | contig 10012 bp, 11 predicted proteins | sample 431651 | NCBI WGS metagenome assembly JFJP01 (sample SAMN02602958, study PRJNA72255) | Microbial mat metagenome, whole genome shotgun sequencing project. | biome: fresh water; feature: sink hole; material: water; isolation source: purple microbial (photo- and chemosynthetic) mats found in...
CGAATCACGGGGGAAGCATGATCCGTTTCATCGATGTCACCAAAGTATATGCCAACGGGGTCGTAGGCCTGGCCGGCGCCAATCTGCACATCGGCAAGGGGGAGTTTGCCTTTATCATCGGGGAAAGCGGTTCCGGAAAATCAACCCTGCTCAAGCTCATCACCCGGGAGGAAGCCCCCAACACCGGCGAAGTCCACGTCAACAGCTACAATGTGCATGACATGCCGCGACAGGAGGTCCCGCACCTTCGCCGCAGTCTTGGCATGGTTTTTCAGGACTTCCGTCTTCTGCCGAATCGAACGGCTTATGAGAATGTCGCTTTTGCCATGCAGATGGTGGAGGCGCTGCCGCGGGAAATCCGAAGGCAGGTCCCGTTGGCGCTGGGTCTGGTCGGGCTATCAAAAAAGGCGAAATCCTATCCATCCCAGCTTTCGGGCGGCGAGCAGCAGCGAATCGTGCTGGCCCGAGCCCTGGTGAACAACCCGGCCGTTCTGATCGCGGATGAGCCCACCGGGAATCTGGATCCGAAAACCTCGTGGGAAATCATGAATCTGCTGGATGAAGTCAACCAGCGGGGAACCACCGTTCTTGTCGCCACCCATGAAAAGGGTATCGTGGATACCATGAAGAAGCGTGTCATCACGCTCGAACGCGGTGCCATCGTCCACGATGCGGAGAAAGGTCATTACGAACATGAAGATTAGGACCATGCGCCTCCTGGCAAGGGAAGGCGTCTCCAACGTCGTCAAGAACAAACTGATGACCCTCGCATCGATGGGCACTGTGGTCATTGCCCTGCTGCTTCTGGGGCTGGTCCTGCTGGTGGCGATCAATGTCAAGAGCAACATGGACAGGCTGACACAGGAACTGGAAGTGGTCGTCATGCTGGAAGTGGATATCAACGAGATGGATCGGGAAGCCATAAAGGCGTTTGTGGAAGAGCGGATGGCAGCCGGGGAGGTTTCTTCCTACGCCTATGAGGACAAGGCGCAGGCTTTTGAGAACGTGAAGGAATCCTTGTCCGATCCGGCGCTGCTGAAGGGGATGACCAAGGATCAGATGCCGGAATCCCTCAGCATCCGGCTCACGAATCCGGAACTCGGGAGCGAGTTCATTGCACCCCTGTCAAAGTTTTCAGGCATACAGCCGGGCGGGGACGGCATACAATATCCGCAGGAAACCCTCGAACGGATCATGGACATCGCGGATATCCTGAACACGGTCACATTGGGTCTGATGGGCATCATGCTCGTGGTTTCGGTGTTCATCATCAGCAATACCATCCGGCTCACCGTTTTCGCGCGACGCAAGGAAATCGAGATCATGCGGCATGTCGGCGCACTCGACAGCTTCATCCGCATGCCTTTCTTCGTGGAGGGAATCGTGATCGGTCTTCTCGGCGCGCTGACGGCATTTCTCTTCACCCTCCAGTCCTACAGCTGGATACGTGACACGCTGAACGGCATGCTGGACAACCTCGGAATCGGCATGTTCCAGCTTGTGGATTTTCATCCGGTGTCCGTGCGCATCCTGATGCTTTACATCATCATCGGAACGGTCATTGGGGGGATAGGCAGTCTGATCTCCGTCAGGAAGCACTTGAATGTATGAAACCAAGAGGGTATAATGAATCCATGTGCAAACCTGTCATGACGTGGTGACAACCATCCGGGCACATCCGATAAAACGCCGGTCTATTCCCAGAGGTCGGCGGAACTCTAACAGGAGGCGGACCCATGAATCGAAGAATCGGCGCTTGTTTGCTGGCCATCTTCCTGGTGGCGGCCCTTCCGGCGGAAGCCCTTGCGTCAAACCTGACCGAAGCACAGAAAAAGCAGAAGGAATTGCAGAATCAACTGAATTCGCTCAATTCAGAAAAGAAGGAAGCCAAACAGGTCCTTGTCTCCAACCAGAAAAAACGGGAAGAAATCATCAAGAATCTCGAAGACAAGGGGTTTGCCAAGCAGGCCATCGAAGAAAAACTCGCCCAGCTGGATTCCGCCATCCGGACCCTCACGGAGTCCATCGCCTTGTCGGAAACCGAGTATGCGCGGCAGCTTGCGTTGTTTCAGCAGCGCATCGTCATCATGTACCAGCGGTCAAAGTCCTGGCAGGCACTGAATCTGGTTGTCGACAGCCACAACATTTCAGATTTCTACAAGAACCGCAGTGCCATGAAGGCCATTTCAAAGGCGGATCAGGATATGATGGCCGCCCTTGAGGCAAAGCGAATCGAGATCGAAGATCTGAAGCGCCGGAAGCAGGAAGAGGAGGCAACCACACAGGAACAGCTTGAAGCCCAGCTGATTGCCATCCAGGACCTGCAGTCCTCCCGCTCTCTGGTTGATCAGGATATCAAGAGTTCAAAAAAGAGCCTGGATCAGCTGGAAAGGGAAGAGGACGAAATCAATGCGGAGGCCCAGGAGGTCAGCGCCCTGATCAAACGGCTGAAAACAGCCAACATCAAGTATGTAGGCGGGGATATGCTTTGGCCGGCTCCCGGGAACTACAAGGTATCCTCCCCGTATGGCTGGCGCATCCATCCCATTTTCAAGAAAAAGCGCTTTCATTCCGGAATCGACATCCATGCGGCCAAGGGAGAAACGATCGCTGCCGCAAACAGCGGCAAGGTCATCTATGCAGGCGCCCGCACGGGGTATGGCAATACGGTCATCATCGACCATGGCGGTGGTGTGACGACCTTGTATGCCCACATCATGACCAGGGGCATACTGGTATCGGAAGGGCAGAATGTGGACGCCGGTCAGGCCATTGCAAAAGTCGGCAGCACCGGATGGTCAACCGGGCCGCACCTTCATTTCGAATACCGGAAAGCCGGCGATACACAGGATCCGTTGTCTCATCTCGGAAAAAAACAATGATTGGTTTTGGAAGCAAGAACAAATATGGGACAGGAGACAGGAATGGCACCCGTTCGGGTGTCTTTTCATTGGATGACGCAGATACGAATGCACGGAATGGGGAGCAGCATGAGAGAACAAGCATGGAAGAGAATCTATACGGTTCTGACAGCCGTTGTACTGGCGGTGATTATCTTTCTGACAGGTTTCCTGTTTGCCGTGGAGCGCATGGTCTCGATGGAGGGTATCCTTTCACGGCCGCTGACGGACTGGTTCAAACCGCAGTCCGCCATCCTGTTTGACCGCACCGTTGTCGATTCGGCCGAAACAAACGCGTTCAACCGGGTACTCGGATTGATTCGAACCCGATATTACAAGCAAGTGGATGAGAACCTGCTGGTGGAGTCCGCCATCAAGGGGTTGGCGGCAGGGACGGGAGACCCTTACACCACCTACTTCACACCGGATGAAATGGCCTCCTATTTTGAAAAGACCAGCGGAAATTATGTGGGCATTGGTGTCGGCGTGATCATGGACGAAAAGAATCTGCTGACGATTGTGGAAATCTTCTCCGATTCGCCGGCGCTTTCCGCCGGAATGAAAATCGGCGACAAGGTCGTGAAGGTCAATGACGAGGATGTCACCGGCATCTCGGAATCGAGTCTCATCGTCAAAAAAATCAAGGGAGAGTCGGGAACCGAGGTGAAAATCGAGGTGTACCGCCCGAGCGACGGGAATTTTTACGATTTCACCGTGAAACGCGCTGTCATCAATAGTTCGAAAATTTCAGGCAAAATGCTGGAGGAAGACATTGCCTACATCCGGCTGAACCAGTTTGATTCGGACATCGCGCTGAACTTCTATGAGAAATACAACACGCTTTCCTCGCAGGGAGCCAAGGCATTGATTATCGATCTCCGCTCTAATCCGGGCGGAGACTACAGCCAGGTCGTCGCCATCGCGGACATGCTGCTGCCGGAAGGCCTGATTGTCTATACGGAGGATCGCAACGGCAAACGGGAGGAGAAACGTTCGAAAGCGTCTGAATTGAATGTTCCCATGGTTGTGCTGGTGAATGCCTACAGTGCATCCGCCTCCGAGATTCTTTCCGCAGCTCTTCAGGATTACGACAAGGCAACCATCATCGGCGAGAAGACATACGGCAAGGGACTTGTCCAGACGATCGACACGAAATTCTCCAACAACGCCGGCCTGAAGTATACATTCTCCACCTATTATTCCCCGAAGGGCCGCAATATCCAGAATGAAGGCGTGAAACCCGACATCGAGCTGAAACTGGATGAGGCTTATGCCTCCACCCCGCTGACGGACATCCCGGAAGGGAAGGACAATCAGCTGGTGGCCGCGTTGAAGGAAATCAGAAAGTTGATGGAGAAATGAATCAGACTGGATACATGAAACAGGCTGGATAGATGAATCAGGTGGAAGAAATGAATCAGGCTGGAGAAATCGTTGCGGAATCGCCGGATCAGCCCGCGGAGCCGATTTCCAATTTGTGTGAATAAGCGCCCCTCATTGTGGTAATCACCCAAGGAGGTGATGACCATGATGAAGAAGGATGAAGTCTTGAAAATTCAGGTGGCACGGGAACTCGGCCTGATGGACAAGGTGATGCGCGATGGCTGGAAAAGTCTGTCCGCGAAGGAAACCGGAAGGATCGGCGGCCTGATGTCCCGCCGACAGAAGCGGGAACCTGAAATGCGGATGTAGCCTTGCGCCGAATTGCGCGTCCGCGAAAGCCGTTTTCCTGCCGGTCGGTTGCTGCAAGCGGCCGCCTGATATCAGAAGATGAGGTTTGAATGTACGTCACCCTGGCCCATGTGTATGATAGCCTGATGAAGGATGTAGACTACGAGTCGATGGCCGACCGCATTGTCCGCATTTTCAGCAGGCACCGCATCGAACCCGCGCTCGTTCTGGATCTCGGCTGTGGAACGGGCAGCCTTGCTTTGGCCATGATGGCTCGCGGATACGATCTGATCGGGGTGGACAAGTCTCCCGACATGCTTGGGTGTGCCGCGGAAAAAGCCTCGGAGGCTGGACGGGAACTCCTGCTGCTTCAGCAGGACATAACCTCCTTCGAGTTGTATGGGACTGTCGGAGCGGTTCTCGCAACGATGGATGTGCTCAATCATGTCACGGACAAAAGAAAGCTTTTCAGGACATTCAAACTCGTCCGGAATTATCTGGATCCCGGCGGGTTGTTCCTGTTTGATTTGAACTCTCCCTACAAGCTGTCATGCCTTCTGCCCGGTCAGACGTTCTACCAGGTCGACGAGGCGGTCACCTGGCTCTGGAACAGCGGGTGGGACAAGCGTCGGTCCGTCTGCACCTTCGATCTCACCTTCTTTTTTTCGGACGGGGAAGGACGCTATGTCCGTCAGGATGACATGCAGGAGGAAAGAGCATGGGAACCGGGTGAAATCAGGGAACTGCTGGAAAGGGCAGGGCTGGAGCTGCTTTCGCTTCAGGACGGGGAAACCTTTCGGAAACCGGGTCCGGAGAGCGAACGGCTCCTTTTTGTCGCCAGACGTCCAATGAACGGTTTTGCATCCCCTGTCCGCCCGTGATAGAATGGTTTGACGCTGCAGGTTCCAGGAAGCATCACCGGGATGGCGTTGGAAAAGCGCACGGAATCCGGCATGACATCCCTGCAGGAATCTTTGCGGGCAAGACACGCAGCTTGACAACCGTGACCCGGCACACCAACCGTTTGTCCGGGCATTTTGAATGGAGGTACCTCCCCTTGGGCAGAAGGGAAACGCGCGAGTGCGCCATGAAATTCATATACCAGACCATGATCCAGAAGGAAGACGTCGACGAGCAGATCAATCGTTTCTGTGAGGAGAATGAACTGACGGAAGCCGTTGAACTGGGCTATTTTCTCGACATTGTCCGCGGGGTGGCAGACCACGCCGAGGAGCTGGATGCGCGCATCGCCCGCCATGCAAAGGGATGGACCATCAACCGCATGCCGAAGGTGGATCTTTCCATCATGCGGCTTTCCAGCTATGAAATGGCCTATTGCGAAGATATCCCCGCCTCCGTGTCCATCAACGAGGCGGTCGAACTGTCCAAACAGTACGGAGATGACCAGTCTAAATCCTTTGTCAACGGGGTTCTTGCAAAAGTCTGGCTGGAAGTGCAGGCCGAGCAGGAGACGAAGAAATGACAAAGGCATGGACCGTCACCGGTCTGACCCGCCATATCGGAAACCTGTTTGCCGAAGACGCGTCGTTGGCCGATGTGACGGTCTCCGGAGAGATTTCCAATTTCAAGCACCATTCCTCCGGCCACATGTATTTCACCCTGAAGGACGAGGAGAGCGTCATCAAGTGCGCGATGTTCCGTACGGCCAACAGCCGCCTGCGGTTCCGTCCGGAGGACGGTCTTCGTGTTCTTGTGCATGGTGCCGTGACCGTATACGGTCCGGCCGGCACCTATCAGCTCTATCCGGATCGGATGGAACCGGATGGACTTGGCAGTCTGTATCTCGCTTTCGAGCAGCGCAAGGCAAAATTGGAAAAGGAAGGGCTGTTCGATCCATCCGTCAAGCGGCCAATTCCTTTCCTGCCGCGGGTGATCGGCGTGGTGACATCGCCGACCGGCGCCGTTATCCGGGATATCAGGAATGTGCTGTTCAGAAGGTTTCCCGAAGCAACCCTGCTCCTTGCCCCTTCGTCCGTTCAGGGTGCGGAGGCGCCTGCTTCCCTGGAACGCGCCCTGCAGTCCCTGCAAGCTTTTCCGGAAGTGGACGTGATTCTGCTGGCCCGTGGCGGCGGCTCCCTGGAGGATTTGTGGCCGTTCAACGACGAGAACCTGGCAAGAGCCATCCGCCGCTGCCGGGTACCGGTCATTTCCGCGATCGGGCATGAAACAGACTTCACCATCGCCGATTTTGCCGCCGACCTGCGAGCACCGACGCCTTCGGCGGCCGCTGAACTGGTCATGCCGGATTCGGAGGCACTGCGGGGCCATCTGTCACAGCTGGAAACCCGTACAAGAATTGCATTTCGAAGAAGACTGGAGATGGAGCGCCTGCGTTTGGAACGATTGTCGGCCAGACCTGTCCTCCTTCGACCGCTGACCTCTCTTGATTTCCGCAGGCAAAGTCTGGACGGACTTCAAATGCGTCTGCGCAATGTGATGGCCGGGAATCTTTCCCGGACGCAGAATCGGATTTCCGTGCTGGCCGGCAAGCTACACGCGCTCAGTCCGCTCCAGGTCATGTCGCGTGGCTATGCAACCGTGGCACGGGAAGATGGACACATAATCGGGCGAATGGCCGGGATTCATCCCGGAGAAACGATCCGGGTCAGGTTTCACGACGGTTCGCTGGATGCGCGCGTGGAAGCTGTTCACCCTTCCGCCATGCCTCAATGAGACATGGACTTGCATGCAAGCCATTCCCGGAATAAACAGAACCGAGGAGGTTGGACCATGGCCAGAAAGAAATTGCAGGAAGCGGGTCCGGAAGAGTTTTCACCCGTGCGTGACCATGCGGTTCCTGTCGGAAAACAGGCGGAACTCGGCGCGTTGAGTTATGAAGCGGCGCTATCCATGCTCGAAGCCACGGTAACCCGTCTGGAGAACGGTTCCATGCCCCTGGAGGAGTCCCTGGATGCATTCGATGAAGGCATCGGGCTGGTAAGGCTGCTTACAGGAAGGCTTGATGCCATGGAACAGCGCATGCTCGTACTGCTGGAAGGTAAGGATGGCCCGAAGGCTGTCCCCTATGAAGACTCGGGCCTGAAGGCCTGAAGGCGGAGGAACGCATGCGCAACGGGAATGGTGCGGGCGGTGCAATCCCCCGACGGAATGAAACGGCCTTTCTGAAGGAATTGGCAGAGCTGACCCGCTTGGTGGAGGACCGACTGAAAGGATTGCTTGCCGTGCGGGATGTACCGGAACATCGCATTTACGAGTCGATGGCCTACAGTGTGGCAGCGGGCGGAAAACGAATCCGTCCCGTTCTGTTTCTGGCAGTCGGCGACATGCTGGGCGGAAAAATCGATGAGATGCTGCCGTATGCCTGCGCCATGGAACTGATCCATACCTATTCGCTGATTCATGATGACCTGCCTGCGATGGACAATGACGATTTCCGCCGCGGCTTGCCGACCAATCATCGGGCATATGGGGAAGCCATGGCGATTCTGGCGGGAGACGCGCTGCTCAATCGAGCCTTTGAACTGATGCTGGAAACGGCAATGAAACAGGGGGCGGATGACGCAGGAAAGCTGTCCCGTGGAATCCGGGCGGCGCATTGCATGGCGGAAGCTTCGGGCGTGTCCGGCATGATCGGCGGACAGGTGATGGATATGGAAGCAGAAGGACGGAACCTGGACATGCATCTGCTGGACAGGATGCATCGGCTCAAGACCGGAGCGCTCATTCGAGCCTGTGCCGTGTCCCCGGCCATCCTGTGCGGCGCGGATGACGCGACGGTCGAGGCTCTCGCCGGTTATGCCGAAAATCTGGGATTGGCTTTCCAGATTCGCGATGATCTGCTGGATGTGGAAAGTACGGATGAGGTTCTCGGGAAGCCTGTCGGCAGCGATGAACGCAACGGAAAATCGACCTTTGTGACGCTGCTGGGCCTCGAGGGTGCCCGTCTGGCGCTGGCATCGGCCGGAGCCGATGCGTTGGATGCGCTTGGACCTTTCGGGGAAAAGGCGGCGTTTCTGGCAGAACTGGCCGAGTTCATCGCGACCCGCCGGCATTGAGGCGCCGGAAAAGATTACCTGCCTGGCCATCTGTGCTATAATGGATGCTGCAGGATGACGCAGTATCCTAGTCAGTACTGCCTGCTTCGAAGACGGGCCTAAAAATCCGTCAAAGGGCACATCGATGAAGTTCCTGGTGCTGGCTTGCGACGCCCAGTCGTGGGCTTGTGCTGGGAGTTAAGGTTCAGGGGCAGCCCGCAATGGCATGCGGGATCATGACCCCTCCACCGCGGAGACCCTACCTTGTGGGAGACAGGCTGCCTGCTTCGGCGGAAAAGGCCTTGGCTACGAGAAGGGATGAAACCTGTTATGCGGTACCCTCATGGTGCTGTGTACAGTGTAGCCTGCCTTGCGTGGAGCCTCTGGGATGATGGATCAGATGTTTGTGTGCCGGCCGGCACAGAAGCATTATTGCCGTCTGAAAAGGGTTCTGCAAAAGAGGCTAGAAGCGGGTACAGGCTCATGGGGAAAACCCCTAGGCTGTACACCAGGCTTGCCGGGGATTGCAGTGTGGACTTCAGTGGCGATCAGGCTTCGGAACGGGCAACCTTCCGGCGTGCGTGACAATGGGAAACCACCCGTTCGGTGACGGCGGGCCATGTGCGGGGAAAACCTGCCTGACCTAAGACGCAAAATTTACTCGGCAAGCCGTCATTCTGCATACTTTGAAATCATTGTCCGAATCGTCCGATATTGTCAGAATCATCCGACCCTGTCCGAATCAACTATACAGGAGCAGAACCTTGCACAAGCAGAAAAACGAAAAAACATACATGGCCCAGCGGGACAAACGTCGAAAATCCATCACCCAGACCATTCCCTTCAAGCGGGAAGGCGGATTGGAGCGCAGGCACACCTATTGGTCCCTGTTCATCATGGTTTTGTCCTTTTCCCTGTCCACCGGCCTGCTCCTGGCATCCGGCAGCCTGTTCAGGCGAGTGGAACCGGTTTGGGCCTTTCTTGTTGTTCTGTTCATCATCGCGGTCGGCATTGTGTTCGATATGATTGGAATGGCGGTGACCGCTGCGGAAGAAACGCCCTTTCATTCCATGGCATCACGCAAAGTGCGCGGTGCACGAAATTCCATCCTGCTTCTCCGAAACGCATCGAGGGTGTCCAGCATCTGCAACGATGTGGTGGGAGACATCTGCAGCGTTGTCAGCGGCACGGCCGGCGCCGCGATCGTTTTCCGCATGTTCGGCGGCGAATCGGAGGCGGCCTGGGTCGAAACGCTCATGGGCGGCGCGATTGCGGCACTGACGGTCGGCGGGAAGGCCTTCGGCAAAAATTACGGCATCCGCAACAGCAACTACATCATCTTTCAGGTGGGACGCCTGTTTTCTTTTTTTGGGGAGGGCCGACCGAAACAGAAGGGAAAGGCCTGATTCTACCCTATAAATGCGT
>JFJP01036317.1_pt1 | contig 10012 bp, 13 predicted proteins | sample 431651 | NCBI WGS metagenome assembly JFJP01 (sample SAMN02602958, study PRJNA72255) | Microbial mat metagenome, whole genome shotgun sequencing project. | biome: fresh water; feature: sink hole; material: water; isolation source: purple microbial (photo- and chemosynthetic) mats found in...
CTTTCCGCGGGACTCATCGCCGCGATGATGCTCGTCTGCCTCATTCCCCCGCTCCTGCTCGGCCTCATCCGCGCGGGAATCGTCAAGGTCCGTTTCCTCGCCCGGGGCAGGCGGTTCGTGATCGTCGCAATCGCGATTTTCGCCGCCGTCATCACACCGACGGTCGACGTCGTCTCGCAGGGAATAGTCGGCGTCTGCATGTGGGCGCTTTTCGAAATCACGCTGATTGCGGGCAGATTCCTCGAGCCCCGCAGAAACACCGAACTCCGCAAACAAGCCGGGTCCGGCAGGCACGACGAGTCAGGAAATAATTGATAACGACTTTTTTTAATGGAGGTGTCCGATGAACAGAGCCGAATTTCTGAGACGCTGCGCCGCAATGGGCGTGGGAGCCGCCGCCCTCATGCTCGAGCGTTCCCCGAATTATCTGTGGGCCCAGAGCGCGGAGGACAAGACCGCCGGAATAACGCCTGACGTCATCGCCGTCAAGGGCGCCGGGCAGGCCGCACGACTCGACCGCGCGATGCGGGAAATCGGAGGCATGGGCGCCTTCGTCCGCAAGGGCCAGACAGTCGTCATCAAGCCGAATATCGGGTGGAGCCAGGACCCCCGCATAGCCGCGAACACGAATCCAGAACTGGTAAAGCGTCTCGTCGAACATTGTCTCGACGCCGGGGCGGGCAAGGTGTGGGTGTTCGACCATTCCTGCGACAACGGGGCGATGAGCTACAAGGCGTCGCTCATCGAAAGCTATGCGAAGGACGGAGGCGCGATCGTCGTTCCGGGAGACAACTCCTCGAACTATCACGAAGTCGCCGTTCCCGGCGCGTTGACGCTCAAAAAAATGAAGGTACACGAACTCATCCTCGAGGCGGACGTGTTCATAAACGTCCCCGTTCTCAAGAACCATTCGGGGGCCGGCATGACGAGCGCCATGAAAAACTTCATGGGCATCGTCTGGGATCGCGGCGCCTTCCATTCGAGGGGCCTCGACCAGTGCATCGCGGATTCTTGCCTCTTCCGGAAACCCGAGCTCAATATCGTCGATGCGGAAAAAGTGATGCTTTCGGGCGGACCGCGGGGCTATGCGGGAAGCCGGTACAGCGAACAGCAGATGCTCATCCTGTCCACCGATATCGTGGCGATAGACGCGGTCTGCGCCAAAACCCTCGGAAAATCTCCCGCCGATTTCGGCTATATAGCGAAGGCTGCGGAACGGGGACTGGGCGAGAACGACATATCCAAACTGAACATCCGAAGACTGACCATATGAACCGTATCCGATTCGCACTTGCCCTGCTCGTACTGACGGCCGCCGCTCTCGGTTTTTTGGTGACGGGATCCAACGCGGAAACGGCGGCCCATACCACCGCCCGCGTAATTGCCGCCTGGCAGCTCTTTCCCGCAACCGAACGCGCGCTCACCGCCGGGTTCACGATCGCTTCTCTTGCAGGCTTTATCGCATCGATCGCCGCCTTGCTGATTCTTGTTTTCACCGCTGTTTTCGGCCGCTGGTACTGTGCGGTTCTTTGTCCGTTGGGAACGCTGCAGGATATCGCATCGCTCGCGCGACGAAAAAAGCACCGTTTTTCCAAGCCGCTGCCGCTCCTCCGTGCCGCGTCCGCCCTGCTCGCCGCGTGTCTGATATCAGCCGGAGCCATGGGACTGGCCGGCTGGCTCGATCCCTGGTCCCTGTTTTCCCGCTTCATGACCAATAATCTCCAACCCCTCGTCAGGCTTGTGTCCCGCATGGACGTACCGCCGGTCGCAGTCGGCTTCATTATCGCACCTGCCGCCGCGATGGCTGCGATTCTTGTTTTGTCCGTCTTTTTCGGCCGCTGGTTTTGCGGCACGCTGTGCCCGGTCGGAACGGTTCTCGGTTATCTGAACCGGGTCGCCCCTTTCCGGCTTCGCATGGACAAAGCCGCCTGTATTTCCTGCGGCGGCTGCTCGAAAGCATGCCCCGCGTCCTGCATCGACGTCCCGGCGAAAAAGATCGACGCTTCGCGATGCGTGTATTGCCTGGCATGTATTCCTACGTGCCCGACCGGCGCCATCAGATACGGCAAGGCGCAAGGTTCGCGCCGGGGCAACGATGCGGCGGCGAAGCGGGAACCGGCGACCGGTTCCGGCCTGAGCCGCGCGCAATTCATCGCGACCCTGGGCGGAGGAACCGCGGCGCTTCTAATCGCCGGATTGCCCGGCAGGGCTTTCGCCTCGCGTACGCTCTCCCGCATCACGGGATCCAGCCCGGTGATTCCCGTCACGCCCCCGGGCTCCGGATCGATCGGACGCTTTTTGAAAAACTGCACGGCCTGCGGACTCTGCGTCGCCCGCTGCCCTTCGAAAGTACTGCAGCCGTCCTTCGGCCAGCTCGGCGCGGGGGGACTCTTCGTTCCCCGGCTGGACTTCGGCGTATCCTACTGCCAATACGATTGCACGGTCTGTCTGGATGTCTGCCCGACCGGAGCCCTTGCCAAACTGCCCGTCGAGAAAAAAAGGCTGACGAAGATCGGCGACGCGACCCTGATCAGGAATCTCTGCATCGTCTTCACCAACGGGACCAAATGCGGTGCCTGCGCCGAACACTGCCCGACCGGGGCCGTGCGCATGATTGTCGGCGAGACCGGGCTGCCCGAGCCGGTTTTCACGAGCGCCATCTGCATCGGCTGCGGTGCCTGCCATCACGCCTGCCCGGTACGACCGGCACAGGCGATATCGGTCTCGGGACTCGCCGTCCACGAGATGGCGGAAAAGCCCTCGCCGAAGCTTTTTGACCGCACGGACGCGACAGGAGAACCGGACGCATTGAATGCGGAGGAATTCCCGTTCTGATAAGGCTTTAATCGAAAGCGTAACCTGTCGTAGGGCGAAATTGTTTTTGGATTACCGCTTACCTATCTGTAAAAATATGAGGTATATTATGAAATACGAGACCGGGAGACGTGAAATGGAAATACAATGCAGGGAAAACGGGAAAACGGTAATACTCGATGTAACCGGATCCCTCGACCTGTATCATGCGAGTTCGCTGAAAAGAACCGTGGATACCGTGATCCTTCAAGGCAACCGCGATCTGATCATCAATCTTTCCGGGGTCGAGCACCTGGACAGCACCGGTATCGGCGTACTCATCATGTGCAACCAGATTCTCCACAAGAATTCAGGCTCGTTGCGCCTCGTCAACATTTCCGAGTCCGTCAACAAAGTCATGACATTGACGAAGATCGACAAGTTTTTCTCCATGTTCAAATCCGAACCGGAAGCGCTCGCCTCCATCTGAAACGAACCACCCCGCCATCATTCCCCTTGCGCGACCCGGACAAGATTACCGGTGTCGATCAGGTTGGCATTCGCGATGCGGATATAATCATCGATTATTTCTTCGGGAAGGGTTTGTTCGCGGGAAAGGATCCATACCTGTTTTGAATTGCCGCTGGCGAGCAAGGCATGGCGATAGCCGTCGTCGACGGCGAGTACGGTAAACTTTCCGGTTATCATCCCGAAAAACAACAGCTCGAGTTCCCCGTCCCGGCCGAGCGGCGTTCCCCGCACCTGTGCGTCCACCTGTTTCCATTTGTTCGTGGTATTGTCGAGCCCCCTCGTGGACAAGACGATCGCGCCGTTCCGGTCCACGAAAAATTCCGCCGAGGTAAAATCGAGATTCTTTTCGAGCATGTGATCCGTTCGCGCTATCTCGTACCAGGTGCCGAGACATTTAGTCATGTCGTAACTCGGAACGGCCTTGATGACGTCGGGATCCGCGAAAGCTGCGACGGACAGCAGGATGAATCCGACGCCGAAAAAAATTTTCAATGCCCTGAATTCGATCATAGATACGTCGAACATACGACCCGAACGTGAAAGCGTGATTCGTAATTCGTGTATTAATCGTTAATTTTTACGCGATCTTCATTTTTCCGCGAAGTTGTACTTGCACAGGTCGATGATGGCGAAACGGTTGTCAACGCCGATCTTGTTGCAGATGTTGTAGATGTGGAGCTTGACGGTGGATTCGGCGAGGTTGAGCCGTTCCGCGATTTCCCTGTTGCCCGCCTTGTACACCGTCAACGCCTCGATCACCCGAGCCTCGGCGGGGCTTATCCTCACGGCCTTGAGGTCATAAGGCTTTTTCGCCGCCTCCAGTTCCGCCAGCTGGTCCGAAAGGTTGCGGTAGTTCGTCTTGAGGGAAAGGTTTTCGCGCTTGAGCAACTCCTGCTGCTTGACCATGTCCCGCCACAGGATCACCAGCAGGGCAACCAGGAAAACGGTGTACATGAGGGTGGTGAAACCCGCATACAGACCTTCGCCGGAATAAGCCTCCTCGCGGCCCTGGAGGATGGCGGACCATTGGGAGAGCGCCGTGATGAGAACAAGAATGAGGGCATTCTTCGTTTTTGCGTGATTTTCCAGGTATCCGTAATGGCGCATGAGAAGCCAGGCGGCAAGAAAAAGGCCGGGTCCGTAGAATTCCTGGTACGCGTCGATGATGTTCAAAGCGCCCATGACGGCGAAAATCAGGATCTGGAATTTCTTGAGAAGGGCGCTTTCCACGAAAACCGAAACGATGAACGGAATGGTGAAGACAAAGACGGACCAAACCGAGAAGGTAGTCAGGGTGGCGATCGGGTCGGCTTCCCGCAACCGCGTGAAGCCGTTGGCCAACGTCACAAAAAGACCGACTCCGCTGATCATGAGGCCTATTCTTTTTTGAACGCTGTCCGCGAATGTGTTCATGTTTTCCGCCTGTTTGCCGTTATAGTTGCCAATAACCCCGAAGCGCATCTTCAGTCGTATAGAATACGGCGATCTCCGGTGTCATTCTCTTTGCTATCGATGCCGTCAGTTCCCCGACGAGAGACGGGGAGTCCCAGACGCCCTCGTTCAGAGGATTGTACTTGCCCAGCGTCAAGTCCTCCTCCGCGTCTTTACTGTAATTTGAAATCATGCAAAGCGCCAACAGATCCCTGCAACACAGGAGGATTTCCTCATTTCCGCCATAAAAAGCAAGGATGGGCTGCAACCGGGAGTAGAGGTCGCCATCGTCTTCCGGTTTGTGGTAATACAGCTCCTTGGTCGAATCGTCCATGCAGGCGAGATAAACCAGCAAATGCGAGAAGGATGTCTCCAGGGCCTTGTTGCATCCTGCAAGGAAGGGTACCGCCGCGATGAATCTTGCCATGCGGCTCCCCTCAAGCCACTCCGTCTCGGCCACGCCGTAATCCAGCAAGGCCCGGGCGCGCGTCGACACCGTTTCCCATTGTTTTTTTGTCATATCGAGACTCCTGTCCGGAATTCCACATTATTTACTTTATACATCGCTACTATGTACCCCTTTTGCGGGCAGATAGTCAATCGAAGGTTGCATTGGATGATGGGGGAGGCGAAAACACGGACATCGATAAAAAAGGGCTGTCCCGATTTATAAAAAAGGACAGCCCCCGAAGGAAATTTTTACATGTATTTTTAATTTTCTTTTTTACTTTCCTTTTTTCGCTTGAGCAAAGAATAGCATTGCCCCCGGCAAAAAACCATATAACTCGAGTAGTAAAACGCCTCGCAAGATGAAGAATCACCCCGCAATATGGGCTTTCCAGGTGTCCCGGACCGCTGTTTCGATCGGCGTGGCCTTCCAACCGAAATGGTCTTCGAAAGCCGGGGAATCGAGGGTGAAGTCGCGCTCGAACTGGTAGAGCATTTCGGCGACCTCCCTGATCATGGGGCTGAAGAGGCCCAGAATCCGGACCATGATATTCGGCAGACTTCCCACCTTCACGCTTTTTCCCGCTTCCTTCGCGAAGAGATCGGTATAACTGTGCAGTGCGTCGGGATTGCCGAGAAAAGCCACGGGCTTGATGCGGCCGTCCGCCGCGGCTTCGAGCCACTGCCGGGGCCTTCACGTCCGCAGCCCTTACTTCCGCACCCGGCAGCTTTGCCTTGCCGCTTCGGGTTACCAAACGTACGGGTATACCGCGTTCCAGGAATATCTTTCCAAGGGCAAGTCCTACCGGACCCGCTCCCAAAATAACCGCCAGCCGCTTTTTCATATATATCCTCCAATGTGGTCACTGTCAACATTAAAATAACACCATATGTGGACAGTGACAAACAGAGAACAGTATCATCATGGCGATTTGAGAAGCACTCTGGTAGCCGAGGGCCTCAAGCAGCTGGAAACAGCCGGACTGGACTTCAGCATGCGGGTTTTGGCAAAAGCGGCCGGAGTGTCGCCAAACGCGCCTACCTGTCGTTCAGCTGATGTCGGTTTCGACCACCAGTTTTCCCCGCGCATGGCCCGTTCCCGCATATTCGAGAGCTGCGGGCAATTCGGCAAACGAATACACCTTTTCGACATGAGCGGATATTTTTTTGGTATCCACCAGTTCGAGGACATATTTCAAATCGGCGGTATCCGGTTTGGCGGAAAGAACCGTCATCTTTTTCCCCCAAAATGAAAAAAAGGAACCGAACAGCATAGTCCTGAATATCTGGGACAGCTCTCCGCCGACCACGACCAGTCGTCCGTTCGCATTCAGGAGTTTGGCGTATCTTCGCAGGGAATTGTTTCCGTGTATGGCCAGGATCACGTCGTATTTTTCTTCCAGACCGAAAACATCCTGTTTCGCATAATCGATGACGGAATCGGCACCCAGGCCTTTAACGGGTACGATGTTGTTCGCGCCGCATACACCGGTTACTTCCGCTCCGAGATATTTCGCCAACTGTATCGCGAAGGAACCGACCCCTCCCGATGCCCCATATATCAAAACCTTTTGGTCTTTTTCGGTTTTTCCTTTCCGTAAAGCCTGCAAGGCGGTTACCGAGGCCATCGGCAGGGAAGCCGCGGTTTGATGGGTCAGACCTTCCGGTTTACGGACCAATACGGTTTCCGGGACGCACACATATTCGGCGAATCCGCCCATGCCGCATCCGGAAAGGTCCGCGACCGCTACGTCGCCAACCTTGAAAGTCCGCACGGCGTTTCCGGCCTTGACGATCTCACCGGAGATATCGGATCCGTAAATTCCGTTTTTCGGAACAATGCCCATTTTCATGGAACGATAATCCGCGGCATTGATCGATACAGCGCGTATCCGGATCAGGACCTCCGCGCTTTTCGGTTCCGGCAACGGTACTTCCGCCGGATGGATCTTCCTGCTTTTACTGTCGAACAGATATGCTTTCATCGGTATCCTCCATCTTTGCTTCCGGGTTCCTTCATCTTTTCTGCCCTTCCAAATCGGCAACCGAGGCATACGGATGGGTATACCTGCCGTTTTCGGCGGTATACGATTTTACGCCCGGAATGGTTTTTATCTGGACCGACGCAGCGGGGCAAAAATTCAAACACGCGAAACACATGTAGCACATCTTTTTCGTGTCCCACACCGGCGCGTTGTCCCGCATGCAGATTTTGCGGGAAAGACATACTTTTTCGCATATACCGCAACCGGTACATTTCCGGTCATGATAAAAATAATTGACGCCTCCGACACATTCCGCAATATCCATGGCGATCAAAACGACATGTTCGACAAGCCATTGGGCGAGACGATTTCCGGCAATCGGATGAATGACGTCAATATCGACGAAATGATTCGACTTTTTGGCAGCGATGTTTTCGGTTATGTATTCTATATCGCACAGAACGTTTTCCCGTATTTTCTCCAATTCTTCCGTTGAAGGCACGGCATAATTCGAATGTCGGGAATCGTTGTTGTACATGTTCAGGACATGCATGAAGCTTGCTTTTTTATGTTTTTTCCTCAGTATCCGTTCGATACGCCCGAATCCCGAAAAAACGGTTCCTGCACGTGTGACGACGATACATATAAAGTCCGCATCCGGCAGTTTTATTTTTTCCAGGAATTTTTTGACTGCTATCGGCATCGTCAATGCATGCTCGGGAAACACGACAACGACCGTCGACGCATTTGATGAAACTTCATTTTTGGACAACGACGAGACGATCGGGGTCAGTTCCGCCCCGGGCAGTTTTTTCGCCATTTCTTTCGCGACGAAAAGCGAGTTCCCCGTACCGCTGAAATAGAATATTTCCATAGCATCAAATTCGCCGTGTCGCTCCATCCGTTCCTCCGCCGTCACACCCGTCCAACCGAAAAATCAGTTTTTTCGTTATTTTAATCCCAGGACCAGTTTGATGCCGTTGTCTATTTCTTCAAGCAGTCGGTTCGCTATTTTTTTTTCGTATGCAATCAACCTTGTTTTATCAAGTACGGACAATTGCGACACGACAACAACGGAATCTTTTTGTAATCCGGATTCATTTTTCCCGATAAAAACATTGCCCGGTGCGTTTTCCAACAGCAGATTCGAGGCTAACGGCAGTGCCAGGATTGTATGGATGTTGCTGATATTCAGGGCATCGATCTGCATGATCAATACCGGACGATAAAAGCCGGGTTCGCTTTCGAATGGAATGCCGAAATCAGCCCACCAGATTTCACCACGAGTCATTTTTGGTCAACTCCCGCAAAGAAACCAGACTTGCATTTGCCAGGGCTGTTGCGTTATTACTGTCCGGTTTTGCATATACTTCATTATATTTTTCGGTTATAGACTTACTTTCTTTGCGTGAAATAAATTCTTCCAAGGCTTGAGCATATAATTGGCTTCGGGGAATACCCATCGATCTGGCGGTTGCTTCAGCAGCGGCAAATAATGTATCCGGTAATGATATTGCTGTTTTCATACTTATAGTCTAACTTTGGTATAACCCAGTGTCAACAATATTTATTACCGGTTTTTCCCGGTTAGTTATACGCGTCTTTCCGGGCTTCGATATCGAGGATGAACGAGTCTACGGCCGCCCGGGACTTCAAGTGCTTGGGTGAAGCGGAAATCAGGGAAAAGAAAACGAAAATCGGGATATTTTCTTTATAATCTTCGCTGGATGACACGCCATTGAACCTGCATCACAGGGATTAATTTCACGATAACCGGCCTCGTTGACGATTAAAGCTGCATCGTAACTGCGGATCAATACTATTTTAAAAACTTGACAAATTGTAATTATGGTCTTAATATAGTCTCATGGAGACCATTTCCGTTTCGAAACTGAAAACGCACCTCAGCGCGGAGCTCAAGCGGATCGAAGGCGGGATTGCGCTTACCGTGGTAGACCATAAACGGCCGGTGGCAATGCTTTCGCCGATAGGCGCCGAAACGCTGTTCGCGCGTGAGGCGACCTGCAGGTATGCGTACGAGCCGCTCGATCCGTTGGTCGAGGGGGATCCGCTGCGGTTTCTTGACGAGGAGCGGAGGGATTCATGGTAGCGTATCTCGATTCGTCGCTTGTCGTCCGCTACATACTGAAAGGCGATGCGACCATCCAGGATGCCCTGGCGTGCGAAACCGTCGTATCGAGCGAGCTGCTCGAAATCGAATGCAAGAGGGTGATCCAGCGCTGCCGGATGCAGGGAGAACTCGACGACCTGACCTACGTCACCGCAGTCGGACGGCTCGAAAAACTGCTTGCGGGAATCAGCCTTGTAGCGCTTTCCTCGGCGATCAAAAAGCGGGCGATGGAAGCTTTTCCGGTGGTTATAAAAACCCTCGACGCGCTGCATATCGCGACCGCCCTCGTCTTCGCCGACAACAGGCCGGGCGAAAAACTTATGGTCTTTACGCATGATGACGCGATGAACCGCTGCGCTGCTGTCCTCGGCTTCGGCGTTCCTCTCGCATAGGATCATTCAACTCGTTTTTCGTCGAGGATGAAATCCTTGAACGGTTCGCCTCCCTGCTTGAGGGAATTCATGATGGCGTCGATTACTTCCTGCGAGTGGAAGTCGAACATGCGGTCCGAGGCGTATTCCAGGTACAGGGTCCGGTCGTATCCTTCGTAGCCGAAGTAAAAAGTACCTTCTGATTTTTCGTTATCCTTCAACTCTTTTTTGAGCAGGGAATGGGAAGCATGGTAGGTATCGGTGATGGCCTCGAGGTAGGTTTCGCCGCGAACCAACAGGCCCCGCCCCCATTTCATGCCGAA
>JFJP01049521.1_pt1 | contig 10012 bp, 11 predicted proteins | sample 431651 | NCBI WGS metagenome assembly JFJP01 (sample SAMN02602958, study PRJNA72255) | Microbial mat metagenome, whole genome shotgun sequencing project. | biome: fresh water; feature: sink hole; material: water; isolation source: purple microbial (photo- and chemosynthetic) mats found in...
CCCAAGGGTAAAATTAAACCGGAAATTAATAAACAAGATGAAATAAACGCACGTTTGTTGAATGTTTTTTTAGTTGTTTCCATAATTTAATTAATTTTAATATTTTTTGTTTCTTAACAGTAAAGTTATGTAAATCAAGTCGAAAACTGCAATCAATATGCCAATAACTAAAATGAAAATATTTGGTTTTCCGAAAGCCGGTAACCCCACTATACCAACTAAAATGGTAGGTGTGAGCGTTCCGATAAATTTATTTATGGCAATTGTTAAACTTTGTCCTTCGTTTCCACGTCTTTGTATATACATGGTTATAAACATGATAGACATAATCAAATTTTGCAAAAATGCCGAATACGAACCGCCTTTTACCAATCCGAACTCTGCCACAAAAAAATACTGCAACAAATAGGAAACAAATAAAACCAAAACGCTCCAAAGAATAAATATTTTTCTTGTTAAAAATTCAGGGAAATATTTTTGTCCATATTTGAAATAGGTATATAAAATGCCCACATCAAACAAGCACCATACAGCATTAAAAACCACTTGAATTGTCAGGCCTTCAATCTTATAACCCCATAAGGAATGTACTGTTTCCCAAGCAATATTTAACGCCAACGCCCAAAAAGGCATGGCATAAGTTTTCTGTTTGAAACCTAAACGAATACTTTCAATATAAACAACAGTCCAACAAATTCCGCTAATTCCGGCTAAAACAAGTGAAGTATCCATAGTGTTGATTATTAAAGTTTTGAGAATTTATTTTCAAGCTCGGTAAGCCATTTAGTTCTTTTTTCCTGAGAAACCATTTTTACCTGATTAAAGCTAATCCATTTTCTGTTTTTATAACCCATTTTCCAAAAAGTTCCGAGCAGCATCGCTTTTTTAATTGCATTTCCAAAAAGCAAACGATACAAAAAACCGGGCGTATTCATGGTAGTAATCAGGGTAACTGCTTTCAATTTCGTAAATAAGGGTTTCATGAGCGTATTGCTGGCATTTGTATAATCATACGCTACGCCGGGGAAAATCACTTTATCAATAAAACCTTTTGTAAGAGCGGGCATTAATTCCCACCAAATAGGAAAAATAAAAATCAAATGGTCGGCTTGTTCGAGTCGTAGCTTGTACTCCATCACTTTTTTGTCAACCGGCTTTTTATCTTTAAAAGCTTTTAAATCAGCCGAAGTCATTACCGGATTAAAATTATCATTGTCCAGATGAATCAGGTCAATTTCGTGATTGGCATTTTGCAAACCTTTTGTTACCGCGCTTAAAATTGCGTTGCAGTAACTACCTTCGTAGGGGTGGTTAAATACGATTGCTATTTTCATTGTAATATTTTTTAATTCAACAACATTACAAAGGTCGGTAGAAGAAAACCTACCAACGATAACAATTGTTAAGAAATGAAATTTTAACGCCGATTTCTGATTCTGCTTAACGAAACCGAAGTAATACCAAGGTAAGAAGCAATATAATGTTGCGGAATGCGCTGAATAATTTCAGGAAATTGAGCAAGTAATTCCTTGTAACGCTTTTCGGGATTGTCTTTTATGCGCGAAAGAAAAAGATGTTGATAAAAAATTAAACGTTGAAAAATGAACTCATCAAAATATTGTTTAAAGGCGGGAGAAGTTTTTAAGATGGTTTCAAAATCATTTTTGGAAATGGAGTGTATAACAGAAGGTTCAATACTTTCAATCGTAAACATGCTTGGTTGCATGGTTAAAAAACTTTCAATAGAAGAAACGCCTTGTCCTTCAAAAAAAAACTGAAACGTAACATCTTTGCCGTTGTTGTTGAACCAAGAGCGCAAACAACCTTTTTCAATAAAAAAAATAGTTTTTGAAATTTGACCTTCTTGTAAAAGTTCCGTTTTAGCAGCAATTTCCTGACGAATAAGCAAATGTTTAAAATTATTCCATTCTGAATTTAAAAACATTGTTTTTTCCATAGTTCAATAGTTGATGGGCTGGCAAAGAAACTAAAACTATAAAAGCAATAATTTAAATATTAACAGGTTAAATAAACTTTTCATTTGTTAATCCATTTTGTGCTACCCACACACTTTCATAAAGAATCAATTTTTTTTAACGAAATGAAACGTTTGATATGAAAATATATTTAATTTCCGATTCCTTGGGTTTGGAAACGATAAAGCGTATTTATCCTGATTTATTTTTAAAAATGAAATTGTTGCTCTTTTCCTTGTCGGTAATAAAGTTTTAGTTCCGCTGCTCCGCAAAGTCTGCATATCGTTGTACTACTGCTGTATATTTATTTGTAAGAAAAAGTAATTGATAACAATATGTACGACAAAAAACAACTTATAATTTGAATATCAGTATTTTATAAAATAATTCACAGAAAATCAACAACGGAATAAAATTCCGTTCTACTTGTAAAAAAAATTACAGTCAGCCCAATTCGCTGATTTTACGTAATTGTTCCAAATTCAGTATTTTAATTCTTCTGCCATCAATGCTAATCACGTTTTCACTTGCAAAAATGGAAAGCGTACGAATAGCATTAGAAGTTGTCATGTTCGAGAGGTTTGCAATATCTTCTCTTGAAAGATATACTCTAATGGTAGTTCTATCGTCCTCAGTACCATAGGTATCGTAAAGAAACAAGAGTGATTCTGCTAATCTTCCGCGAATGTGTTTTTGAGTAAGATTTACCGTTCTTAAATTTGAAAAACCGAGTTCGGTAGCCATGTGCCTAATAATAGCTACACCAAGCATACTGTTGGTTCTTAACACTTTAAAAAAAGCTTCTTTCTCATACGTACAAATTAAGGAGTCTTCAATAGCTACAGCCGATGAAATGTATTGATCATCAGCAAATAAGGCTCTATACCCTATCAGCGTAATCGGTCGAGTCATACGAATAATTTGTTCTCTTCCCCCAACTCCCTCTTTAAAAATTTTCACCTTACCCTCAACAAGGCAAATTAAACCGGAGGGGGAGTCTCCTTCCTTAAAAATCATTTCCCCTTTTTTGTAGGGAGTGCAAATTTTGCTTTTGCTTAAAAAATCTTTCTCTTTTTGGGAAAGAGTTTTAAACACGAGCAATTTGTCTTCTATTATGATTTCTTTCTCTTGAAAAATCTTTCTGTGCATAACGCCGGCTTTTCTTATGTTTTACAACATTCAAATATAGTAATTGTAGCAAAAAAAAAAAAAAAAAATTTTTTACCTCCGGTTGAAAATTAAGTGCCCTACTACTTATTAACTTTCTTATATACATTACTTAAACTAAGAAATTATAAAGATAAAAATAATAAATTATTTGTAATAAGTGTGCATTTATGAAATATTTTTTTATCTTTATGTTGTAAAACAGTAAGCAAAACGTAACATTTTTTTTAAAAACGGCACGATTTTGTTACTTTTTTTTCCTTTTCATTTTTTTTAAAGTTGTGAAAGTTATTCAAAGGATAAATTCTATATGATTCTATGAATGAGTTCAGTTTAAAAAGGTTAATTCGTGAAAATAAAAAAATGTAAATCACTGATTATTAAGTGCTAAAATTAGTGAAATTAGTGAAATGCGTGGGCAAAAGACCTTTTTAAACTGCACTCATGAATATTTAATGATAAAAATTGGCATCTTTCATAAAACCGAAAAATTTGCTTCTTTGCCCCTTCGGGGCTTTCTGTTAATAGTAAAAAAATGCGTTCTCCTGACTCTAAACACCGTAGGTGTGTCCTGTATATCAGGTCATTCCTACGGAATTTTAATTGTATCATGCAATTTTCTTCTATTAACAGGTCTGCCCTATCGGGCTTTAAATAAAAAAAATGTAAACTGAAAAATGAAAGATGCCTAAAAAATAGTAAAAAAAGTGTTTGTTTTTGGGAATATTATGTAATTTCGTAAACTCCGAAACGTTATGTTGAAAGTGTTTAGGAAATTAGAAATTTGGTATTTTTGTAAATTAGAAATTAGGTATTATAAATATATTTGCTGTTGATTATGTGTATGTTACAAATATATTCAGATTTTTTATTTTACGAAATCGGTTGAAAATTTGAGGCAATTTTTCATTTTTTATGTTCTTCATATTGATTGTAAATCATCATTAAAAATAAAAGATTATTTTGTATGAAAAAATTGGTAATGGTTGTAGTTGTGCTCTTTATGATAACTTCATGTGGCAAAAATAAATTTGATGTAGATGTATCGGATATTGAAGTTAATATTGAAATTAACCGACTTGATAGGGATTTGTTTTTGTTGAACCCCGATAGTTTGGACGCACAACTGCCGGCTATAAAACAAAAATACGGCGATTTTTTTGAGTTGTATTGTAAACGAGTGTTATCGTTGGGAAGTTCTGATAATCCGGCATTTACCGGTTACTTAGCACTGTTTTTAACCGACTATACCATGGCACTTGCCTACGATGAGGTACAAACGGTTTTCCCTGATTTAAACCAAATTACAGAAGAATTGAATGATGCCTTTCGCCATTACAAATATTATTTTCCGGAGAAAAATATTCCGAAAATATACACTTGCATTTCGGGTTTTAATGAATCGTTGGTGGTTACTGATAACACGTTGGGCATTGCACTCGATAAATATTTGGGCATTGATTGCGATTTGTACGACAGAATTCGCCTGAACAACTACACAAAATATAAAATGCACAAAGACAAGATTGTAACCGATTGTATGTATGGCTGGGCAACTACCGAGTTTCCTTATGTAGCAGAAACCGACAATTTACTCTCGCAAATGATATATTATGGTAAAATTCAATATTTTGTAGATGCAATGTGTCCTCAACAGCCGGATACTTTAAAATGGGGTTATACTTTGCAGCAATATTCTTGGGCTGAGGAATTTGAAAATAAAGTGTATGAATATATGGTAGAAAAAAAATTGTTGTTTTCTACTGAAACCATGGATATTACAACTTTTATTGCCGATGGACCTTTCACAAATCCGTTTTCCGACAATTCTGCTCCTCGTGCAGGCGTATGGGTAGGTTGGAAAATTGTTCATTCCTACATGGATAACAACAAGGAGGTTACGTTGGCTCAATTAATGCAAAATACAAATTATCAGGACATATTTAATCGCTCAAAATATGTTCCATAGAATTTTTTGAGAGAAAAAAATTCATATTTAATTTGTTGGTAATTCATCAAATTATTTGCATATTTTTTCACGTTTCAAATGAAAAATCGCCACAAATTCACAAATTATCAACAAAATGGAGAATCTGAAAAAGTGAAATGTAAAATATTGGTTATCAAAAAAAAAACAAAATAAGGCACACATATCAATGAATAAAAGAATAATAGGAATAGATGTAGCACGAGCTATTTCGATAATTGGAATGATAATCGTTAATTTTAAAATAGTTTTTGGTGGACAGGGTACAAAATGGATGGAAAATTTTGCCGAATTTTTCGAGGGAAAAGCATCGGCTACATTCGTTACTTTAGCCGGTGTGGGGATTGCCTTGATGACAAACTCTGCAATTAAGAACGGAAATTTGGAGAAACTAAAAAAAAGTAAATATCAAATTCTAAAAAAAAGTCTGTTTTTATTTATTATCGGACTTTCGTATTTTCTTATCTGGCCTGCCGATATTTTGCACTATTACGCAATTTACATGACTATTTTAGTCTTGTTTTTGAATGTTTCAAACAGAACTTTGCTAATAATTGTGGGAGTTTTTATTTTACTTTTCCCTATTTTACTGTTTTTTTTAAATTACGAAAAAGAATGGAATTTTGAAACATTTTCATACAGCGGTTTTTGGACTCCTACTGGTTTTATTCGAAATTTATTTTTTAACGGATTTCACCCCGTAATTCCTTGGATAGCTTTTATGTTTCTTGGACTATGGTTCGGGCGACAAGATTTAGAGAATCAACAATTTTTAAAGAAAACCTTTATCATTAGTTTTATTATATTTTTAATAATGCACTGTATTTCATTTGCAAGCATTAAATTTTTATCAGCCGGACAGCCGGATACAAAAGAATTTGTTACCCAAATTTTTGGTTTACAACCAATGCCGCCTATGCCAATTTATATGCTTACAGGTTGTAGTTTTGCGTTGATGCTCATTTCATTGAGTATCATTGTGTCGAATAAATTTGAAACCAATTTTCTTGTTCAGTCTCTTCATAAAACCGGGCAATTAGCTTTAACGTTTTATTTAGCACACATAATTATTGGTATGGGAATTATTAACGAAATTAACCCAAATAAAATAGGGAAATATACGATTGACTTTTCGTTACCTTACGCTTTAATTTTCAGTATTTTGTGTATTGTTTTTGCTGTTTTTTGGACAAAATATAAAAAAGCAGGACCGTTGGAATGGTTAATGAGAAAACTGACAAACTAAAATATAGTGTTTAATATTGAATTAAAAATGGAAATAATCATGGAAATAAATATTTGGTTTTGGGTAATTTTTAATGCTTTCGTTTTATTAATGTTAGCATTAGATTTAGGGGTTTTTCACAAAAAACTTCATGTTGTAAGTGTAAAAGAAGCACTTATTTGGTCTGGAGTTTGGATTTTTCTGGCTTTGTGTTTCAACGGTTTTATTTACTACATGTTTGGCGAAATTAAAGCGTTGGAATTTTTTACCGGTTATGTGATAGAAAAAGCCTTGAGTGTGGATAATATTTTTGTTTTTGTGCTGATTTTTACGTACTTTCAAATTCCTTCAATTTATCAACACAAAGTTTTGTTTTGGGGGATTATTGGAGCACTAATAATGCGTGTGATTTTTATTTTTGCCGGAGTAGCTTTGTTGGAAAAATTTCATTGGACGATTTACGTTTTTGGCGGTATTTTGATTTTTACAGGAATAAAAATGCTTTTGGAGAAAGATAAAAAAATTGAACCTGATAAAAATCCGCTCATCAAATTTTTCAAAAAAATAATGCCTACTACAAATGAATTACATGGTGATAAATTTTTTATTAAACAAAACAATAAAAATTATGCAACACCATTGTTTATTGTATTGATAATGATAGAAATAACCGATTTAATTTTTGCTGTTGACAGCATTCCGGCTATATTAGCTGTTACGCAAGACCATTTTATTGTTTACACCAGCAATGTTTTTGCTATTTTAGGATTACGGTCGCTCTATTTTGCTTTGGCACATATTATTGACCGATTTAAATATTTAGCAGTTGGTTTAGCTATTATTTTGGTTTTTGTAGGGCTAAAAATGGTGTCAATTGATTTTTATAAAATACCGTTATTTTCTCTTATAAAAACAAAAAAAAGTGTAAAATAGCATCACATTTTTTTGAATGTTCATCTCCCCCCCGACCGGAAGGTCGGGGCTATTGATTTTCAAACAATTACAAGAAAAATAGTTACATTTATTGTAACAAGACTTTCATTTATTGTAGCTTCACTTTTTTGTAAAAACCTAATAAAGAATAAATTACACAAAAATTCGTATGACAAAAATTTCGGTAGTTATTATTACTTTTAATGAAGAAAGAAACATAAGACGATGTTTGGAATCTGTAAAAAATATTGCAGATGAAATTATTGTACTCGACTCATTTTCAATTTCAACATAAATTTGAAAATTACGCACAACAAAAAAACTTAGCACTCAATTATACAACGTATTCCCACGTTTTATCGTTAGATGCCGATGAGGCTGTTTCCGAAAAACTTGAAAAAGAAATTTTGGAAATTAAAAATAATTGGAACTTGAAGGGGTATTATTTAAAACGCCTCACAAATTATTGCGGAAAATGGATTCAGCACTGCGATTGGTACCCCGATAAAAAACTTCGCCTCTGGGACAAAACGCAAGCTCGCTGGGAGGGCGAAATTCACGAAAAAGTTGTTTTACCGAAGGCTGACACAAAAACCTTACAAAATGATTTACTTCACTACTCCTTTTACTCAATAAATCAACATATTGACCAAATAAACAAATTTTCGTCAATTAAAGCTCAAATAATGTTGCAAAAAGGCAAAAAATTTTCGTACGTTAAAATGTTTGGGAGTTCGTTTTCACGCTTTTTTAAAACATATTTTCTAAAAAGTGGTTTTAAAGATGGTTTTTACGGTTTTGTAATTTGCTTATTTTCCGGCTTTTCCAATCTTCTGAAATATGCAAAATTGAAACAGCTTTACAACCAACAAAAAACCGCCAAGTAAAACACAAACAGTCAGAAAAACAGAACAATAGTAACAAAAAGAAAAAATGAAAATTTGTTTCTTCAATAGCAATAAAGCTTGGGGCGGCGGCGAACAATGGCACTCGGAAACGGCTATTTTTATGGCTTCACAAAATGTTGAAGTAGTGGTAGTTGCCGCAAAAAACAGCAAACTTGCAACAAAAATATCTCAAACACCCAACATTGAACTTTTTCAGCACACAATAAGCAAATTATCGTTTCTCAATCCTATTAAAATCAATCGGTTAAAACATTTGTTTCAAAAAATGCAGCCCGATATTGTGGTACTCAACCTGCCGGCAGATGCCAAAGCAGCCGGAATGGCAGCAAAACTTGCAAACATAAAACATATTGTTTACAGACGCGGTAGCGCAATAGCTATTAAAAACTCGTTTATTAATCGGTTTTTATTCAGCAAAATAATCACAAATATTTTATGCAATTCCTATTCAACGGCACAAACCATTCTGTTCAACAACAAAAATCTATTCCCCGCCGAAAAGATAAAGGTTATTTATAATGGAACAAACATTTCCTCCGGTAACTCCCAACTCAACAAAAGTGAAACATTTGTTATTGGCAATGCCGGAAGGCTCGAAAAACAAAAAGCACAACACTATTTAATAGACCTTGCAGTATTATTGAAAGAAAAAAACATTGATTTTAAAATACTTATAGCTGGCGAAGGGCGTTTAAAAGAAGAATTACAAAACTATACACAAGAAAAGAATGTGAGTAAAAATATTGAATTTCTGGGTTTTGTAAACAATTTATCGGAATTTTTTCAACAAATAAATGTTTTTGTATTAACCTCTTTGTGGGAAGGTTTCGGATATGTTTTGGCAGAGGCAGCAGCAAATAAAATTCCTTCAATAGCCTTTAATTTAAGTAGTAACCCCGAATTGATTGAAGATAACAAAACAGGTTTTTTAATTCCCCCGTTTCAGGTGGCGGCGATGGCGGAAAAAATTACAATGCTTGCAAAAAACAAACTTTTATGCAAACAACTTGGCGAAAACGCTTTTGAAAGAGCCTCACAGTTATTCAACAAAGAGTTGAATAACAAAACTTTATTCAATTACTTTTACCATATTCTTTCCGAAAAAAACTCCTAAGCCCTCCGGAGCGGCGTACAAAAACAAAGCAAAAAAATAACCGAAAAAAGTTGCGCCAATTTGTGTTTCCAAAGTATCTTCGTTTAACATGGAAACCAAAGCAATAATTAAAAAAGTGTATAACAATACATTACGCTTCTTTTTTTCAAGAATTGCCGGAAAAAACAATGCAAAAATCAAACACAACCCCAAAGGTATTCCAAAAGTTAAAATAAAAGTGATATACTGATTATGAGAAGTTCTGCGAAATTGTAACTCCAATTTTGAATTTGTTTTTTCGTACATTTGTTTAAAAGCAATTTTTACATCACCCGTACCTACGCCCCAAAGAGGATTTTCTTTAATAATATAAATTGCAGTTTTCAGATATTCAAAACGTTGTGTTAAGGAATGACCGCTGGAATTGCCGCCTTTCAAAAAAATATCTATTTCCCAAATAATACCATAGAAACGATTGCTAAGGCTGTTATTATCAACATATCTGCAATTTGCATAACCTTTTTCAATATTGCGAATTTCCGAATCGCTTAAAGAGGCTAAACCGACAGAATCTTTGCGCAAACCTACTGATGTTAAATATCTTATAACGGTATAACTTAGTTTCTGCCCTTTTAAATCGGTACTATCAAAATTCAAAGAACTTCGTTTTTGCCACAACGACCTCAATTCGTCTTTGCAAACATACATCCAAACATAATTTCC